>ERZ1049444.2936-NODE-2936-length-10700-cov-4.778112_pt1 | contig 10700 bp, 10 predicted proteins | sample MGYA00383101_ERZ1049444 | MGnify/ENA primary metagenome ERZ1049444 (study PRJEB29581, sample SAMEA5548371) | metagenome | biome: marine; feature: coastal; material: water | depth 50 m | study: Short-term variability in the microbial, nano- and picoplankton...
TTTTTCTCGAATTATTGGCTGGTCTCGAATTAAATCTTGAGGACTTAGAAAATATTGATATTTTTCACTACATTGATGGTGGCGTAAACTCAAAACAAAGCGAAATTGTTGCTCTTATTGAACGAACGAAGTTGCCGTGTAAAGAAGTGATTATACGCGAGGAAAACTATGGTGTTGGAAGAAATCTCATCGGTGCACGGAGAGATTTGTTTGACGTAAAAGGATACGAACGCGTCATTTTGGTTGAAGAGGATCTTATCCCTGGTCCGAATTTTGTCAAAACTAATCTGAATCTTGCAAATTGGGCAAAACAATTCAACGATGTTGGAATGGTTCAAGTATGGAATTTACCAAAGGAAACAATAACCGAAAAACATCTTGCCCTTGTCGAACCATCCCATACACATTTCGTCACGTATTGCCTTGATGTCGAAGTTTGGAATGAGATAAAAGAGACGCTTTATGAATACGAAAAGAAGTATTTGACTGGAGTCTCATATCAAAATAAAAAATGGAGGAAAATCCGGAAGAAGTTCATGAAACCGCGATATGCTCCAGAGCGTAAAATACGGGAAGGGCCCTTACTCATACCCAAGGATCGACAACATCCTCCACCTTTTGGGCCAAAGTTGAAGCGAATTGTTCCAACGGGACAAGATGCTGTGACTTCTCTAGCACTTTGGGAAAAAGGATTCATTCGAATTGCAACGATTGCACCTAGGGCTTTGTTGAAAGGCGAAGACGGCGTACACTGTAATCCAGACATTTTTGATGCACTGGGACTAAACGACCAAGCAGAATATGAATGGAATCAGCCTGTTCCTGTTCAATTTGAATTAGCATGAAAGCGCCATCCTCTTCAAGTCCGGCTGATTGCGTTATACATGGCAGAGGACATCATTGAGGCGAAAGTCTTCGAAGTTCCTCCTACACCAGAAATTCCTTCTGAAATGATTTTTGAAGGAAAGGCAGATCCTGCCCGTAGTAAAATTGAGTTAAACATCACTCTAGGTGCAACAATTGCATTTTGTGTAGCATTCCTCATCTTTGCAATGACTTTCGGCGATATGATTACAACCGATTCAAAGAGTCAATCCACCTATGAATGGTGGGAAACTCCTCTTGACCAACGCCACATGATGGATCTTCCAATGGACGCAATGCGAGCACAGTTGCCAGAAAACGGAACATACGATATACTCCCTTACACAGAACATTTCGTAACAGTCGATTTACCAGCGTCTGAACAGGATGCGGGATTCCCTGAAGAAGCAAAGATGCATGTTGCTATTTGGCTTCCAGATGTTCCCGAGGGCACAAAAGTTCCAGTCATTATGACGATTCATCCCTACTATGACTTCGGTGGAGAAGGTATGCCAGGAGTTGGTGCAGATTCAAATCCAAACACAATCCCAGACGGTGGTGTAGGCAAGTGGGTCTATGACACGTTTGTTCCACACGGTTATGCTTTGGCTCAAGCAAGTACCTTCGGAACTGGACAATCCACACACTGTCAAGATGTGAAGGGGCTTGGAGAACAAACTGGGATCCAGGCAGTTGTTGACTGGCTCGGAGGCCAAAATTGGTCGAATGGGAACGTTGGTTTGATGGGTAAATCCTACGCAGGTACAACCAACTGGGAGGCTGCTCAACAGCCATCTGAACACTTGAAAACCATCGTTCCTATTTCTGGGTCGATTGGTGTGCAGGAAATGTTCTATCGAAACGGCTCTTCTGAGGCTCGAGCAATGGGGTACGATGCTGCTTATCAGGCAGCAACAACTGATTTGACCACTGATGATCTACGAGTTTGTTCGGATGACTTGGCAGGACCTCTCAATCCTTGGACAACCTATGCATGGGCTGAATTCGGAGGAGGAGATTGGAGCGATTATTGGGATGAACGCCGTCATTTACCAGATGTTCTGGAAAACTATCGAGGCAGTGTTTACTTGGTATGGGGCCTACAAGACTGGAACGTCGATCCTTACCACGCGTTCCCAACCTATCAGTTGATGAGAGATGCTGGAATCAATGCTAGGGCGATTGCAGGACAATGGGCACACAATTATCCTGACCAACCAGATCGACACAGTGAACTTGGAACAGGATACGGTGGAGAAGCCTATCCAAACATGAGTCGAATGGATTGGGCTGTTGAATTGTTTGGATGGTTCCAATATTATCTGAAAGACATCGGTGATGAACCAGAGTCTATGGTGCAAATTCAAACAAACGATGGTCAATGGCACGTTGAAGAAACATGGCCTCCAGAAGACATGACTTGGCTTATGCAAGAAATTGGATCTGAATGGTCGGGAGATGGAGTCGTCAATGGACTGGGCGGTTCGGTTACACTCACAAGTCCACAATACGAGGATGCAGTGCACATCTCAGGGCTCCCAACATTGCACCTTGATGTAGCAACTCAAGCTTGTAACGGAGGGCAACTTTTCGCCACTATGTACGACGGTACAACCAACCTCCGCCTTGGTCATGCAACCATGGACATCCGCTATCGAGATGGTGGATTTGAAGCAAAACCGGCGGCACCATTTTCAGGATATACGATGTTAATGGAATTTAACCCGATGGATGTTATCGTCCCTGCCGGACACTCGCTACGAATTGAACTTACAGAGACTGGAGAAGATTACCTTCCAGGCCCTTGTGCAACAAATCCACTTGGAGGATTATCAGTTGATGGAGGTCTGATTGGCCTTCCATTAATCGACCGACCTGTTAATGATGATGCTTGGTTCCTCGCTCCAGCATGGTGGGAACAACAACCGATACCTGCTTGATCAGTCTTCGTCTTCTTCGTATGGTTGCCACTCTTCTTGGCCTTCTTCGCGGTACCACCAGTAGCCATCGTCATCTTCGAACCACTCAGTTCCATTTTCGTCGATGGAGTAATTTTCATCATCTTCATCTTCATACTCTTCTTCCTCAGCCGAAGATGGGTCAGCAAGTCCAGATTCACTCGAGATCATGGCCTTGACGTTTTGAAGTTCATCTTCTTCATCGGTAAAGACACGGTTTTCGGTTCGTATCTCGGCTTGGTGATCGCCTGCTTCGATGGCTTCATCTGAGTCAGCGTAGAAATCATCGGTCATTCGAGCCTTGAAATCTTCAAATTCATCTCGGCCAAAACTACCTGTGAATTCTTTGCCTGAAGAGGACATTAAATCATCAAGGTTCTTCCTTTTCCCAAGATTGAGATCTGGTGAATCAGGTGCATCACCTGCATAGAATGTATCTTCTTCTGCAAATTTGGGGAAAGACCGCCCCTTTGGATCGGCTTCTTCAATGGCTTCGACTACTAAGTCGTGCTCATCCTCATCGATTTCTTCATCTTCGTATGCAGTACCAACAACATCAACCAATTTTTTGAGGGCACGAGCAAGTTTCTTGTCATCGCCATCATGCTCATTTGAGAGTTTCTCTACTTGCTTGAGAAGACGCTCATAAGGAGTACCAGTAAGAGCGCCAAGAAATCTTCCGAATCCCCCTCGTTTCTTCTTGGCCATGATACTTGCATGTGTCGAGGGGCTTTCAAAGATTGTGTTTTTTTGCAGTTCATTGATGAATCACCGATGCTTCGGACATACGTGGTCGAAACGTGGTTGGTGGAGGCTATGCGTTCATACAACGCAGAATCTTATGCTATGAGGCATTCCTATGCAGCACAACTTCACTTGACTGGCCCTTTATTCCGAGACCTTGTTATCTGGGCTCTGCAAGCATTACCTGACGAAATCCTCGTAGGATTAGATGTCAATTCAGATCGTACACATATCGAAGAGGTCCAGAATGCGTTTGAGGGTAATGAACATGTTTCAAATCTCTTTGGAGGGCAGGGTTACGTTATCAAGGAAGCACACGTAGTTAACCGAGGTGATTCATATTCAGTCCACCATTTACCAGAAGAATGGACTGATGATTTGTTTTCAGGACAACGCGGCTCAAGAGCAGGCCGATTTACACATTGGTTGCACACGCATCCAAATGCTCCAGCAATACCAAGTGGGGCTGATACTGATGCAGCTCAAGAAACAACGGGTGTTGACATGATTCTCGGTCTTCGATTCTCTCCAGAAGGACCTCTACCATGGTTTGATGACGTGGATGGAACCATCAGAAGTTTAGGAAATGAACATGCTCCAAAGACAAAATCATCATGGTTTAGTCGAAAACAATTGCCAGTCTTGGGTGTTGCTCCAACGGGACATTCGATTCACGATATTCAGTTGATTGCGTTCCATAAATCTGGCCTAGGCGTTAATGTAATTCTCATTGATGAGAGTGGTTATCCCTATGGATGGGATGAGAACATTCAGTCAGACGCTAACGCATCATAAAGCAGTTCAAGACGCTCAGGGTTAACTCCTAAATCGCCTGCACCCAATCGGGATTCAGAATGAAGTTCTATCTTTGACGAATTGTTTCCATCTGCTGTAATTGACACAATAACATCATCAGGGAAAAGCCAAAACGGGGTATGTTCAACAAAGTGAACAAAGTATTCACTTTCAGTTTCAGATTCATGGAGAATATCTCCATCTTGTTCATCGATGTAATCCAATGTGCGTGATTTCGTCTCTTCAAGAGATTGTCCTTCAAACACGATTGTCGTAACATCCATTCTGTAATCTTCTCCTCCACCGAGATGCGCACAGTTTGAACTCGAATCAGAACAAGTCGGCATCTCTTCTATGGCTTGGTCAGGGGCAGCAGCAAGAATCCATACTTGAACCAAAAACCAAGGAGAAAGAAGAAGAAATACTCCTAACAATACCTTAGTTAACGAATTCATTAAGAGACCTCTGTGGAACTCCGTTCGAACTCCACCCTCTTAACAAGTAGTATTCTTTCAAACACGCTTTTTCGTCATCTTCATCAACAAAAGAAACCATTCCAGCAGCAATGCCCGCAGGTATTGGCTCGTTGCGAAGTCGCCATGAAAGAAGATCTGCATCACGCGGATTAACACCGATTCGATTCCAATGCTCAACATTCCAAGTGCGGGCAAGATTCCATTGATTCGATGCTCTTTGCATCAAATCACTCCATGTTGCAGAATCACCTGTAATCGCATTCCATGCATCGAGCATAACAGAATCAGGTGTTGCCCCTTTGGCAAAGGCACACAAAATCATAGAGTCTCGAATGACGATGCTATTCTGGCTTTCAATCAACTCACCCATAAGATCCAAAGCAGATTCGTTTGGAAGACCTGTCGGTTCTTTGTATCCCGCTCGCATGTGAGATGCTCCGACGTTTGCAGTCATGTATGCCATAGCATTCCCCCGCTTTCCACGAGGATCCCAAGCAGGTAAATCAAGACCTTTGCAATGAGCTGTTAGTCGAGTCGCTGGATGACCCGTTGCCTCTTCGACGTAAGAAGAAAAAGCAACTGCTCCAGCAGCAAGAACTGAGAACAAATCCCCGTCTCCAGGTTGTGAATGTGCGAGCATAGCAAGAGCAAGTGGGGGCAACTCTGGTATTCCAAATTGCCAAGGAACGACATCTCCTTGCTTGTATCGACCAAAATCAAACGGAGCATGGAAATGGTCAGACCATTCTCCAGGCAACCAATTGTGTTCAACTAATTCACACACAATTGAAAGTGCTGCTCCCGCAGAAATTGTATCTATTCCTAATCGATTACAGGCATCATTTCCATCCATGACGTCAAGTGAACTTGTAAGGCCGAGATTCGATCCAAGCATGGCCAGTGTTTCGTATTCAGGACGGTCAACTCGGTCAAGATGTACAGGACGTTTTCGTAGTTTTACGCCATCAATTGTTGGACGATCAGCAGCCTCACAAGCGATTGGACAAGGGGCACAGCAAGCCGATTGTTTCGCATCGGGTAATGATTCATGCCAATGCTCTCCTGATAATTCATGAGCATTGAGTTCAGTTCGAACATCAACAGTTGAAGTCCCTCCTCGCACTTTAAGTTGAGAGAACTCAGGAATCGTTGCATTTGTAGAACTGTAATTCGCAGTCGGCATTCGACCATTTTCTGAAGCGTAAATTGGTCCGCGACTGGTTCCGAAGGAGTAGAAAGGATCGCCTGAGCGTCTCCTCAATCCCATTTCTTGTCGCTGCACTTTCACTGCAGAAGAAAGACTTGCTTCGCTTGCGAAACGAATATTCTCTTTTGAAGTTGATTTTACAGTCACTGCCTTGAGCCCTTTGAATCCAAATGCTGCACCCGTACCTCCACGACCTGCTGCTCTTCTTCCTGCAGTAAGAGGACTTGCAATTCGAACACCGTTTTCACCAGCAGGACCAATGGAAAGACATTCACCAAGATGGTCGAGTTTTTTCTCAACATCCCATGTCGTCATTCCACTTAATTCTGTAGCGTCGAGCAGTGTTGCAGAACCGTCAATAATTTCGAGACGCATAAGCGAATCACTTGCTCCAGTTATGAACAAGCCATCCCAACCAGCTTCGCGAAGAACATGACCGATGTTTCCTCCAATGTACGTATCAATGTACAAGTCGGTAAGAGGAGAACGCGTTACAACTACTGCTCTGCCAGAGGAGCCCACTTTACTGGCTTGATAGGGTCCTGTCATGAACAGAAGTGGAGAAGATGGATGACGGGCAGTATCTGTGTTCTTAGTAACAGGATGTTGCAAAGAGGTTGCCTCGGAGTAATCCGTAGTATCCCATTCGACCAAAAGGCGTGTTGCAAGTCCCTTACCACCCATGCTTTCCATAAGCCATTGATGAGGTATGTCTCGTGCTTGAACTTCCTTGCTGGTCATATCAACCCAAAGGACACGTCCAGGAAACCCGTCAAATTGCCAAGGTAGTTGCATTGTCTCACCTTATCCCATGATGCGCTTCCATGAACCGTCTTGATGCTCATAGATCATTGGAACACCTGTTGGAACTTCTAAACCAAGCACTTCCTCTTCGGAAAGTCCTTCAAGATGCATGATGATACTACGAAGAGAATTTCCATGTGCTGCTACGAACAAATTCTTTCCTGAATCGTGAGCAGGTAAAAGAACGCTTTCGAGATATGGAATTGTACGTGCTGCTGTTAATTCAAGACTTTCTCCATTTGGTGGAGGCGTGTCAAATGAACGTCTCCAAATCTTGACTTGATCGTCTCCAAACTTATCTCGAGTCTCTTGCTTGTTCATACCTTGAAGATCGCCGTACATACGTTCGTTCAATTGCCATGAGACATAGACTGGAAGAATATTCGAATCATCTGCATCTTGATTCAACTGTGACCATGCCGCCATCTTCCCTTCATTCTCACTCATTGATTCTCCTGAATCAACGTATTGAATAACAGGGGTTTTACCACTGTTGTGTTGGCTTAGCGCAAGCATTGCTGTCATTTGTGCACGAATAAGTGTGGATGTGTGAACTTCATCGATTTGAACATCAGCTAACTTACGCCCACCAGCGAGGGCCTCATCGATTCCAGTTTGTGTCAGTGGGACGTCCACCCAACCCGTAAACAAGTTCGCAGCATTCCACATGGATTGGCCGTGGCGCATCAAGATGAGTGAAGCCATATCCATCCCACTGGTTGGTGGTGCATCAAGGCTACGACTCAACCAATACCTGTGTTGCTCAATAATTTGACGAAATTTTCTGAACCACTATCGGCACGGATACTATACTCTTCATAGGAGAAGCAACGGAGGCAACAACATGAAGCCAACAGATGAACAAGCAGGAGCGTGGACTGAAGCATTCGATTCAGGTAAATTTGTGAGAAAATCAAGCGAATTTCGAGATCTAATTCAATCCGGTGGAACCTTTGATGTTGAATCAAAACGCTACCATCTGTATGTGTCTCACGCATGTCCTTGGGCACATCGTACCCTCATGACAAGAACCCTGCTTGGTCTTGAAGATCACATCAGTGTAGATGTAGTCGATTGGCGAATGAATCGAGATGGATCTTGGTCATTTAATCCAGAAGAAGAAGGAGCAACAGCAGACTCTGTAAACGGTGAGACAAGTCTAGAAGGAATTTACAATCGTGCGTTTAGCGGTTGGAATGAAAGTAAAAGCATTGGAACGGTCCCAGTTTTGTGGGATCGTAAGCATTCAACCATCGTGAACAATGAAAGTCGAGAGATTGTTCGAATGTTCGATACTTTGGCTCAATCTGGTTTAGGAAACGGCGTTACGCTTTGTCCGGATGAATTGAAACAAGACATTGACGCAATGATTGATGCGAATTATGAATCGGTCAACAATGGGGTCTACAAATCTGGTTTTGCTCGTACACAAGCAGCCTATGATGCTGCAGTAACTTCATTATTTGAGCGCCTTGATGAGTTGGAGAACCACCTCGAAGGACGTGAATGGTTGGTCGGGGAAGAAAAAGGAGTTCTGACCGAAGCAGACATCTGTTTATTTACGACATTAGCTCGATTTGATTTGGTCTATGTCGTCCATTTCAAATGTAATCTACGTCGAATCATCGATTATCCGAATTTACAAGCCTTTGTCGAACGAATGATCGACCAACCAGGTATTCGAGAAACATGTCATTGGCATCACATCAAAGCGCACTACTTTTGGTCTCACCAGAACATAAACACCTTCCGAATTATTCCTCTCGGACCACTTGAAGGCGCTCACACAAGATAGGTTAGACAAGAGTACTCGTTGCCTTTACAGTGGATACCCCGGCGCGAGCACCATAGACCTCATGAATACCTTTGAGTGAACCTCAGATTGATACCTTAATTGATCCTTTATCACAAGGGTTAGTCAAAAAAGAAGGGAATATATCAGGCATAGTCAAGAAAGGATATGGGAAATAATCGTCCCTCGTCCTAAAGATTTTGATGCTTGTAGCTTTGTTGGACCATTCATTTGTGTTTAGTGCATAGTAGCGATAGCCATCCTCTTCGTAAGGCATATCCCCAAATAAAGGCGTATTTACTTCGTCTATGGAATCGTATTTTTTCTTAACCCTGTAAATTTTATGTGGGTCTTTTCCAACCGTTGAAAGATACAAAAACTCGGCATTTTTCTTAGCCAAATGCGTGGGATATTGAGGATAAGGATTGTTGCTTAATCTAACCCTGTTGCCTAGTTTTTTGGTTGAACGCCAACAATAAATTTCATATTCAAACCGGAAAAACATGAAAATGTCTTTCTTATTAGCCCATACAATCTTACCTCTTTCTTTGTAGCCGACGGAATCACTCTTAACCTTCACAATAACATTGCGCATCCCAATTTTTGAGAAATAATCTCTTATCGAATGACGCTTTTCATAATTCATTTTTTCTTTCCAGTCCTCATCATTCCAACACATTATAGCCTCCAATAAAGGAGGGTTTTCTCTTTTAATGAAAAGAATATGTTCATCGGTTAATATCCAGTCTCCTAAATCCAACATGGTTTTTCTTTGTTGAACACGAATATAAACCATTAGTTTACTACAATTTAACTGTTCATACCAAAAGCAAGGGAAATACTGGTATTAATCCATAGATTGGTCATCCTTGCGTTCTACGACCCGACTGCTTGTATTTCATTTCTGTTCGAAAGATGTCGGTTTCTGTTATACATCGTACCCTATGACAAGACACTTGAGAGAGACCGTTTGCTTAAATCCTAATAGTTCCTGAATCCCCATACTGGTTATTCCCACCATACGTTACGCCATCGAAAATAAATCCAATATCATGTTCATAAAAAGTATAATTTATGGTCCAAGAATATGAGTTATCCAGCGTTACGTACTTTATTTCACTGGAGAAGGAATGAATGGCCTCGACATCACCAACTCCATTATCGAAAACAATTTCGCCATCCCAAGAATTGTAGTTGTCTGAACTCAAATCGATAAATTCAATCTGCCATTCATCAGGGGCACAGCTTGAATATGAAATTCCTCCGCCGTTATCTGATTCATCTGAATACATCCTCTTCAATTGCACATCGATTGTTCCAGATTCACCATGTTGATTGGATCCCCCATATGTTGTATCACCGATAATAAAACCTATATCTTGTTCATAAAATGTATATTTCAAGGTCCATGTTAGTGATTCATCGAGGATGACATACTTTTTATCGCTTGAAAAACTTTCCAACACTTCTGTGTCTCCATTCGAATCAGTAAATTCGACTTTACCATCCCAGGAGCTGAATGAGTCACTGCTTAGGTCAAAAAATTCAACATGCCATGCTGAAGCACAATCTGAGAATGAAATTCGTTGTTCATCATTATCCCCTAAACATCCTGTCAGGGGCATCATTAGCATCAAAAAAAGAACGAAACAGTTACCTTTCCGCATAAAGATGTAGTCATTTGGATGATAGATAAACCTACACCCTGCATTTGAGAAACTCGATGATTTCATCCAAACCTTTTGCAAGGAAGGAAAATCGATGAATGTTTCAAATTAGAATTATTCGGATTTACTAACGTTGATTGCGTTAGGACCCTTAGGACCTTCGCCGATTTCGAACTCTACGGTGTCTCCATCGTTGATTTCACCAGTCACTTGGGACTTGTGTACGAAGAGGTCTTCTCCGCCTTCTTGTTCGATAAAGCCGAAGCCCTTTATTTGATTAAACCATTTTACTGTACCTGTTGGCATTGTTTGTCGGTCAAAATCCTCCTAATTTAAGTAACCGATTTTATTCTGATGAAAACCACTAGTTTTGCAGGTAATCAGAAAAGGCGA
>ERZ1049444.2944-NODE-2944-length-10683-cov-6.511479_pt1 | contig 10683 bp, 10 predicted proteins | sample MGYA00383101_ERZ1049444 | MGnify/ENA primary metagenome ERZ1049444 (study PRJEB29581, sample SAMEA5548371) | metagenome | biome: marine; feature: coastal; material: water | depth 50 m | study: Short-term variability in the microbial, nano- and picoplankton...
AACGAAAGCCCGCATCATCCTGTTTATTCACTACTTCCATCAACAATTTTTGCGGTGCCGCGCCAAACCCTACCGCAACGCCGTCGTTTGCTTTTGAATAGGCAACCATCTCTGCAAGCGTGTTAAAGGGCGCATCTGCGCGGCTAATCAGGGCCAGTTGTGCCCGCGCCATAGTGCCGAGATAGTCAAAGCTGTCGAGATTAAACGCTACATCGTCGGGTCGCTTGACCAGATTGATCATAACCGGCATATTCACGCCAAGCCCAACAATATTGTTATTTTTTGGCATTTTCGAAATCATGGTGAACATTGCCATGCCGCCACCACCAGTTTTGTTCTCAGCAATCACATTCCAGCCTGTCTGTTCTTCGATGGTCTTTGCCAAGACGCGTCCCATCACATCCGTAGACCCGCCGGCACCAAACCCGATTTGTAACCGGATATCTCCATCAGGTTGCCAGTCTGCAGCTTGTACTAGGCTTGAGGCTAACATCATACTGCCCACAATAGCGGCCGTGAATTTCGTTCCTATTTTCATCATCTCTGTCCTCCTTCAATGGTATCGACCGTCCCAAACATCTTTGTGCCTGTCTCCGGTTTTGTTACAAAACTGCTTCTTCCAAACCTCGATTTAAAGACGCCTGATCCTTAACAGATGCATTGGCAATTTTTTCAGCTAGCGTCAAAAACAACGTCAGTTCACTGTCAGTGAGAATCTGATCAACGCCCTGACAATATGCGGCGACCACCGGCAATGTCTGATGGAAATGCGCCCTGCCCTGATCACTCAGCGCAAATTGCCGGATCCGGCGATCGGTTTTATTGCGGCTGGCTTTGATCAAGCCACGCCGCTCCAACATTGACAGCGAGCGGCTGACCTGGGCCTGTTGCATTTTCGTAAACCCAACCAAGGCAGTTTGACTGATCCAGGACTGATCGGCCAATCCCACACAAATCCGCCAATCAACAAGACTAAGGTTGCTCTGTTGCGCCAAAAGTGTTCCCAGTTGACCGGTCAGCAAACGAGAAAGCCGTTGGGTCGCTATGGCGACCGAACTGGCCCCGGCAGGAACCGTATCAAGCTTTAAAATGCCGTCAGTCATGACGTATACATCCAATTTTTTGCCTATTATTTTCAAAGTTGCGCATAAAAAAATATCTATGACAAGACATATTATTTCAATCTCTGTCCGCGAGGTGGCCGTTTCATCGGCGGTGCGGCACCCAAAACAACCCTCTCTCAAACTGTTAAAGCAGACCTGTATAAACCAGATTTCAGTGATGTATTGGTTCAATATATGAACCAATAGTTCAATTAAGCTTGCACCACATTGTTTTATCTGTCATTTGCTATCTGACTTTTTTTATTCTCTGTTACCAAAAATAGGTCTTTAAATCCGCCCTATGAGCACCGTCACTAAAGCGCTTGAACTCTTGAATTATTTTTCGTCCGAGACGCCTGAATTGGGCCTATCCGAATTCGCCCGAGCTGCCGCACGTGACAAAGCAACCGTCTACCGGCATCTGTCAGCCCTCGAAAAGAGCGGATTCATCGAAAAGAATCCAAGGACATCACACTACAGACTGGGACCGGCGGTTTTGCCGCTTAGCCGACTGCGCGAAGCCACGGTGCCAAGGGCCGTATCAGTGAAACAGCCCTTGGCCATTTTAGCACAAACAACCGGCGAGACCGCCCATGCCTCGCTTTTACAGGGCGCCAAATTAGTGACACTGGCCCGTCAAACGTCCCAAGCGCATAGCACCGGCGTCGTGGTTAACGAAAAGACCCTTCCGCTGCATGCAAGCGGCTCCGGCCTTGCAGTGCTTGCGTTTTCAGGCGACACGCTGCGGCAGCAAAGCTATGCGCCGCTTGCGCGGTTCACCGAGCACACAGTGACGACCCCCCAGGACCTTGAAGAGCGTCTTACAAACACGCGCAAAACAGGGTTTGGCATCGCAAACCAGACATTTGAAACCGGGGTACACGGCATTGGCGCGCCGGTGTTCGACGACAGTGGTACAGTGGCAGGCGCCATTGCCGTCGCAGCCCCGGCATACAGGATAAATGCGCGTCTCGACCACACCATCAAAAGCCAACTCATCATCGCGGCCCGATCCATCACGGCGCACTGGGGCGGCCGCGTGCCTACCAAGCTGGATGACGTATGGGATGAACATAGCAAAGCGGCATCTGAAATTGGAGCAAATGAATGAAGAACGAGAACTTTCTCAAAGAACATAACGCCCGCCACATGTGGCACCCTATGGCGCATCCGGCAGACAGTCAGCAAAACGCCCCCACCATCGTGACCCAAGCCGAGGGGGTACGCATTACCGATGTGGACGGACATACCGTAATCGATGCTGTGGGCGGACTGTGGAACGTCAACTTAGGGTTTTCCTGTCAGCCGATTAAAGATGCCATTGCCAGACAACTTGACACGTTGCCCTATTACTCAACCTTTCGGGGGACCAGCAATGACGCCGTGATCGAGCTGTCTTATTTGCTGAGCCAGTTTTTTGCCGAAGACGGGCTAACGCGGGCATTTTTTACATCGGGTGGATCAGACAGTGTCGAGATCGCCTTGCGACTTGCGCGCCAATACCACAAATTGCGCGGCGCACAGGGTCGTGTTAAATATCTCAGTCTCAAGAAAGGGTATCACGGCACCCATACGGGCGGTGCCTCAGTCAACGGAAACGCAAACTTTCGCGGCCAGTATGAACCCCTGATGCCCGGATGCTTCCATATCCCCGCCCCTTATACCTATCGCAACCCGTTCAATGAAACCGATCCAGAAAAACTTGCCGATTTGTGCGTAAATGCGCTTGAGGATGAAATCAACTTTCAGGGCGCACAAACCATTGCGGCGATGATCATGGAACCCATTCTTGGCGCCGGAGGGGTGATCCCTCCCCACGCCAGTTTCATGCCAAAAGTCAGAGAAATTTGCTCTCGGCACGGCATTTTGTTGATCGCAGATGAGGTCATAACCGGGTTTGGCCGCAGCGGTGACTGGACAGGCGCGCGTCATTGGGGCGTAAAATCGGATTTTAGCTGCATCGCAAAAGCAATAACCAATGGCTATTTTCCATTTGGCGCGGTGATGATTGCCGAAGAGATCGCCGAAACATTTGAAACCGACACCAGTGGCAGCGCGGCAATCGGGTCGGGCTATACCTATTCAGGCCATCCCGTGGGCGCAGCGGCAGCGATTGCGTGTCTAAAAGAAACCCAGCGCCTGGATGTGAAAACAAATGCAGGCTTGCGCGGCGCTCAGCTGTTTAAAGGTCTAGGCCAGATTGCAGAAAAATACGATCTTGTCGGCGACGTGCGCGGCGGCCACGGATTGATGTGTGCGTTGGAATTGGTCAGTGACCACGCAAGGAAAACCCCAATTGACAAACATACCATTCAGCGATTGCAAACAGCGACCTATGAGGCCGGCGTGATGCTGCGGGTCTCCGGCCCCAATGTGATTTTTTCTCCCCCCCTGATCATCGACGAGGCAGATACAGCAAAAATTTTGTCAGCATTGGATCAGGGTTTTGCGTCGCTTTGATCTGTATCTGTCGCTTGAATATCAGAGCGAATATCAGACAGAAGTGTCGTCAATTGCTCCCATCGCTCTGCACCGACGGTGCGGCGCAGCTTGGCAAAAATCTCTACGCTTTCAGGGGAAACCTTTTCGAGAAATGCGTCACCCGCTTCCGTAAGCTGCAGAACCGTCCGGCGCTTGTCTGAAACATCCCGTACGGAACTGATAAAGCCCCGTTTTGCCAAAGCCCTGACGATCCGGGTCACGCTCGGCGCCAACAGGCAAGCTCGCGCTGCCACCGTGCTGGCATCAAGCCGGACATCTTCTGAAATGACGCGCAAAACACGCCATTGTTGCTCGGTGATGCTGTGCCGCACCAACATTGGGCGCACGACCTCCATGATCAGTTCACGGGTTTGCAGCAGCGAGATGGGCAAACTGCGGCTTGTCGGTTCATACAGGCTCGGGTTCTTGGTCATCACACTCCTGATACACAGTGGTTACAAGCGGGCAAACCGAACAACCCCCTTGACTTTCCAGTAATTAGTTAACAAGTTAAGTAAATATAGGGTCGAGGTCAAGATGCCGCATTTGATAGTTCAATATTCCAGCAATCTGGCGCAGCGCGCAAATTTGAAAACATTCTGCAACCAAATGCGTCTGTGTCTGTTAAATCTAAACCTTTTTCCCGAAGCGGGCATTCGCGTGCGCGCCGTGGCGCACGATGCATATTCGATCGCTGACAACCATCCGGAAAATGCATTTTTAGATATGATATTACGGATAGGAGAGGGGCGCACCGACGCGCAAAAAACGGATAGCGGAGAGACCCTTTTGAAGGAATCTAAGCTTTTTTTCAAACAAGAGCTGGCACGCGGACACTTTATGATATCGGTCAGTATCATTGAAATGGATGCGAAATTTTCTTGGAAATACAATCCCGTCCACGACCGCCTAAGAAATGAAGGGTTTTGATCCATGTCATTGGAAATCAATATAAAAAAAGCGCATGAGTATCTTGAACAGTTCAGGACTCAGGGCGTCATGCATCGTATCGACGGGCAAGATGTTTCGTCAAACGACCAGTTTGAAACCAAATCTCCGGCCGACCACACCGCTCTGGCTCAAGTATCGCGCGGCGGTGCGAGCGAAATCGACCAAGCTGCAAAATCCGCGAAAAAGGCCTTTGCGGACTGGTCCGTCGTAACGGGAAAAGCGCGCCGCGACATCCTGCACGCGGTCGCCGACGGCATTGTCGCCCGAGCCGAGGAAATAGCTTTTATTGAAGCGATGGACACCGGGCAAACCATTCGTTTTATGTCTAAAGCGGCCATGCGCGGCGCCGAGAATTTCCGGTTCTTCGCCGATCAGGCCCCGTTTGCCGCAGATGGGAAATCACTGTTTACCAGCACACAAATGAACGTGACATCGCGCACGCCCATCGGGCCTGTCGGCATTATCACGCCCTGGAACACGCCCTTCATGCTGTCTACGTGGAAGATCGCCCCGGCGTTGGCAGCGGGGTGTACAGTTGTGCATAAGCCCGCCGAATTATCGCCACTGTCCGCCCGCCTTTTGATCGAAATTGCCGAGAAATCAGGCGTACCCGCAGGGGTTTGGAACATGGTCAATGGCTTTGGTGAAGATGCCGGTCGCGCATTGACAGAACATCCAGATATCAAAGCCATCGCTTTTGTTGGTGAGAGTCGCACCGGCGCGATGATTATGAAACAAGGTGCCGATACGTTGAAACGTGTGCACTTTGAGTTGGGGGGAAAAAACCCGATTATTGTGTTTAAAGATGCCGATCTGGAGCGCGCCGCCGACGCGGCCGTATTCATGATATATTCGTTGAACGGAGAGCGCTGTACATCATCGTCCCGCCTTCTGGTCGAGGCCGAAATTTATGAAGACTTCACTGCAAAAGTTGCTGAAAAAGCTGCCAAAATTACCGTGGGGCATCCTTTGGATCCCGCCGCGACCATCGGTCCGTTAATTGATCCAAACCATCTGCAAAAAGTGACGTCGTATTTTGACATTGCACAGCAGGAGGGTGCCACCATTGCCACCGGAGGCCGCACGATCGATGGCCCGGGTGGCGGCTGCTATGTTGCTCCAACGCTGCTCACCGATGCCACCAACGACATGCGCATCTCGCAAGAGGAAATTTTCGGCCCCGTGTTAACCGCGCTACCGTTCCGCACCGAGGCAGAGGCCATCGCGATGGCCAATGATGTCAGCTATGGGTTGGCCGGCTACCTTTGGACCAACGATCTTAAACGTGGATTGCGGATCTCGGATGCACTTGAGGCTGGAATGATCTGGGTAAACTCAGAGAACAACCGACATTTACCCGCCCCATTCGGCGGGACAAAAAATTCCGGTATCGGCCGCGATGGCGGTGATTGGTCGTTCGAGTTCTATATGGAAACCAAGAACGTCGCCTTTGCCATGACCGATCACAAAATTCCAAAACTAGGAGAATAACCATGGCCCCGCCCGCACCAAACCTGTACCCCGCGTTTAACACTGTTCGGCTCAGCCATGCCTGCTTTGGGGTCAGCGATCTCGCTGCGTCGCGCAAATTCTATGCTGACACGCTTGGGCTTCAGGTTACCGACGAAGATGACAGCCGCATTTACCTGCGCGCCATGGAAGAGCGGGGACATCACTGCGTTATCCTAGAGAAAAGCGACGAAATCACCGTCAAAGTTCTTGGTTTCAAGACCTATGATGACACTGATCTTGATCGGGCGTACAAATATTTTGCAGATTTAGGGCGACCCGTATCCTGGATTGAACGCCCATATCAGGGCCGGACGTTGCTGACGCAAGATCTGCACGGAATTCCCATTGAGTTTTATCACAAAATGGACCGTCTTCCGTCAATTCATCAAAATTATGCGCTTTATCACGGCGTCAAACCACTGCGGATCGACCATTTCAATATGTTTTCACGCCATGTCGATAACAGCATGGCGTTTTGGTCTGATTTCGGCTTTCGGGTCACCGAATACACCGAAGATCCACAAACCGGCCGTCTCTGGGCGGCCTGGGCGCATCGCAAAGGCGGAGTGCATGATATCGCGTTCACCAACGGGCTTGGTCCGCGCATGCATCACGTCGCATTTTGGGTGCCAACACCTTTGAACATAATTGACTTGCTGGATTTGATGGCCACCACTGGCTATGTCAGTAATATCGAGCGCGGGCCCGGACGCCACGGTATTTCAAACGCTTTTTTCCTGTATATTCTAGATCCAGACGGCCACCGTATCGAAATTTACTGCTCGGATTATCAAACCGTTGATCCTGATCACGAACCAATTAAATGGGACCTCAAAGATCCACAGCGCCAGACCCTATGGGGTGCGCCTGCACCAAAAAGCTGGTTTGAACATGGAACCCCGTTCGAAGGCAGTGAGCCACAGCCCTCGGACCTAACTGCCCAACCAATTATCGCACCATAGGACAAAAATATGAATTGGGACGAATACGCCCGCTGGGGTAAAGAAATTTCCGACTGGGGGTCCGACTATCACAAGACCCTGCGTGACCGGCCGGTTCGAGCGCAGGTCGCGCCCGGTGACATCGCCGCACTTTTATCACTGTCACCTCCCGAACAGGGCGAGGATATGGCCGTTATAATGGAGGATTTTGAGCGAGTTGTGATGCCCGGTATAACCCATTGGCAACACCCACGTTTCTTTGCTTATTTTCCATCAAACGCATCACCGCCCGCTATTCTTGCCGATTTTCTGACCTCGACAATGGCAGTCAATAGTTTGCTGTGGCAGACCTCGCCGGCGGCAACCGAAATGGAAACCCGGATGATGGAGTGGCTGCGACAGGCCGTGGGCCTGTCAGGCGATTTTGCAGGCGTGATCCAAGACAGCGCATCCTCGGCAACGCTCGCGGCAGTTTTGACAATGCGTGAACGCAGTTTGAACTGGCAGGGAAATACCAAAGGTCTGTCAAGTATGCCACCCCTGCGCCTGTATTGCTCGGGCGAGGTGCACAGTTCTATCGACCGAGCGGTTTGGGTCGCAGGTTTGGGTGACAGCAACATTGTCCGCCTGCCAATTGAGGGCCCCTTGCGCGGTCTCCGTGCCGAAGCGATGCGGGCTGCGATTATAAGCGACATCGCGGCAGGATATAAACCCGCTGGCATTATCGCCTCAACCGGCGCTACAGGTGCTGGATCTTGTGACAGCATCCGCGACATTGCCGAAATCGCCAAAGAATTTGATCTATATTTGCATGTAGATGCCGCATGGGCAGGCTCCGCGATGATCTGCCCCGAGTTCCGCGAGCTTTGGGACGGCATTGACGCGGCCGACAGCATCGTTTTCAACCCACATAAATGGTTGGGTGTTCAATTTGATTGCTCGGCACATTTTTTGAAAAACCCAGAGGATCTGGTACGCACCCTGGCCATTCAACCCGAGTATTTGAAAACCCATGGTCAGGATGGATTGATTAATTACTCTGAATGGTCCATCCCGCTGGGGCGCCGCTTCCGCGCGCTAAAGCTTTGGTTTTTGCTGCGCAACTATGGCCTGGAAGAACTGCGTAACCGCATTCGCAATCACGTTGAATGGTCGCTCGTTATGGCCGAGACCCTGCGCAACACCGAAAATTTCGAAATTGTGACAGAACCTATCTTGTCACTTTTCACGTTCCGCTATGCTCCCGCCGGTGCAACAGGCCTTGCTGCGCTAAATCAAAAGCTGGTGGATGAAATAAATGATGATGGACGGATTTATCTGACGCAAACCCTTATCGACGGCGAAAAGGTCATCCGGTTTCAGGTTGGCCAGTTTGATTGTACGCAAGAGGACATCACATTTGCCTATAATGTGATATGCGAGATCGCAGGCAGACAGGACGTGTCTTATGGATAAATTCGCCACCTTCTCATCAAACGGCGCCACTTTTTATGGATTGGTAATAGATCAGGGCATGATTGCTTTATCTGACGCGTTTCCGCAATATCCCACCTTGCGGGAGGTGATCGCAGACGGTGCGTTAACCGCACTGAAAGATGCGGCAAGCGGTCGGACGGTCACCCATCCAACTGGCCAATTTCAATTTGAAATTCCGGTACCAGCCCCCGAAAAAATTATCTGTGTCGGGGTAAACTTTCCCGACCGGAATGCCGAATATAAAGATGGCCAAGAGGCGCCTGCGCATATGTCGCTTTTTCCACGCTTTGGACGTTCTTTTACCGGCGCAAACCGACCGCTTATCCGACCACCCGAATCTCATAAACTGGACTATGAGGGCGAAATTGCAATTGTCATTGGCAAGCCGGGGCGACGCATTCAAGAAAGCGACGCTTATGCACATATTGCGGCTTTGACACTGTGCAACGAGGGTACAATCCGAGACTGGGTGCGCCATGCGAAATTCAATGTCACCCAAGGTAAAAACTGGAATAATTCCGGCGCTATCGGCCCCTGGCTGGTGCCGTTCGAGCATGCCGAACAACTGGATGATATTCACCTGACAACCCATGTAAACGGCGAGTTGCGCCAAGATGACCGTACCGGCAGAATGCTGTTCCCAATCCGTCGACAGATTGCCTATATCTCGACTTTCACCACGCTGGTGCCGGGAGATATAATCATTACCGGAACCCCGACTGGTGCCGGCGCTCGCTTTGATCCGCCATTGTTCCTCAAGCCCGGAGACAAGATTACTGTGAGCGCAGAAGGCATTGGTAGCTTAACCAATAGCGTAGAGGATGAAATATGACACTGGATGCTGCGACCATTGAGACCACAGCGCAGGCCTTATTTCAGGCGGAAAAGACCGGCAATCAAATTCAAATGATCACCTTGGCCAATCCCGACATGAATATGGATGACGCCTACCGGGTTCAGGCAGCGTTGATGCGTCTACACTATAGCGAGGGGCGGCACAAAATCGGGTGGAAAATTGGCCTGACCTCGAAGGCGATGCAACTGGCGCTGAATATTAACATCCCAGACAGCGGGGTTCTTTTGAATACCATGGCTTTTGACACCGCCGAAACGGTTCCCAAAGATCGCTTTATCGAACCCCGTATCGAGGCCGAGATCGCCTTTGTCATGAAGCATGATCTACAAGGTGCAAACGTCAGCCGCGCCGACGTAATTGCCGCTACCGAATATATCACTCCAAGTCTTGAGATTCTCGACACGCGCATTCTCAGGTTGGACCCTGAAACTGGACGCGCGCGCACGGTGCTGGATACCATTTCCGACAATGCTGCAAATGCTGGTATTGTTTTGGGTTCCGAACGCCATCGACTTGACGCCATCGACCCCCGATGGGTTGGTGCCATTGTTGCAAAAAATGATGCCGTCGAGGAAACTGGCCTTGGAGCAGGCGTTTTAAACGATCCGGTCGAAAGCGTGTGCTGGCTTGCGCGACGCATGGATCATTACGGTGATAAAATATCCGCAGGAGACATTGTTCTTTCCGGGTCCTTTATTCGCCCGATCGAAGCTGAGCCAGGCAGCCGCTTTCATGCTGATTTTGGACCCTTTGGTGTTGTTGAGATAAATTTTGCGGAATAGAAACCGATCAGCGACCTAGGTGTTCTTTTAAATGCAACCAACGTGTTGCGCTCCGGCCATAAAGCACGGCTTCATGTGAGACGAGGTGGCAAGAACATCTACCCAAAGTTATCATTAAATACCCAAAAGCTATTTTGCATGACTGTGTCAAACACCTTAGCCTGAAACCGCAGCAGACTGGAGTTGCCGTCAAAAGGAGAGACCGATGCTATTTAAATTTGCCTGGACCCATTCCCCGCAAGCCAGAGACAACACCATCAAACAATTTATGGCAACCGGTGGCATGCCACCCGAGGGTGCAAAGCTTGTATCACGTTATCACAATGTTGACGGAACCGGCGGTTTTGCAATTGTCGAATCCTCAGATGCTGGTGCCTTGGCAGACTATGCGCTTGACTGGAACGGATTGATTGAGATCAATATTACGCCTTTGGTGGACGATGAAACCATCGGAAAAATTCTGGGCGCAAAATTTTCTTAACCTAAACTTGCCTGCCCGGTCCAGACCGCGCAGGTAAGCACGCAAGTTCATTCTGAAATCCTTGGAAATGGGCGCCACGATCAAAAAACGAATTCTCCAT
>ERZ1049444.2947-NODE-2947-length-10679-cov-4.032285_pt1 | contig 10679 bp, 6 predicted proteins | sample MGYA00383101_ERZ1049444 | MGnify/ENA primary metagenome ERZ1049444 (study PRJEB29581, sample SAMEA5548371) | metagenome | biome: marine; feature: coastal; material: water | depth 50 m | study: Short-term variability in the microbial, nano- and picoplankton...
TCAATGCCGACTCCAGCCCTGTAAAGTCTAATCTAGATCCAGAGAGAAAAGACACCATTACGGAAGGACCGAGTAAGGCCCACTGGTCCTGAATAGTCGAAAGTCGCCGACTTATTTCGAGAAGCGCTGCAGTCCCTGTTCCGGCATCTCGCCCACCTGTATAGGACACTGCTCCTTGCGCTCCTATGCCATCAGCCTGAGCAAAGACAACAATCAGCGAATCCCTCGAACGAGGATCTCTTCCGGGGATGTACCCGACAACATGAATCGAGGACGTAGTTATGCGCTCTTCTTGTTCAACAAAACGGGACAAAGCATATTTTTCATCCTTCAAGAGTTCCTGACTAGCAGGAGACAGCTGCACATCATCGGTACCAGGAAAGACGAAAAAATCCTCCCCCTGTACCAGGTTCAGGGTGTCAGAGCCCAGAAAAAGAACCTCAGCTCTAGCTAAATGGGTGACCGACGCTGCGTACTGTTGCTTGTATTGTCCCCGCAAAAAGGGCTGAACTTGACTAGCCTTCAACTGATCGGCGATATAATCTGCCGTTCTCAAGAACCCTCTGGTTCCTCGCGCTCTACCCTCTTGCGTTTCACTGTTCAGAAATTCCAGATGAGAACGAATCAAATCCGTATTCCACTCTGCCGAACTTGAAGGTCGCAGTTCGCCTTGATCTACGGTTGGCACAGCGCATCCGCCCACGAGAATGAGGGCCCAGATTAGAATCAAGCAGCGAAAAGTGATACGCATGACACAACCGGTTTGAGGCGGACCTCAAAATAGCACAAAAAAAGCGGGCCGGGCTAAAAGCCCGGCCCGCTTTGAAATTCTTCTCGCAGATCCTTATTTGCCAGTGCCCTTATACGTTTTGGGCTTGGCATTCTTGTTAGCAATATCCTTATTAAACGCTTCAAGCGCTCTCTGGACAGCGGCGCGCTGGCTCAACAACGACTCGTTGACCAATTGATTCCTTGCGCGACTGCGAACAGGATCTATAACAGTAGCTTGTAGCGCAATAACCAATTCTTTCTGAGTGGTCGCCGTTTGAGACCGCCCAAAGACATATCGGAGACCGAAAAACCACTTAGGTAAATCTTTCAAGAATGGAATCCCACGACGCGTGTAAGACTCCTCGGTACTATACAAGCCACCGATCACGGTTTGTTCTCCATCAAGCAAGATCAACTGAGTATTTGCATTACTTCGATCAATAATTGAACCCGCAGCGGACGGTCGACTTCCTGATTTTTCGACTTTGACGTCCAAGTGTAAAAACTCCATCGTGGGCGCGCCTAAGGTATCGGCCAATGCTTCAACAATAAGCGTCGGAGTCACATCAATGATGATTCCCGTCTTGAAAAACTGGGTGGATATATTCCCAAAGTTATCCCGAATCTGAACTGGGATATCAGAACCAATCTGAATATCCCCTTTCTGGCCACTTTGCACCGTAACGCTTGGGTTGGCAATCGTTTCTCCAACACCTGAAGCCTCAGCTAAACGAAACAATGAGTTTAGATTCGAAAAATCCATTTTATCCGGCGTGGATAGAATGTCGTCAAGACCTTCAAATATTTTTTCAGTTTTAAGGGAAAACGTGACATCACTTTCTTCACCCGCGCCACCAGATCCACCACCACCACCTGCACCAGTCGTTCCTCCTGTGGAACCAAATATGACACTCCAATTGATTCCAGAATCCTTGGCCAACGTGTGATTCAGTTCAAATAGAACAGCATTTATCTGAATCTGACGTGTATCAATGGTAGCGGGAGCTAAGGTTAATCCGGGGTCCACTCCAGCAAAGGACCCTGTTGCCGCTTCCGCACCTAAAATCAAATTGTCGGGAGCTTTCTCTTGAATCATGAAATAGCGGTCGGTCTCGCGGTACTCTAAGTCGTTGTAACTCAGCACGAGTTCCAATGCGTCCAAAAAATGAACTCCAGAAATAGATATTCCGATTGGATGAGTACGCGATTCGGGATCGATCACTGACTTACCTGTTACCCTTTCAAACACAGGCCCAATATGTTCAGTGAAAATATTGAACGGTGTCGAAGGAAGTAGAGACACCAATTGGTCGGGCGGAATGTATGCCCGCACATTGCGCTGAGCTGCGGCTTCCTGGGGAACGCCTGCAAACAATGCGATACCTATTACAAGGGCAAGCATCAGATTGCTGATTTTCTGGTTCAATGTGTTCATCATCTCGTCACCGCGCGAAGCGTTTTCATTATTGCTGATTGGGTGATAGCTGAACCTGGCCTTGAGCCTGTTTGTACAGGTCCTCTCGTTCCATAGTCAGAACCACCTCATCCATAATGCCACCTTTGTTAAGGCGTGCAATCATAGTTCCATGTCTTGGATCGACCGAAATCACCTGACCTAAATAGACCGGGTCTCCAACACCAATAGAAATGAGTTCATCTTCCCATTCTAGTATCGCTTGAGTACCCACAATCATGTTGAGGGATGCTTTCTCCAGATTCACAAGATTGAACGTATTTGGCGGGATTTTCTCAAGAATCAATGGGTGGAATGGATTCATCACAGCATATCTGGCAGGGAGCACATCAATAGGAACGACAGGCAATCCAGCAACGGGATCTGAAGCATTCAAAGCACTTTCAAGACCACCTTGCAATTCATCATGGGCACTTAAACCTGCGATTCCACCATAGAAAGCCTCAAGAGTGAAACTGAACTCGACAACTACGTTCATCTTTTGGCGTTGCGTTTCAGCATCCATTGTGATGAGATCGAAATGGTTCATTTCCAGATCCTGAATTAAGTAGAGAATTCTACTGTTTTCCAGAGACCAGATCAGGTTGTAAACGGAAGAAAACTCGCCTTTTCCTGTGATATCAAAAACGTACTTACTAAAGTCAGGGGATTCTTCGTGCTCATCAAAGGAAATGTCAAACGGCTGAAAACCCGTCTGAGTTAGTTCGTTCAGATACCGAATGACTTCTTCTGAAGCCAAAGCTTGAGGAACGATTTTGTAGCGTGCATTCCATCGGTTAACCAGATTACCTGCCATACCTGCAGAATCTTCCATTTCGGCCATAAGCGAGGAAAGCTCTACCTGCTTCATGCGGGCAACCTTCTCCGCGTTGTCAAGCCGCTCCATTTCTCCCGGCTGGTCAAAAAACGTCACATATACGCCGCTAGCAGTGGCTACTGCCCAGCAAAAGCACAGAATGATGAGGTTTTGAACTAAGTTTGACATGGATTCAAGTGCGTTTAATCAGTCTCTGTGGCGTTAGCGATTGAAGGCGCTTCAAGCGCTTCTAAATCGGCTTTATCACTCATTATTTCAACGATATTTTCTATCAAGTAAATAGCGGCTTCAGGTACTTCCCGACTCATCTCCATCGTCATATGGAAAGTATAAACAGGCCAGTCTCGAATATTGTCGAACTCCAAACTGGTGATATTCGCACCAGACTTTGAGGCAAACTCGACAATCTGCCCTCGATCGACGGATGTCCCGGAAATCTCAAGTTCTCCAGGTTCATTTTCTTCCCAGCGCTCGATCCACAGACCTGAAATGTCTGCAGTATTCACTGAAGTACGCTCAAGAGCCCTACTCCAAACATCACTACCGACCAAAAGTGAATCCAATAAACCCAGCGCATCGACCATACCATTAGATCGAGACAGCAAACTGTCAATTTTCATTTGTAGAACGCTCGCGTCCTCAGAAATCATCTCTTCTGGAAATTGGGATAGCTCAAATCTCGTCATCTCAATCTGGTGACTCTGAGTGAAGTAGCGCTGAACAAAAAATAATGTTGAACCAAATAGCAGAATGATCATGGCGGCAATAGGCCATGAAAACGGCAACTGCATCTTGCGTCCTTTCAGCTTTGGATTCATAAAATCCACGTCGCTAAACACGTCTTCATAAATCTCGTCTTTAACGAGTCTAAAAGCGGATGCCATTGCCAGCATTCCTTCCTGGTCTATCCGAGCAGCCCGTTCTTCTTCAAGTTCAGGAAGGCTATCCCTCAACAGGGTAATCTTAGTTTGCGGAAAGAAGAGCGATAAACCATCAAGCAGCGATGCCTCTCCGGCCTCAGAAAAGAGCATCATATTCTGGGCATCACCCTCTCCATACTCATCATGCATGAGAAGAATTCTACTACAGATGGTCTCAGAAGGGTCAAATGTGGTGATAGAGCGAATGCTTTCAAAGTGAACCAGCTTATCGCCCTCCAAGAACATCACAAACGTGTCTTCCGCTCCAACTCGCACAAATACGGTAGCCGCATTACCCGTCGTCACATCGTCTACTTCCGACCCTTGCGTAAGCAAGGCAGCCCGGACAAGAGCAAGCATCAACGTCACTTCCGTATCCATAAAGGAAATGTTTGGGAAAGGACGTTTTCGATTACGGATCGTCTCAATCGAACCCGTTATGGGCTCGGTACCCAGCGCAAATACCGCTAAGTGCCCATTAGACTGGTTCATAGACCCCAACGGGATGAAACTTGTTTTCTTTTCGGAAAACGAGGCTGTTTGCGCCGCACCTAGTAAAGTGAAAAGACGATCCTTTTCTGCTCCTTTTCCTTTCTTTTTCTTTTTCTTTTTCTTGTCCGACTGCTTAACGCCTTCAAAAGATTCTTTTAAGAGGGTTGTGCCTAGGTATTCTGAGGAAAGAGCGAATGCTACTTGAACGTTTTCGTATCCAGCATCTAGACATTCGGACAGAATGTCTAATAATTCTAAATCACACGGCGTGGCAAATTGGGTCGGAGCTGCTTCTCGTTCAAAAACTGCGGCGGATTCTGAGTTAACACTCCCGAATTCCGAAGCTAAAAAAACCGAGGAAGAATCTGACTCGTTTCCGGTGGAGATAGAGAAAGAAGCATCATCAGATGACGAAGACACATCCGGTCCCATCATTCCAGCGAACAGATCCTGGCCAGCCCGTTTTCGAACAAACGTACGCAAAACCATAGGCCCAGAAGGGGCGTCGTGCACAAGGATAGCCTCGACTTTTCGGGAGGAAACCGATACGCCAAGAATATATTCGCTTTTTGTACTGTACTTAAACATACTCATTGGGCTACTTGGCCAATTGTTGGAATCGGCGTTTGTTGTTGCAGTAGTTGATGGCGGTTTCAGGGGTAATCAGTCCTTGTCTCATCAATCGATACAGGTCCTGCTCCAAGGTGATCTGTCCAATATTCCATCCTTCCCACATCATCTGATATATCTCGTTCGTATTGTCATTCTTGATGGCAGCACGAGCTGAAGGGGTCATCCACATAACTTCCTTGGCTAAAACTCGTCCGCCACCCACTTTGGGGCAGAGCTTCTGAGAAACAATACATCTAAGGACATCGGCCAGACGGAAACGAACCCGAGTCTGTTCAACTGGTGGATATTCGGCGATAATCCTGTCAATGGATTCTAAAGCGGACGAAGTGTGTAGAGTTGAAAAAACCTTGTGACCGGAGTCGGTTATTTCTAAGGCTGATGAGATCGTTGCAGGATCTCTCATTTCGCCAATCACAATAATATCGGGATCCTGACGTAGCGCTTGAACGATTCCGTCCTTGAAGGTGCGAACGTCAGATCCAACTTCCCTATGTCTGACTATGCACTTCTTCGACGCGTGCACGAACTCTAGCGGATTTCCTATGATTACAGCGTGACCGTGCACATCTGCATTATTTGCATCAATGATGGAATCCAATGTGGTGCTTTTTCCTGATCCAGTAACGCCCGTTACAAGCGTGAGACCATCCCGAACGTGACGAAACATCATCCCTTTTTCCACCATTGGATGAAAACCGAGAGATGTGAGTGGTCGGAGCTCATCTGAAATGGCCCTCATGTTGATTGCCAACGTGCCCATATCCAAATAGATAGTGGCCCTAAATCTCTTTCGTTTGTTCCCCGTGTCCAGAGGCAACTCATACGAGAAGTCTGCGGCTTTCCATTCTTTAAGGGAATCCAACTTGGCCTTGTTCAAGAGGCTCAATATCACAAAAGTCGATTCGTCTATGGACAATTTCCCGAGTGCCGGATCTGGTTTTTTTTCGCCGTTGATCCTGAACCAAACCTGCCCCTTTGAAGAGCTTCCTCCCATGTCCACATCAGACGCATTGAGTGAGATCATTTTTCGCAAGTACACATCGAAAAATGCCCGTAGGAGCGTGCGATCTCGAATATCGATACGCGAAAGTTGATCGGCTTGATACCTGATTCGGTCTTCACCGAACAAAGAAGCAGGCGTATTTTCAGCAATAGATGACACAAAAAGGGGGAGTCTTGACGTCTCAGCAGAAATCGCCGCAGAACGAGAAGGCGCTCGACCTGCTCGTGCACTGTTCCGTCCAATGCCCTCTGGACGTACCGTCGTCGAGGCTTGTTTAGCCTTGTCCGTACTATTCTGATGTGGTTTTTGAATTTCCATTTCTCGTCTAAACTTATATTCGATTCGAAGGGTTTTAGCCCTCCTGACAAGGTTCGTATCGACGAATACACCTCCGACTTAAGCCATTAAAAGACATTCAAATCGACAAAAAAAAGGGTGTCTGGACCGATTTAGACCCAGACACCCCCAGCACACTCCGGTCAGGTCTCTACTAGAGATTCGACATGCGCGCGGAGTTTTGTTTTACTGTTCCCATGGTAATTTCCGGTGGGGTTGTTTCGATAGCGGGTAGTAGATCGATCACAGACGAGAGTGCCGAATAGCTTTTATGAATACCCACGCTCCCGTTGATATAAAACGAAATAGGCTGCACTTCCACTTCTTCCGAATCGATTTCAGAACAGGAAGAAGCATCAGAATGTCGGTAAACAACTACCTCATGGAGAATGATAGCCTCCCCTCCAGACTCTTCAGGATTCATGTCAAAGATCTTGACCGTTAATCCTCCCGCAAGAACAGCTCCATCAGCCCAAACATCTCCGGGAGATAAACCGAGGAGGTCACATGACGACGAAAAGGCCATATTTAAAGAAATCACATCCACTAGATTTACTTCACTGGTGAACCCTGACGAAATGGCCCCTGTTATAAACGTAGACATTGTTTGAAAAGAATACGTGCCCCCTACCCCTTCGGTATTCTCAACGACTATTCTGACTTCTTCAAGTCCAGTAGAAACCACATTTCGGTCCCAGCACAATCCACCATCTATTTCACAGTCTGCAGATAGGATCTCTATTCCGGCCGTATCAAACTTATCGTCATATTGGTGTTCGTGATAGGTCAGATCACCTACCGAATCAAACACATCTACATCAATCTGGCCACCAACCAAGCCCGCGTCATCATAGCCCCCAGTCTCCCCGTCCTCAGTAAGAGAGCGAATGACCAAGGCACCAAAAATTTCCGAATTGCCTTTGAATTCGTGGTCACCTCCTTGATGAGCAAGGATTACGAGCCCTTTCCAGTGAATCGAGCCGGCATCAGACAAAGAACCACTTACGATGAGCACACCATGACCAGAAACGCTTCCTCGAACCGTCAAGTCTCCATTAACATGCATTAAAATGGGATTATCTGGACTACCGTACATCTTGTTGCCCGTTATCCGCTGATCCCCTTCTAGCGTAACTAGGTCAGGATGGCTTAGCACGGATTCTTGCAACAAATCTAAATCCAGATCGGCTTTACCTGTCACAATATCTCCGGCTCCATTGATACCTACCATCTGGCTCGCATCTATTTCTTCGGAGAAGGCTGCTGCTGTCGCTGGAAGAATTGTTCGTATCGCATGCCCATCCAGTCCGTTTCCTCCTTCGGTATCCGATTCATTAGCAGGAGAATCCAAACCCGAAATCACGAACGAACTTCCATTTGCGGTAATCGAAGAGACGGGGCCATCAAAGGTCGTAGCATCCAACAGGGGCGACCCTGTTCTCGCCAGGGTAGTCTGAATCTGATGGACCGCAGACCCGACCTGACCAAATGCCGTAATTGTAATGGGTCCTTGTGCTTCTCCAACTGCTGAAAAGGAATACGCCCCGTCCCGATAGATCCTTCCACTTTCGTCAGATCTAAAACCAGTAAAGTCTTGCGTTGTCTTAGCGATAACCAGGTTGAGCGCAGAATGTGCTATTTCTCTGGCTAATACATTTTCTTCGTATTCCGTTCGGACTTGCTCAGTAGCAATCTCCGTTTCAATTTCTCCCGATTTCATTTGGGTCAAAACAAATGAAGTACTGAGTACCAAAAAAAGTATCCCTTTTCCCATTTCATTCTCCTCAGAATAGTCACGTCACAATGTCTTAAAAGGGGAACGGGGCTCGGCTGGTTTCCTTTGGAAGCCGGCCATAACTCACAAAGGCAGTATCGACAGTTTTTAGACCTTCTTAAGCCCGCTGAAAAAATAGATAGGACTTTTTTAACCCGAAAAACTGATCCGAAAAGGAATCCATAAAAAAAGGGGGGCTTGCCTTTGGCAAGCCCCCCTTTTTCAAAAAATCTATTGATTTATCCGTCGCTTGAAGCCAACGACATGTTGCCGACCCATACCATGGTCTTAGCCGTTCGTGATGGCACTTTTTTTATGGCTCGTTGAGATGAACTCATCTGGATCAGATAACTTCCTACTTCAGACGGAGTGGCCATTGGATACTGACCCAAATAAAGAGCAGCAGCTCCAGTAACATGAGCAGCCGACATAGATGTACCGCTCAACTCGGAAAACCCGAAGCCTGGTGCTAAAGAAAGGATTTTCTCACCCGGAGCAAGCAAGTCTAGTGATGCTCCGAAATTGGAAAATTTAGAAAACTTTTTGTTGCGTGCGTGAGATCCAACAGTTAGCGCTTCGCTCACATGAGCTGGAGTAACTAAGTCTGCATTTGTAGCACCATTACCGGCCGCCACCACGACCGTAATTCCGGCATCTATTACGGACTGAACGGCATCGTCCAGCGCCGTCGGATCACGACCCACTTCCACACCCAGGCTTAAGTTTACAATGGCAGGTGAAGACGGATGATCACGCTTCCAAGCCAACACATCCTCCAATGCTGCGATTACATAGGTATCATCTCCCATACCATCATCATTAAACACCTTATAGCTGTGAAGTCTAGCGCCCGGAGCAATACCAACCGCTCCTTGGTCGTCATCTTTCGCTGCGATTATTCCTGCTATGTTCGTTCCGTGTCCGTCAACATCGTGAACGGATCCGGCCCCCGCATAATCCCGGGCTTCAACGAGGTTTATATCCGCACTGGTTACACCAGTATCAATGATGAACACATCTACGTCTACGCTGCCCTCTCCGTTGCCTGATTTAGTCCAGCTTTTTGTCCCGCCAACCATCTTGACCGACCATGGAATTCGTTGCTTCAACGCTGATTTTTTCAGGCGGCCTGGAACCATGGATGTGCTGAATACCGGCTCAACCCAATCAATGGTAGGATCGTTCGCCAACTCATGCATGAATTCATCCAGGTGCTTGGTTGCCACCCAAACAGAATACCCATAAAAGGTATCAGTGAACTCGTAGCGATCAACAATTTTATACCGATCAACGATTTTGTATCGGTCCACAATTTTATATCGATCGACAATCTTGTACCGATCGACAATCTTGTAACGGTCGACAATCTTGTACGGATCAATGGCAAATACGACGGCTGTCTGATCGCCATCTTTGCCAACTGACTGAACGGCCTTCGAGATTAAGTGTCGGTTTCGAATTTTATTGGATGATACTTCCTGAGAATCTGTACCTCCCTGAATATCGACCACCTGATCCATGCATCCGGAAACAAGAAACATGGCCACAACCAACATCATTTTGACGAAGACGCGGCCTTTCGAGAGGCACTGAGAAGACATCATTCTAACCGAGTTTTAAGTTCTACAAAGGCAACCGCTTTCGGGTGAAAGAGGACGGTCGTCTGGATGGTATCGACTGACAGATCAGCGATCTTAAGCGATCTTAAGTAATTGTGTTTAGGAGATTTAATACATAAAAAAACCCTTCCACCTCTATTAAAGAGAGGTAGAAGGGTCTCAGTGTGTAACACACCGTTTTATTTATCTCTTGATCATAACCGCATCGTCAATTTTAATCTGGTCTTCTCCGACTGCGTTGACCTTAAACCCATTTTCGTCCAAATCAATCTGTGCAACTAAGTCCTTCAAGGGACGAAGAGCTGCAGAGCTAAAGTGGATTTGACCGTTGTTTCGGATGGTCACTAGCATGGGATCGCCTTCGACAGTGAATACATCCGACTCGCAAATACCCTCAGAATCACCATGAGCTAAGTGGGCACTCAATGACGACGATGACCCTACAGAAATCGAATGCTTATTGGCAATGTTTCCTGGTGGGGCATGGCAGACGTAGACTTTGTCATTGTTGTTGCCATTAAAATTGTTGGAGCCTGACTGATCTGACTTGTCTGACTTTTTAGAAGACTTCTTGGAGTGCTTCTTAGAGGACTTCTTGGAGTGCTTCTTAGAGTGCTTCTTGGAGTGCTTCTTAGAGGACTTCTTGGAGTGCTTCTTCGAGGACTTCTTGGAGTGCTTCTTCGAGGACTTCTCGGAGTCACAGGAAGACTTATCAGACTTCTTAGAGGACTTCTTAGAATGCTTCTTAGACGACTTTTTTGAATGCTTCTTAGAGTACTTCTTTGAATGCTTCTTTGAATGCTTCTTAGAGTACTTCTTTGAATGCTTCTTAGAGTACTT
>ERZ1049444.2957-NODE-2957-length-10663-cov-3.839461_pt1 | contig 10663 bp, 7 predicted proteins | sample MGYA00383101_ERZ1049444 | MGnify/ENA primary metagenome ERZ1049444 (study PRJEB29581, sample SAMEA5548371) | metagenome | biome: marine; feature: coastal; material: water | depth 50 m | study: Short-term variability in the microbial, nano- and picoplankton...
AACATGGCGACGAGCCTCTGTATTTAACCAAACCTTTAATTCTTCAGCATTGGTTAAGTTACCATTATGTGCTAAAGAAATTCCATAAGGCGAGTTTGCATAAAAAGGCTGGGCTTCGGATGAACTAGATGTGCCCGCAGTAGGGTAACGCACATGTCCAATACCTATATTGCCTTGCAACCGCAACATATGGCGAGTATGAAATACGTCTTTTACCAGACCATTGCCTTTTCGTAGGCGAAACGTATTGTCATGAATAGTAACAATACCGGCTGCATCTTGTCCTCGATGCTGTAACACAGTTAATCCGTCATACAAATATTGATTAACCGGTGTTTTACCGACAATACCAACAATACCACACATGAATTTATCTCCGCTGAAACTTAGTTAATAGTATTATAATAACGCTAAGTTAGAAAACTTGATGACTGTTTAAGATACTCAAAAAACCATTCAACAACCAACCTAAATTCAGGTATAAGTTGCGAACTTTTCCACCAATCACTTGCTGCAGCACCTGTAAAAGCATCCATAAAGAATAGCACAGCACTGATAATAAGTACGCCTCGTAAAGCGCCAAATACTAATCCTAAAACACGATCTGTACCCGATAAACCAGTTTTACTCACTAACTGCCCAATAAGGTAGTTAACAAGGGCACCTAGTACTAAAGTGGCTATAAATAAAATAGTGGTTGCGGCAGCATTTCGTAAGAATTGATCAGAAATATTGGTGAGAAGATTGGCAAGGTTTGCATAGAAAGTGCTGGCAATAAAAAAGGCACTGATCCAAATAATTAAGGACACGGCTTCTTTAACAAAACCACGCACTAAGCTAATTAGTGTTGATACGCCTATTACTGCCAAAATGGCATAATCTATCCAAACCATAGTTTAAGTTTCTCATTGATTAGAGGCGCGCATTCTACCAGAATAGAACTAAAAATGCCTAAACTTTTTATATCAATTAAGTCATGCTTTATTGTTAGCTGTGAACAATTTCCTTTATCCGGAACTTTGCAAGCTAAGGCATTGAAGGATAACTTAATAATACTTCGGTTGCTCCTATACTTTTCAGTCTAAAACTAGGTGCAATAGCTGAAAAATTACAAAACAATTGCAACTTTCTAGATAATTATTTTATTTGGTTGGGTAAAAACGAGCAATTTTCCCCTGAACATTAGTGAGTTTTTTCAGCGCTGGTATTTTCTTCTCTAAAGACGACTTTATTAGCTGTGGGCCAACAAAAACTTTAGTCAAACTGCCCTGTTTAGTTTTGATCGGTTTAGTAAAAGCGCTATAGCCATTATTTTTCAGTTTAGATAATAGCTCTTCAACATTCTTTTTGTGCCTAAAGCTACCTAGTTGAATGACCCATGCTTCTTTATTCACCGCTTTAGCAGGTTGTGAGCCTAATATAGGTTTATTTATAGCAGAAGTAGCTACTGAAGATTTCTTTACCGCTTTTGGTGTTTTATTTTCTGCAATAGCTATTGGCTTAGTAGCAGGGGTCACCTTAGCTTGTTTATCTTGCTCAGGCTGTTGATTATTCACTATTTTACGGGAAGGGTTTCCTTTAGAGCTATTATCACTGCTTGTCTTAGCCAATGGCTCATCAAGCGCTTGTTCATTAACAATCTCCGCTTGCTTTTTTAGCACTAACTTATCTTCAGGAAATAGCTTCGTTGTCATTTTACCGGTGAAAGCAGGCGCTTTTGGGATCGCTTCAAAGTCAGTTTGGTTTGATTTTTTCTTGCCATCTAACACATCGGGCAAAAAGATAATAACAGCTGCGGCAACAATAATAGTACCAACAAGACGGTTTTGAAACGGTGTAGACAAACGATACTCCAGGTAACTTAAAAGCTAATTCAAACTAAATCAATAGTTTCCTAATTTCGGCAACGGTGTAAAAAGAGCCAAAAATAAGTATTAAATCTGTTTGTTTGGCTTCTTGAATAGCTATTCTAAATGCCTGAGTGATATTGTCAAAGCAATTGATAGAATTAGTAAAACCCTTTAGTATTTCTTTCATTGACTCAAGTGTTGCTGCTCTTGGCACATTCAAAGGTGCGATATACCAATCATCAATTTGTTCACTAAGAGATAACAAGGTATTACTGATATCTTTGTCTGCCAACATTGCTGTAACAGCAATTATTTTTGTATAGCCTTTTTGCTTTCTAAGCCTGTTGAGTTGATTAGCTAAATACTTACCAGCATGGGGATTATGGCCAACATCCAGCATAACGTCACAGTGATGACTAAACATTTCTGTTCTACCTGCGACCTTAGTTTGCTCAATAAGTTTGTTCACTTTACCAGTAGTTAAGTGAAGGCCCAATTGCTTTAATACCATTAGCGCTGTAGCTACATTATCACGAGGAATGTGAGTCGCTTGCAAATTATTTAGGTAAAAATTAGCTTCTTGAACATTATTTTTATCACGGCACTGCCAGTACCATAAAGTTTGTTCATTCGATGCAATAGCTTGTTCAACAACAGTAAAGTCTTGTTCTCTAACTTTCACTTTAGCTAAAGCTTGCTCTTTATCGCCTTGAGACAGTGATTGATTAACTTGTTGAGCATGGTTGAGTACTGAGTGTGGAGGGCTAAGGTCTCCAATAATAATATTTTGATTAGCACGCATAATGCCTGCTTTCTCAAAGCCTATGCTTTCGCGATCGTTACCTAAAAATGCTTGGTGATCAAGATCAACCGTGGTGATAACCGCAATATCAGCATCAATAATGTTAGTCGCATCTAAGCGGCCACCTAAACCAACTTCTAAAATAATCACATTAGGTTTTAGTTTCATTAGCACTAAAAAAGCAGCTAACGTTGTAAACTCATAGTAACTTAGTGATATTTCAGTCCTTGCCTGCTCTATCTGCTCAAAAGCATCAATGAAAGCCTGATCATCAACATCTATTTTATTTACGCGCAATCTTTCATTAAAGTGCTCTATGTGAGGTGATGAGTAAACAGCAACGGCTAAACCCGTTTTCGATGTTTGCCCATTACACGCCGTTTCATTCAGCAGAGCATTTTCTAAAAAAGCACAAGTAGTGCCTTTACCGTTGGTTCCTGCAACCGTAATCACGGTAGCAAAACTAAAATCAATAGCTAAGCGATTGGCAACCTTACCAATACGAGACAAACCAAGCTCTATTTCAGTATTATGGATGGTTTCTAAATAACAAAGCCACTCGCTAAGGTTTTTACAACCTTTTGAGTGGCTTTTAAAATGTTGTGACATTTACTGCTCTAATTTATTCAATCAGCTTGAGAAAGGACTCGTTTGCCCCATAAACTTAGCTAGCATACGCGCTAATGTTTCACGCATATTACGGCGATCCACTATCATGTCAATGGCACCTTTTTCCAACAAAAATTCACTGCGTTGGAAACCTTCTGGTAGTTTTTCACGTACCGTTTGCTCAATTACTCTTGGACCAGCAAAACCAATTAAGGCTTTAGGTTCAGCAACATTAATATCACCTAACATTGCAAGACTGGCTGAAACACCACCCATAGTAGGATCAGTTAAAACTGACACATACGGTAAGCCCTTTTCGCTCATTTTAGCCAAGGCTGCACTGGTTTTCGCCATTTGCATTAATGAAAATAACGCCTCTTGCATACGAGCGCCGCCACTGGCAGAGAAACAGATAAAAGGTAAGTTATGTTTAAGGCAGTACTCTACACCGGCAACAAAACGAGCACCTACCACTGACGCCATTGAACCTCCTAGAAAAGAAAACTCAAATGCCGCAGCAACAATAGGCATGCCATGTAACTCACCTTTCATCACGACTAAAGCGTCTTTTTCGCCCGTTTGTTTTTGTGCTGAGCTTAATCTGTCTTTATAACGCTTAGAATCTTTAAACTTGAGTACATCTTGAGCTTCAAATTCTTCACCAAGTTCAAGGCGGTTATCTTGATCGAGAAAACTATCAATACGCTTACGCGCACTAATACGCATATGATGATCACATTTTGGACAAACAGATATTTGTCTATCTAACTCTTCTTTATAAAGTACAGCATTACATGAAGAACACTTACTCCAAACACCTTCAGGAATATTGCGTTTTTGGGTAGATTTTGCTTTTGGGAGAATTTTTTCAATCCAGCTCATAATTTTATTTTTGCCTATTGCAACGAAAATAAATCAACTTTTTGCAGGTAAAATACTAACAAAACGTCAATTTTAGAAAGAATGCTAATTTAACCGTGAATTAGAACACACTTTAGCCTATGTTTTATATAAAAAACTGGTCTGTCTTGTCAATAAATTACTACTATTATGCGGTTAATTTAGAAAAAGAGGTCCAAAAGGCCTTTTTGGTAAAGCAAACTGTTCGGGGTAATCCACTTCCACAAAATACAAACCTTCTGGCGGCGCAGTAACCCCTGCTAAACAGCGGTTTTTCAGTTCAAGTACTTCTTTTATCCAGTCTATACTTTCTTGTGATTGGCCAACACGCATTAAACTACCAACAATATTACGCACCATGTGATGTAAAAAAGCGTTAGCCTTAACATCGACAACGATATATTCACCTTGTCGAGTTACTTCACAATGATGGATAGTACGAACTGGAGAATGTGATTGACAATGTACGGTACGAAACGAGGTAAAATCGTGTTTACCAACAAGGTGCTGCGCTCCTTGATGCATGAGATTTTCATCCAAAGGGTAATGGCAATGACTAATACCATGGCTTAAAATGGCTGAGCGCAACCTGTTATTATAAATAATATAACGGTATCGTCTAGCTGTTGCACTAAAGCGAGCATGAAACTCTTCACTTACGGATTTAACCCAAGTAACAGCTACATCGTTAGGTAAGTGAGTATTAACACCCAAAGTCCAAGCTACGTCTTTACGTATTTTATCGGTGTCAAAGTGGATAACTTGGTTGGTAGCATTAACGCCAGTATCTGTACGGCCAGCACAGGTAACTTCAATAGGTTCATCCGCAATTTTTGATAAAGCGCGTTCTAGCATTTGCTGCACACTAATTACACTTTTTTGCCGCTGCCAACCACAGTAATTTTTACCATCATATTCGATGCCTAAAGCATAACGCATGCAAACCTCTTAATGTGCCACTTTGTTCAAAATTAAAGTGGCGCATTATCTATTATTTTTCCTCGCTATACCACCAAAATGCCAATTACAGATTATCGAGTAAATCTTGGGCTTCAAGCTGTTGCTGGCTATTACCTTGCTTGATAATCTCTTGCAAAATTATCTGAGCATTATCTTGATCGCCAATTTCTACATAAACTTTAGCTAAATCAAGCTTGGCAGCCATACCATTTTCATCATCATCGACATCAACTTGATTGACATCCTTGGTAAACTCAGGGTACTCGTTTAAACCGACATCTATATTAGCTTCATTATATGGTTCACCAAACTCTTCTTCGTCTTGACTTGCCGATAGTAAAGAATCTACAGAGACAAAATTTTGCTCGTCTTCATTACTTTCTTCTGTATTAGGGGCATCGAAACCACTATTAGGGTCATCGAAGTCATCTAAAGAAATAGGGGAGTCAAAGTCATCACCGTCATTAAAGTCAGCTTTCTGATTAACAACACTTGATTCTTCTTCAATGTTAGCTAATAACTCATCAAACTCTAAGTTATCTAATTCTTGAATATCATTTATTTCAGTCGCTTCAGAAGCGGTATTATCGTCATCACTATCATTGAGTAAATCCGCCAATACATTTTGCTCTGAAAAGTCAGGAACTAGCTCAATTGTATGCTCTGCTGCTTTATCATTTAATAACTCAGCAAGTGTGTCTTCATCAAAAGCCCCAAGTTGTTCATCAGCTAAATCATCGCCAATATCAAGTGACTCTTCTTGAGCTGAGTTTTCTTTTGAATCTTCGCTTGCAACTTCAGCAATTAGTGCATCAAGATCTTCTACTATTATTTCATTACTACCAGTTTCTTTCTCTTCAGTGACAGCAGTATCACTCTCTGAAACATTATCGATAGTATCACTAAAATCCGTAGCTAAAAGTGGCGCTACATACTCTTCTGTTAGCTTTTCTATTTTAGCTTTATTTACATTATCTTCATCTGTAGCGGATTGCTCTGGGGCTTGTTCATTCTCCTGAACATCAGTTTCTTTTGAGTCTGTGACGTCATCAGTTGCATCATCACCTGTGCCCATTGACTCAAGTAAAGCGTCAATATCATCAGGATCGGTAATTTCTGCTTGGCCATCATCAATTTCAGCAGCGGCTTCTGTTGAAAGCTCTTCAACCTCCATAGACTCAAGTAAAGCATCAATATCATCAGGATCGGTAATTTTGGCTTGGCCTTCATCGATTTCGGCAGCGACTTCTGCTGAAGGCTCTTCAACCTCTATAGACTCAAGTAAAGCGTCAATATCATCAGGATCGGTAATTTCTGCTTGCCCTTCATCAATTTCAGCAGCGACTTCTGCTGAAGGCTCTTCAACCTCTATAGACTCAAGTAAAGCATCAATATCATCAGGATCGGTAATTTCGGCTTGGCCATCGTCAATTTCAGCAGCGGCTTGTGCTGAAGGCTCTTCAACCTCCATAGACTCAAGTAAAGCGTCAATATCATCAGGATCGGTAATTTCTATTTGCCCTTCATCTATTTCGGCAGTGGCTTCTGCTGAAGGCTCTTCAACCTCCATAGAGTCAAGTAAGGCGTCAATATCATCAGGATCGGTAACTTCTGCTTGCCCTTCATCTATTCCGGCTGAAGGCTCTTCAACCTCCATAGAGTCAAGTAAGACATCAATATCATCAGGTTCGGTAACTTCCGCTTGCCCTTCATCGATTTCAGCAGCGGCTTCAGATAAAGGTTCTTCAGATTGTTCCTCTATATCGGCTAAGACGTCATCAATATTAATTTCTTCTTCCGAAGGCTCTTCTTCAACAGCAAGTTCTTCATCAAGACTTCCTAGTAAATCATCAAGATTACTTTGATCTAGCTGGTTACCTTCAATAGCTTCATCTTCTGAGTCTTTTTTCTCTGTCGCTAACTCATCTTCAATAGCAGGAACTTCTGGTAATATATCTAAATCATCTTGTTCTAGCTCTTCACTTTCTTGCTCTTCAATACCCTCATCAAGTAAAATATCTTCTAAGTCATCAAGATCATCTAACTCATCATCGTCTTCGTTATCTAAATGAATAACATCATCTTCATTATCACCTTCAAGCAAATCGACAGATAAATCATCATCAAGCAACAATTCATCTTCTATCGACAATTCATCATCAAGTGATAGTTCATCACCTGTCGGCAGGTTGTCTGCTATATCAGTTTCGTTGTTCTCATCCTCTACTGCTTTTTTGGCTTTTTTTGCAGACTTTTCTTTTACTGGAGTTGGTTCACTTTTTCGGCGTTTAATAAAAAGAGCCACCACAATAAGAATCAAAATAGCAGGCAATGTTGCCATTAAAACAATAAACCATAAGCTTGAGAATATATTGTCTTTTTCTAATTCAGCTTGTTTTTTCTCTAATAGTAGCTCTTGTTCTCGTGCCTGTGCCTTGGCAAGTAACGCCTGCTGCAATTTGATCATATCATCCATTTGCAGCTTAATTTCTTTACCCTTTGCAACCTCTTTTTGCATAGTGCCTAGCTGGCTATTAAATGTCGATAATCGCTGGCGTAGTGCTTCATTCTCTTTCAATATGGCTTGCAAGCCATCAATAGAATCTAAAACATCACTTTGAATACTCTGTAACCGTTGTTGTTGCTCAGTGTCTATTTTTTGTAACTGATCGTTGATTTCCACTTTAACTGTGTCTAAATCTTTTTTATTAACAACGGGCTCTTTAGGAGTATCAACGGCTTTTTTAACAATTTTGGGTTGTTTTTTCTGCCAGCGTTTATCATCTTGATTTAATTTTTGCTGTGCCACAGCTGAGTTAACCGCCATCATTTGATTAAATGATGGGATTATTAGGTATTGACCTTCAACTAGGTGGTTAAAGTTACTTTCAACAAATGCTTGAGGATTAGCTTGGTATAATGCCTGCATCACTTGGTACACAGTTAAGCGGCTATCAGGGCTTACTGTTAGCGCTATTTTCCATAGCGTATCTCTTTTGGTGATAGGGCCATATCTATCATAAGGAAAAACATCACTACTTTTAGGGCCACGCATGCGAATGCCACGATTTTCTTCTGCTTCTATTCCCTGTGTAAAAGCAGGCAAACTAACAAAAATAGTGCTCGTTGTTAGTATGCTAAGTACAACCTGCCATAAGCACAGGCGTAATAATTGTTGCATTGAGGCTTTCCTAGTTATTATTTTTTTCAAAATTAGTTTATGTCAACATATTGACATAGTCATACACAAAAAATGAAGCAAAATTCATTCCATCAATAACAGATAAAAAGTCGCTATCTCATTAGATAGTATCAAATTCAGTCATAAATGCTTAATATTTTCTATAAATTGATGACAATATTATACTTATAGACAGAAACAAAAAAACTCGTCGTTAACATTATCTCTAATGTTAACGACGAGTTTTAACTATTCTGGAGTTTTATTAAATTAGACTAGTTGATTAGCTTAAATGCTCTTTCACCAATAACTCAGCAATTTGAATACTATTGGTTGCCGCACCCTTACGAACATTATCTGCAACAATCCACATATTTATGCCGCAATTATGGCTAATATCTTCACGAATACGACCCACATAGGTTTCGTCTTTACCACTAGCATCACCTATTTGCGTAGGGAAGTCTTCATCATTATGACAAACAACTAAGCCTGGAGACTGCGCGAGCAATTCTTTTACTTCTTCAGCAGAAATAGGCGAGTTTGTTTCAATATGCAAAGCTTCGCCATGACCAAAAAATACTGGTACACGAACTGCAGTAGGGTTAACAAGTACGTTATCATCAGCTAAAATTTTCTTAGTTTCCCACACCATTTTCATTTCTTCTTTGGTGTAACCATTTTCTAGAAACACATCAATTTGAGGAATAACATTAAAAGCAATTTGACGAGAAAAGTTTTTAGTCTCAACGGGCTTGCCACTTAATAAGTCAGCGGTTTGTTTTGCTAACTCATCCATAGCCGCTTTACCGCCACCTGAAACTGATTGGTAAGTGCTCACATTAACACGGCTAATACCAACAGCATCATAAATTGGCTTTAATGCCACCAGCATTTGAATGGTTGAGCAGTTTGGGTTAGCGATAATGTTGCGATTACGATATTCAGCTAATGCTTGTGGGTTTACTTCAGGCACCACTAATGGAATATCATCGTCGTAGCGAAACTCAGAGGTATTATCGATAACAATACAGCCAGCATCTCCCGCAATAGGGGCATATTTAGCGGATGTTGCTCCACCTGCTGAAAAGAAACCAATTTGGGCTTGGCTCCAATCAAAATTATCCGCATCAAGCACTTCAATGCTTTCACCATTAAACTCAATAAATTCACCAGCTGAGCGAGCACTTGCTAGTGGGTATAATTTATTGATAGGAAAATCTCTTTCTTCTAAAATTTCCATGATGGTTTTGCCAACCAAACCTGTTGCGCCAAGTACGCATACATCAAATTTCTGTGCCATGATCCTCTCTCTATTAGTTGGACTTATGCTCATTGTGAGCTGATATTAAAACCTAAACGATGTGGCACATCGCTATCGGCCTTGGGTGATAAAGTAACAGTAACGGACGAAAACTCTCGACGAACTGGATAATTTTTTCTTAAGGCGTCAAAGCCTTCACTTGCTAATTGTTGTCTGAAAATTCCATCATCACGCCTGACATCATAAACTATTTTGATAAGCTTATTGACTAGACTTTGATCTATTTTTTCAGTTGTTTTTATTTCTGAAATACTTGCTTTGGGTAGCAAGTGTGATAATTGCAGTGAAGGCAACTTACCCAATTTTTGACATAATGCCTGATAAAGCATTTCAGTGCCACGAGATTTTCCTTCTAAGCTATAACCAGCAATATGTGCGGTAGCTATCTCTGTATAGTCGATTAAAAGCATTAACACCTCTGGCTCTCCTTCCCAGACATCAAGTACCACTTTTAAGCCATGGCCTGCCTGCTTCATGGCAAGTAATGCCTGATTATCAATAACTTCACCACGGCAAGCGCTTATTAAGATTTGGTTATCGCTGAGTTGGCTTAATCGCTGTTTATTTAGCAAGTGGTAAGTAGCATGCTCACCTGCAGTGGTTTTGGGTACATGCAGTGAAATCACATCACATTTAAGTACTTCGTCTAAAGAAACAAACGTTCTTTTATCACAATCAGTGGCTTGTGATTCTTGCTCCGCTAATAGGGGATCACAAATTTTATGAGTAATACCTAGAGCCGTTAACTTCTCACTTAAACGCGTTCCGGTATTGCCGCCACCCACAATACCGACACTAAGTTTAGGTAGATCCAGTAAATAACGTTCCGCTAATACCACAAGAGCACTAACCACATATTCAGCGACTGAAATAGCATTACAACCGGGAGCTGAAGAAAACGCTATATTACGTTTAGCAAGGTAATTATGATCAATATGATCCATGCCGATTGTAGCTGTGCCGACAAAGCTAAGGTTTTTATTCGCTTTTAATAAAGCTTCATTGACTTGGGTAATTGAACGCACTAACAACACATC
>ERZ1049444.2964-NODE-2964-length-10631-cov-4.139845_pt1 | contig 10631 bp, 11 predicted proteins | sample MGYA00383101_ERZ1049444 | MGnify/ENA primary metagenome ERZ1049444 (study PRJEB29581, sample SAMEA5548371) | metagenome | biome: marine; feature: coastal; material: water | depth 50 m | study: Short-term variability in the microbial, nano- and picoplankton...
TGAATGGATATAGCTTCAACACTGGTGTTTTCATCTCATAAATGCTAGGATTATCAACAATAACGTGCACTTATTAACAAAAAATGACTTTTTTCTATACTTTTCTTTTGCATTCTAGCTAAAGGTTATAATTTGTAGAGTATAAAACATTTAATCTTAATTATTATGAACAAAACAGAATTAATAGACGCAATGGCTTCTGATTCAGGAGTATCCAAAGCTGCTGCTAAAAAAGCATTAGAATCTTTCCTAGGAAATGTAAGCGGAGCCCTTCAGGGTGGAGGTCGAGTTTCATTAGTTGGATTTGGATCATGGTCAGTAACAAGACGTGCTGCTCGAGATGGTCGTAACCCTCAAACAGGGGCCACAATTAGAATTGCTGCAAAAAATGTAGTAAAATTTAAAGCAGGTGCAGAATTGGCTGGATCTGTAAATTAGATAAGTGAATTAATCCTAATTAAAGGCTCCATATAATGGAGCCTTTTTTTATTTAAGTTTTGTAAAAAATATTAGTAATGAATAAGGGAAATGCTATAGTTGCTACGCCTAGTATAATCGGAGATTTATATTTTCATAGATCTGTAATCCTGATGGTCGATTACACAAAAAATAACTCTATGGGGTTTATTATTAATAAAAAATTAGAAATTTCACTTAACAAAGTTAATAATCAAATAAAACGTCCGTTTCCTTTATATTATGGAGGTCCTGTAGAAACTGATAATTTATTTTTCATATATAAATCAAAAATAAACATATCAAGAAGTTTATCAATTTCTGAAAGTTTGAGTTGGGGAGGAAATTTTGATGAAATTATCAAATTAATCAATGATAATGAAATGTCTGAGAATAATATTAAATTCTTTCTAGGATACTCAGGTTGGAGTAATAATCAATTGAATAAAGAAATGAATAATAAAAACTGGGAAGTAATAAAAAATATTGATCATAGGTTGATTTTTTCAAATGATACTGAAAATATTTGGAAAACCAATTTAAACTCAATAGGAGGAGAATATCTTTTATGGTTAAACACCCCGGAAAACCCAAATAACAATTGATTTATCGACTTAAGGCCTGATTGATAAATGACTGGAAAAGCTTATGTAAGAGTTTAGTTTTATAGGTTTTATTTCTGTATTTACAGACTGGATTTAATCCAGCTTGAATTGATAATACAGCTAATTCATCAGCTATTTGAAGTTCAAAAGAACCAAATGATTCAGAGGAAAATTCAAAATTATTATTTTTAATATATTCAATAAAAAGATTGGACAATACACTTGATTGAGTCCCAATATTTTCTGGTGAACTAATGATTTTATCATTTTTAAGTAAAAAGACATTACCCAATACTGAACCAATTACATTTTTTTTATCATTTAAAATAATATTATCATTACACTTATTTTCAAAAGCTTCAACAGCAGCAATTCTCTTTATATCTTTTTGTAAATACGATATAGATGTAAATTTTTGCTCACTTAAATTGTAGTCTTTGAATAATGACATTTCACTTATTAAGGTAACATCATCTTTTATTATAGATTCAGTGGGTTTTGCTATAATTGCTATTAATAAGTTAGGTTGAAGATTTTGAAACGTTATCCTAGATTCATAAGCAAATTTAAGATCAATTATGAAGAATTTATCGTCATATTTATTAATAACTTTTTCAATTTCTTGAATAAAATATTCCAATGTAAATGACATTGGAATATTTAATTTTAGTCTTCTTAATTGGGCCATCATCATAAAATAATGCCTTTCCCAAAAGAGTATGTTATTGTTTTCCCACCTTAATTTAAACTCAAAAACAGGCCTTACAAAGAAAGGTTCAATAATATTTGAAGGAATATTGTTATAGCTTGAGTAAAGCTTTCCATTAACGTTAATCATCTAACCTCTATCTAGACCCTAAAACTTGTTTCAATGAAGAGACAGAATTTTCCCATAACATTTTAGATTCTTCTAGTTCATCTTCTGTTGAAAAATCTGAAATAATTAAAGAGACATCCTTAGTTATTTCATCAACTTGAATTCTGAATTCAAAATATACCTTGTCTGCATCTTCTTCATCATTTAACCATTGAAATCTTACTCTTTCATTATTTTTCTTTTGAATTAGTTTGGCTGTTTCTTCACCATCATCCCAAAAAAAAGTGAAATCCTCTCCTCTTGAATTAACATCATCAGCAAACCACTCTGACAGACCAGAAGGAGTAGATAAATACTGAAAAAGAAGTTGTGGAGAAGCATGAAAATCGATTTCGAGCGTAAATAAAATGCGCTGGCTCATATTTTAATTAATTTGGGTTAATATATAAAAAAAGTAATACTTAATACTCCCAATAACTTAAAATTTACTAATGATTGTGTTTAAATGAAGCTTTGACTATATTTGCCCCCCATTGGCGAGGTAGCTCAGTTGGTTAGAGCGTCGGATTCATAACCCGGAGGTCGGGGGATCATGCCCCCCTCTCGCTACTATTTATGCTTATAATAAATGTAACAATTTTAAATTCAAATGTTTTAGTGATAACTAATTTGAAAGGCTATATCAAAACATATAAACAACGACAAAGGTTTATCAATATACTTTAAAAAATATTATTGTTTTCTCCCGGCTTTGACAGCAGAAGTGTTTCCTCCTGAACTAGAGGAGCTAGTGGCATTAGAACTGAAGCTTCCAGTTGAAGTCACCACAGTCCTAGTTAGAGCTGGAACAGAATTTGTTGAACCTTTTCCGTAGCTTGAATAACCACTATTTGCAGATCCTTTGTAGATATGTGTATCCAGATCTACATTATTAGATTTTCCTTTTATATGGTAATTTGAACTAGATGATTTGCTAAAATATTTTATACCTGGGTGATCAACAATTTTAAATTTTTTACCATTTTTAACAAGAACAGTTAAAATATCATCTCTTTCAATAGGAGTTTTTGAATTTATATTCCCATATAGGTTTCCTATATCACTAAGTTCTTCAGCGTTTTTACCTAATAATAAAAGCTGTCTATTAACGTATAAATTCTCATTGGCTAATCTGATTGAATAATAGTGAAGCTCTGTAAAATAATCTGATCCAAAAAAATATTTAAATTTAGGTTTAAACCATTCATAATCTCCAAATGGAAGAATTAATAAATCATCTCTCCATTTATTCCATGACAAAAACCTGTTATAATACATTTGAGAATAAGAATTCCAACCATACCTTCTCATGGAGTTTAAATTGAAATAATTATAATACCATGATCTGTCAGCATTTAAAACAAACGTAATATAGTTAGAAACCAAATCTTGATTTTTAATAAAAAGATTACGAACACTAATTGGATCTTCAAGAATATTTAAATCATACTTTAACTGAAATTTTTTTTTGATTTCATTTTCAAAATCAGTCTGAGAATAACTAAAAGTATAAGATGCGATAAAAGACAAAATAACCAATCTAAAAAACGTCATACTAAGTAGTATTTTGCAAGTAAATTTAGTGTTTTTTAATTAAACATTAAGATTATTAAATCATATATCTTATTTGTATAAATTTGCAATAATGATAATACATGATCAATTTGAAATTTAAAATTTTATTTTTAGCAGTAGCTTTTTTAACCCTAATCAATTGTAGTACTGAAGAAAATTCCGAAATAATAGTTGAAGAAGAGGAAGAGGAAGTTCAACTCTATAGTTGTGTTGATTATACAAAAGTTGATAATTCTAATCTTATGAGTTATTGGAATATTTTTGTAGAGGATGTAAAATGTTCAAGAGGTGGGCCTGATTATGGGGAAATAAATACAAGTGTTAATTTAAAATTTGACATTCAAACACCCGAAGAGTTTGCGTCTGGAGTATCCCCTGATCATGCAGGTTATTCTACATTTACTGGCTATTGTAACAGTGACACTGTTGTAATTGGAGTTATACTAAATTATTGGGAAGATTATACAGAAATTCAACAATTATGGTTAATGTATCATGAGTTTGGACACGATGTATATAAATATGAGCACAGTTCAGACAGATCTGATATAATGTGGCCCTCTGTTCCTAGAGGTGATACCAATATTAATGCTTTTATTGAAGCTAAGGATAGATTTTTTAGAAGAGATTTTCCTGGAATAACTTATATTGAATGTCCAGGAGATTAATTATTTTTTATAATTATATTTTAATAATCTAAAGACTAGATCTCTAATCATCACCAGTATAATTGAAAAACGAATGCACTGCTTTGGTATATCTCTAGCAGAAAAGTTCTTTCAATTATAATAATTGACAAATAACTGTCATTTATTATTTGAAAACTTTTTTTCTGTTTTTAAAACTTAATTATTTAAAAATGTAATTTGGATAAATAAATTAGACAATATGATTGAAAAATATATTTTAGCAATAGATGCTGGAACAACTAGCTCTAGATCAATCCTTTTTGATATAAAAGGTAATCAAATTGCAATATCTCAATATGAATTTGATCAAATATTTCCTAAAAAAGGTTGGGTGGAACACGATCCAGAAGAAATATGGAGAACCCAATTAAAATCAATTAAAGAAGTTATAGCTCTTGCAAAAATAAATCCAAAAAATATAGATTCAATTGGAATTACAAATCAAAGAGAGACAACTGTTATATGGAATAAAAAAACTGGAAAACCAATATACAATGCTATTGTTTGGCAAGATAAACGAACAGCCTCTATTTGCGAAACCATTATTAAAGAACATAATTCATCATTTTGTGTGAATACATTCTTTCAAGAAAAAACAGGATTAATATTAGATTCATATTTTTCAGGCACTAAAATTAAATGGATTTTAGATAATATTCCTAATGCTCGAAAATTAGCAAGTAATAATGAATTAGCTTTTGGAACTATTGATACTTGGTTAATATGGAAGTTGACAAACGAAAAACTTCATTTAACTGATCCATCGAATGCCAGCAGGACTTTATTGTATAACATACATCAATTAAAATGGGATAATGAATTACTAAAATTGTTAGATATTCCAATAAGTATTTTACCAAACCTATGTCAGTCTTCTGAAATAATTGGAGAGGCTGAAATTCTTGGGGAGAAAATCAAAATAGCTGGAATAGCTGGTGATCAACAAGCAGCTCTTTTTGGTCAACTTTGTTTCAATCCAGGTGATGTAAAAAACACCTACGGAACAGGATGCTTCTGCATTATGAATACTGGAGAAAAGCCTGTGAAATCAAAAAATAAAATGCTAACTACAATTGGTTACCAAATAGATGGAAAAACCATATATGCCATAGAAGGAAGTGTCTTTGTGGCTGGTGCTCTAATTCAGTGGCTTCGTGATAAACTTGGAATAATTAAAACAGCATCAGAAATTGAAGAATTAGCAAAAACAGAAGATGATAGCGGAGGAGTTACATTTATTCCTTCTCTTTCTGGACTTGCTGCTCCTTATTGGGACCCTCATGCTACTGGAAACATTATGGGCATAACAAGAGATACAACTAAAGGTCATATTGCTAGAGCTGCCTTGGAAGCTATTGCTCTTAGATGCAAAGAAATTATTATAGCAATGGAAAAAGATTCAAAAACAAAATTCAATAATTTAAAAGTTGATGGAGGGGCTAGCAATAACAATTTACTAATGCAAATTCAATCTAATCTTCTTGAGAGTAATGTTATTAGACCTAAAACAACAGAAACTACAGCATTAGGAGTAGCATTTTTAGCTGGATTAGCTACAGGTTTCTATAAAGATTTAAATGCTATTAAAAATATTTGGGAAAAAGATAAATTGTTTAAACCTGAAAAAAAATCATCTATAGAGACAGTAAACAAATTATGGAATAAAAGAATAAGCCAGATTGTCAATTAAATGAATAGATCTAAAAACATTTCAAGAATTAAATCAGAAAAATTATGGGATATTATAATAATTGGAGGAGGCGCTTCAGGACTTGGATCTGCTATAGAATCTGCATCTAGAGGCTATAAAACGCTGTTAGTAGAGAGATTTGATTTTGCAAAAGGAACCTCATCTAGAAGTACAAAATTAGTTCACGGTGGAGTTAGATACCTTCAAAATGGAGATATATCATTAGTTGTTGAGGCTCTTAAAGAAAGGGGACTGTTAAGGAAGAATGCTCCGCATTTAGTTAAAGATTTAAGTTTTGTGATACCATCCTATGATTGGTGGAGTAGCCCTTTTTATGGTATTGGATTAAAAATTTACGATATGATGGCTGGAGATCTAGGTATTGGCCCTTCAACTATTCTTGATAAAAGTGAAACAGAAAGTCTAATACCAAATGTTAAGAAAAGGGGATTAACAGGTGGTGTTATATATTATGATGGACAATTTGATGATGCAAGAATGGCTATAAGTCTTGCTCAAACAGCTGAAAATCTAAATGCAACTGTGGTGAACTATATTGAAGTAATTAATCTAATTAAAAGTGGAAATAATACAATTTCAGGAATTGTAGTTAAGGATTCTTTTAGTAAAAACACATATCAAATCAAATCTAAAGTAGTTATAAATGCAACCGGTGTTTTTTCTGATTCAATAATGCTAATGGACGATCCCAAATCATCTAAAATGATTCAGCCTAGTCAAGGTGTTCACATTGTTTTAGAAAAAAAATTTTTAGATAGTAAACATGCTATAATGGTTCCACATACAACTGATGGTCGAGTACTTTTTGCTGTACCATGGCAAGATCATGTAATTTTAGGAACTACTGATACACAAGTAAATAAAGTAGAAATAGAACCAAGAGCTTTAAATAATGAAATTGATTTTATAATTTCAAACGCTGGTAAATATATGACTTCAAAACCTCATAAAAAAGACATCAAGAGTGTCTACGTTGGGTTAAGACCTTTAGCGATAAGTAAAAATAAAAACGAATCAACCAAGGAAATCTCTCGACATCATAAAATTAAAATTAGTACTACTGGTTTAATTAGTGTTCTTGGGGGTAAATGGACCACCTATAGAAAGATTGGAGAAGATGCCATTAAATCTGCTATTATACTCGGAGGACTAAAAGCATCAAAAACTTTAACTAAAAATTTAGCTATTCATGGCTATAATAAAAACCCTGATTTTGATGATCCACTTCATGTTTATGGTTCAGATTCAAATAAAGTTAAATCATTAACTAACGATCCTAATGGGAATAAATCTCTATCAAAAAAGCTTCATATAACCAAACATCAAGTTTTATGGGCAATTCATAAAGAAATGGCTTTAACGCTTGAAGATATATTAGCTAGAAGAACACGTTGTTTGTTTTTAGATGTTTTTGAAACTGAAAACTTGATTGATAAAGTTTTAAAAATAATGGGAGAAGCCTTGAATAAAGATCAAAACTGGAAAAACGAACAAAAATTATCTTTTTTACATTTAACAAAAAATTACAAAATATGAACATTACCCCTTTTATTGCAGAAATTATTGGTACAACCTTCCTTATTCTTTTAGGTCAAGGAGTAGTAGCCAATGTTAATTTAAAGAAAACAATTGGAGAAGGTCAAAACCCATGGTTGCTAATTACCATTGCTTGGGGTTTTGCAGTGTTTATTGGAGTATTTATCGCTGGTAATATTAGTGGTGCACATTTAAATCCAGCGGTTACATTAGGTTTATCCATTGCTGGAAAATTCTCTTGGAATTTAGTTCCTTCATACATGTTAGCACAATTAATTGGTGCAATGTTAGGTTCTTGGCTAAGTTATATAGCTTATATTGATCACTATAGAGAATCTAAAGATGAAAATATGGTTAGAGGAACTTTTTGTACTGGACCAGCTATTAGAAATTTTAAAAACAATTTATTTGCAGAAGTTCTTGGAACTTTTGTTTTAGTATTTTGTGCACTTTGTATTGTTGGACCCAATATAAATATTGAAGGCGTAAATGTTCAAAACTTTGGATTAGGTTCGATTGACGCACTACCCATTGGGATAGTAGTCATGGTTATAGGTATGGGGTTGGGTGGAAATACTGGGTTTGCTATTAATCCTGCAAGAGACCTTGGTCCAAGATTAATATACTCATTTTTGCCGCGTAAAAATAAAAAACCTGATTGGACTTATAGTTGGATTCCTGTTTTAGGACCATTCATTGGTGGAGGTGTTGCCGGTCTATTATACTTTATAATTTCTTAATCGTAATTAATTTAAAACTAAAAAACCTGTATTAGCCAGTTTTTTGGTACAAACTCCAAAATAACAAGTTTGAAGCTAACGAATTGATCAAGGATCTGTTTAAATTAACAGCTTGCTTTTACAATCACGACTCACCTCTTATAAAAAATTAAACGTTGAGTTCGACAAAATAAATGCTAATACAGGTAATATATTGTTTTAAAGAACTTAATATGTTTTCAAATGTACATCAATTATATCAATTAACTCTAACACTTTTTCATACTCTTTAGACGAAATATCTTTATTGTTTTTGCTTAGAGTATTTTCAGCCTGAGCCGCATACTGTAAAGCACACATAGCTAATACGTCTTGTTTATCCCTAACGGCATAGCTTTGCTCCAATTGCTTAATCATTTTATCAATTTTTTTTGCAGAATCACGAATAACCTCTTCCTGCTCAGGAACTATAGATAAAGGATAAACTCTATCAGCTATTACAATTTTAATTTTAATCAAATCACTCATAAAATTTTACTCATTTTTAATTTCTGAGAGTTGAAAAATACATCCTTCAACTTCTTTTATCAATTTATTAATCTTGCGCTTTGCAATAGTTTTATTTTCTTTACTTCCCAATAAATTATTAGTAATCATTAGTGACTTGTTTTGCTCTTCCAAAGTAATTAGTTTATTTTTCAATAATTCATTATTAGATTTAAGTTCTTCTGTATTTTTAATTAGTCTATCAAGGTTTAAATGATTTTCCTTAAGTCTATTAAGCAACAAGATTACTTTCTCTTCCATAACTAAAATAGTTTTAATATAATTATTCATAAAATCGTTTACTTATTCACAAATCTAAATATTTCCTAATAATTTATTTAATTTTCTGCAAAAATTGAATATTATAATGTATCGAAAGCAATTTCTTGAAATTTTATTTATTTTTTTTTCTAGCATAATTTATAGTCAAAATGTTATTTCTCCCCTTGATATCCCACTAAACATTTCTGGAACTTTTGGTGAATTAAGAAATACTCATTTTCACACTGGAATTGATATAAAAACTAAAGGTAAGCAAGGGCTAAAAGTTAAATCTATAAAAGATGGATATGTTGTCTGGATTAGAGTCAATAAAGGAGGTTATGGTAAAAGTATTTATATTAAACATTCTGATGGAACTACATCAATCTATGCTCATTTAAAAATGTTTTCTAATGAAATAGAGGAGTATGTAAAAAAAATACAATACCAAAAAAAATCTTATGAAATTCAAAACTTTCCTGAGGTTTCTAAATTAAATTTTAATGCAGGAGACTTAATTGGTTTCACTGGGAATACTGGAAGCAGCTCTGGCCCTCACTTACACTTTGAAGTACGAAACTCTAAAACAAATAATCCCATAAATCCTATTAAAATTGGATTAAAAATATTTGACTCCATTAAACCGAAAATTAAGGGGCTTTATGTTTATAAAGTTTATGAAGATGGTAGTTATGATTTTTTAAAAAGAATTTCAATACGAAAAATAAGTGATGGGAATTATGAAGCCTCAACAATAGAATATATTGGTAATCTTGGAATTGGAATTAATTATTATGATCAACAAGACAAAACCTATAGTAAAAATGGAGCATATTCTATTGATTTTAATATCAACAAACAATCCGTATTCAATTATAAAATGGACAAAATAAGTTTTGATGATAAAAGGGATTTAAAATTATTGGTAGATTACGAAAACTGGTATATTAACAAAAATAAAATTCAAAAATTATTTACTCACCCAAAATCAAGATACAGCTTTATTAAAAAATCAAGTTCAGAGGGAGTTTTTACTGTTTTAAATAGTGATAGCTATATTGGGAGTATTAAAATTGAGGATTTTAATGGTAATAGAACTGAAATTAAATTAAAATTTGAAGGTGCTATAAAAGATTCTCTTATGAAAATTTCCAAGAATAAATTAATTAACCCAGAGTATGAATATAGTTTCAATAAAAATGGAATTAGCGTTAACTTTCCTAAAAATTCTTTTTATAATCCAATTAATCTTGAAATCAAAAGTAAAAATGACACCTTAGATCTTGGAAAAAATATTCATCCAATAAATAAAAGTTTTGAGATCAATTATAAAATTAATAGTAATGATACTGTTTTAAACAGTAAAGGCTTTATTTCAAAAATAAATAAATATGGAAATCCTCTTTATTTAAAAACAAAGAAAGAAGATAACGTATGGACAGTGAAAGCATCTGAGTTAGGTAAATATACTTTATCTGTAGACACTATTTCTCCAAGTGTTAAACCAATAAATTTTAAAAAAAATCAATGGATTAGTAATTTAAATTTTTTAAAATTAAAAGTTAAAGATGATCTTTCAGGAATCAGGTCTATTAAGGGATCAATTAATGGTCGTTGGGTTTTATTTGAACACGAACCAAAAAACAATATAATTAGTTACAATTTTTCAGATAATTC
>ERZ1049444.2982-NODE-2982-length-10574-cov-4.450613_pt1 | contig 10574 bp, 10 predicted proteins | sample MGYA00383101_ERZ1049444 | MGnify/ENA primary metagenome ERZ1049444 (study PRJEB29581, sample SAMEA5548371) | metagenome | biome: marine; feature: coastal; material: water | depth 50 m | study: Short-term variability in the microbial, nano- and picoplankton...
TTAAAAACTTGTGCAGATTTAATTAAAGCTTTTGTTGGTATACATCCCCAGTTTAAACAGACTCCACCGAGTTTTTCTTTTTCAATAATAGCAGTTTTAAAACCAAGTTGTGATGCTCTAATTGCGGTCACATAGCCTCCGGGACCACTTCCTAATACTATTATATCGTATGATTTCATATCTTAATTTTGTATTACAAATGTAATTAAAAACTGTTTATTTTAAAGGAGTTTTTAATTAGGCTTAAATTCTATACTAGCTGAATTAACGCAATATCTTTTTCCTGATTTTGTTGGCCCATCATCAAAAACATGTCCTTGATGTGATCCACATTTTGAACAAAGGATTTCAGTTCGAATTATGCCGTGTGTCATGTCTTTTTTATAATCAATGGAATTAGGTATAGAATTATCATAACTAGGCCATCCGCAACTGCTTTTAAATTTAGAGTTGCTTTTATATAATTCTTGTTTACAGCTTTTGCATAAATAAATTCCATGTTCAAAATGAGTATTATATTTTCCGCTAAATGGCTTTTCAGTTCCTTTTTCTCTCATTATATGGTATTCCTCAACAGATAGTATTTCTCTCCACTCTTCATCACTTTTGTTAAAAGGATACTTTTTATTAATCATTTTTTGGAATAAAAGCTAATGCTGCTGAATTTATACAGTGTCTTTGTCCAGTGGTGTCTTTGGGTCCATCATCAAAAAGATGTCCTAGGTGTCCTCCGCATGATGAACATTTTAGTTCTGATCTTTTATAGCCAAGTTTGTAATCAACGGCATATTTTATATTTTCAGTTATACCTCGATCAAAACTGGGCCATCCAGATCTTGAATCATATTTGTAGTTTGATTTATATAAAGGGACCTGACATGCAGCACAAATGTATAACCCTTCATCATAGTTTTTGTTATATTTTCCTGAAAACGCTCTTTCTGTTCCAGCTTGTCTTAGAACATAATACTGAAGTGAAGTTAATTCACTTTTCCATTGTTCATCAGATTTATTGACTTTATATTTAACAGTTAAAGAATTATTACTTTTTTTACTAGAGGGCTGAGAGTTACAGCTAAAAGTTAAAAGTGAAACAAAAATTATAAAGTATTTTTTCACGTTTTTTTTTAAAATTACTCTTTATCATAATTTTTACACCTATTTAATTAATTTTTTTTAATATTTATATAAACTAATATAAACGCATTAGACTTTATACTTAATTTTTAAATTATTACTTTGTATAAAACAACTAACTAAATATGTTTTATAAAACAATTCCGTTAGAAAAAGGAAGTAAAAAACTTATAAATGCATGGGCATCCTATGATTGGGCTAACTCAGTTTATTCTCTTGTAATATCTTCCGCAATTTTTCCAATATATTATGGTTCATTATTTAGTGAAATTAAAACTATAAGTTTTTTTGGGTCTCCAATTAAATATACAGCTATGATCAGTTTTGTAACTGCATTTGCATTCATAGTAATTTCAGTTATCACTCCTCTTCTTTCTGGTATTGCTGATTATATGGGTGATAAAAAAAAATTCATGAAATTTTTTGTTTATTTGGGGTCCATGTCTTGCTTTGGCTTATACTGGTTTGAATTAAACACAATATATTTAGGCTTAACTTTTTATTTTTTTGCATTAATTGGACTTTGGTCTAGTTTAACTTTTTACAACTCTTATTTACCAGATATTGCATATCCTGAACAACAAAATAGAGCAAGCGCTAGGGGATATTCGATGGGTTATATAGGCAGTGTTATTTTATTACTTTTTAATTTATCTATGGTAATGAAGCCCGAGTTTTATGGAATTCAAGGCTCTAAAGCTGAGGCTTCAATGATGGCAATGAAATATTCGTTTGTTTCTGTAGGAATATGGTGGGCAGCTTTTAGTCAAATTTCATTTTTTTATCTCCCAAAAGGTAATCACAATAATAAAATTACAAAAGATGTGTTTTGGAATGGATTTAAAGAGCTAAAAATAGTTTTAGAACAGTTAATTGATAATATTAGATTAAAAAGGTTTTTATTAGCCTTTTTTATATATAGTATGTCTTTACAGACAGTACTTTTAATTGCTACGTATTTCGGAGAAGCTGAGATTCAATGGTCTGATTCAACAGAAAAAACAATAGGATTGATTGTGGCTATTTTATTAATTCAAATTGTAGCGATATTTGGTGCTATTTTAACTGCCAGAGCTTCAGAACGCTTTGGAAATCTTCCAGTTTTAGTTGTTATTAATATAATCTGGGCAATTCTATGCATAAGAGCTTTTTATATTCACACACCTCTTGAGTTTTATTTAATAGCGGGTTTTGTTGGTATGGTCATGGGGGGGTTGCAATCACTTTCTAGATCTACTTATTCTAGATTTATTCCCTCTACTAAAGATACCGCATCATTTTTTAGCTTTTATTCAGTAACTGAAAAAGTTGCTATAATAATAGGAATGATTTTGTTTGGAACTATTGATCAAATAACGGGAAGTATGAGAAATAGCATATTATTTTTTGCAGTCTTTTTTATTGCCGGAGTAATTTTACTTTTAAGAGTTCCTAAACTACAAGATTAATTATATATTATAAAATTTAATTAATTTACCTTCTTGGCATAACTATTGAAATCATATTAAATAAGACACCTTATAACATCAATTGTTCAGACTATGTCTTTAATAATTTATAATTGAAATGACACATTGACACTAAATTAATATGGCAAAATCACCTTATACTAGTTTTGGCAGTCTCTCTCTTCGTGAAATTGAAGCAGAGGCTGATTTAATTCCATTAATGACCTCTGAGGATGAAGAAGCATTAAACAAAGAAGCTCTACCTAAATCAATTCCTATTTTACCTCTACGAAATACTGTTTTATTTCCTGGTGTTGTGATTCCAATCACTGCAAGTAGAGATAAGTCAATTGAATTAATTAAAGATGCTAATAAAGGTGATAAGGTTATTGGTGTAGTTGCTCAAAAAAATGAATCTATAGAAAACCCTGAATTAGAAGATGTTTATAATCTTGGAACTGTAGCTCAGATTTTAAGAGTTTTGAAAATGCCAGATGGGAATACAACTGTTATAATCCAGGGTAAAAAAAGATTTAAAATTGAGGAAATAATCACCGACACCCCATATTTAAAAGCCAAAATAAATGCTGTTGAAGATCTTTTAGTTAATTCTGATAACAAAGAGCTTACTGCTGTTGTTGACTCTATTCGTGATTTAGCTCTTCAGATTATTCAAGAGAACCCAAATATTCCTTCAGAGGCATCATTCGCAATTAAAAACATTAATAGTAATTCATTTTTAATAAGTTTTGTTTCTTCTAACATGAACCTTTCAGTAAGTGATAAGCAAAAGATATTATCATTGACTAGTCTAAAGGAAAGAGCTCTTTTATGTTTGAAATTTATGAATATAGAATATCAGAAACTGGCATTAAAAAATGATATTAGATCTAGGGTCCGCTTAGACATGAACCAACAACAAAGAGAATATTATTTAAATCAACAATTAAAAACTATTCAAGAAGAGCTAGGAGGAATATCGTATGAGGAAGAGGTAGATGAACTGAAAGAGCGCTCTAAGTCAAAACAATGGAATAAAGAAGTAAATGATCATTTTAATAAAGAGTGGGGAAAATTACAAAGAATGAATCCTCAAGTTGCTGAATATTCAGTTCAGAGAAATTATTTAGAATTAATTTTAGATCTGCCATGGGATGAGTTTTCATCAGATAAGTTTGATTTAAAAAAAGCACAAAAAATATTAGATAGAGATCATTATGGACTAGATGAAGTTAAAAAACGAATTATAGAGTATTTAGCAGTACTTAAATTAAGAAATGATATGAAGTCTCCTATTTTATGTCTTTTTGGACCTCCAGGAGTTGGTAAAACTTCATTAGGAAAATCAATTGCTGAATCTCTAGGAAGGTCCTATGTAAGAATTTCATTAGGTGGGATGCGAGATGAATCGGAAATTAGAGGACATAGAAAAACGTATATAGGCGCTATGCCAGGAAGGATAATTCAGAGTTTGAAAAAAGCAAAAAAATCAAACCTTGTTTTTGTCTTAGATGAGATTGATAAATTAACTCAGGGATCACAAGGAGATCCGTCGGCAGCTCTATTGGAAGTTTTGGATCCTGAACAAAACAATTCATTTTATGATAATTTTCTAGAAATGGGATATGATTTGTCAAGAGTTATGTTTATTGCTACGGCAAACAATATGGCACCTATTCATCCAGCTCTTAGAGACAGAATGGAGATCATTAATGTTAGCGGCTATACTATAGAAGAAAAAATAGAGATAGCTCACAAGCATCTTTTACCAAAACAATTAAAAGAGCATGGTTTGAGTAAAAACCATTTGAATTTAAAAAAACCAATTATTTCAAAGATAGTTGAGGGCTACACAAGAGAATCAGGAGTAAGGGGACTAGATAAGCAAATGGCAAAAATGACCAGGTATGTTGCAAAGTCAATTGCTTTAGAAGAAAATTATAAAGTTTCACCTGTTTTAAAAGATCTTTCAGATATTTTGGGTCCAATTAAAGTTAACCGCGATCAGGCTGAGAATAATCACGTAGCAGGAGTTGTAACTGGACTAGCTTGGACTGCGGTTGGCGGAGACATACTTTTTATTGAATCTTCAATTTCAAAAGGTAAAGGAGATCTTGGAATAACTGGAAATTTGGGTAAAGTAATGAAGGAGTCTTCTAAAATTGCTTTGGAATATTTAAAATCAAATTCCAAGAGACTTAGAATTGATCAATTTCCTTTTGAAAAATATAATATTCATATCCATGTCCCAGAAGGAGCAACCCCAAAAGATGGACCAAGTGCAGGGATTACGATGCTAACCTCTTTAATGTCTTTATTTACCCAAAAGAGAGTTAAGAAAAGTCTAGCAATGACAGGAGAAATAACCCTTAGAGGTAAAGTTTTACCTGTAGGAGGAATAAAAGAAAAAATATTAGCAGCTAAACGATCAAAAATAAAAGAAATAATTTTGTGTGAACAAAATAAAAAGGATATTGAAGAAATTAAACCAAGTTATTTAAAAGGTTTAAAATTTCACTATGTTAAAGAAATGAGCGATGTTTTATCCATTGCAATTACAGATAAAAATGTTGCAAATGCTAAAACATTGTTAGAATAAAGAAATGAAAAAAATAATTGCAATTGATGGTCATGCTGCAACGGGTAAAAGTACACAGGCTAAAAAAATTGCAAAATATTTGGGTTATAAATACATAGATTCCGGCGCTATGTATCGTGCAGTTACTCACTATTGTCTTATTAATGGTTGGATAAATAAATTAATCAACTTAAATTCTATACTAGAGAACCGTAAGAATATTGATATTCAATTTAAAACTTTAAATAATTTTCAAATAACTACATTAAATGGCAATGATGTTGAAGGTTACATAAGAAAGATGGATGTGGCAAAGAATGTAAGTAAGATTGCTGCAATACCAGAAATTAGATCATTTTTGGTAGAAAAACAAAGACAAATCGGATTAAAAAATAATGTTGTAATGGATGGTCGTGATATTGGAACTGTTGTTTTTCCTGAAACTGAAAATAAATTTTTTTTAACTGCTTCTATTGAGGTTAGAGCTGAACGTAGACATGAAGAACTAAAACTTAATAATGAAAGTATTGATTTTTCGACAGTTTTGGAAAATGTTAAATCAAGGGATCTTGATGACACATCTAGATTAACTTCTCCACTTGAGCCAGCAGAGGATGCAATTATAGTTGATACTTCTAACTATTCTGTTAATGAAGTTTTCGATAAGTTAATTTCCTTAATCAAAGGATAATTTATAATAAAAAAGAATTAATTTCGGCACCTAAACGTTCTTTAAATAAATGTTAACTAGAAGACATATTCGCATCAAGGTAATGCAATCTTTATATTCACTTTCTCATGAAGGAAAACAAAATCTAAATGATCAGGTAGATTTTTTCACTGAAAGTGTAAAAAAATCCTTTGATCTTTATTATTTATTAATATCTGTTTTCAAACATATTTATGCTTTGGCTCAAAATAAAATTCAGCTTGAAAAAAAGCTTCAACGAGAATTATCAGATTCATTTGCAGAAAAAATAGTTAAAAACCCTTATTTCAAATTTTTCTATGAGCATAAAATTATATCTGATTATGTTAAAAAGAGAAAAATAAATAATTGGGAGTTAGATTCGGAATATATAAACAAATTTTATATTGATTTAACAACTAATCCAATTTTTTTAGACTATTCGCCAGGTTTAAGTAATGAAAATGATGCTCTGTTTTATATTAATTTTTTCAAAGAGTGCATTGCTCCATCAGATATGCTGTACGACTATTTAGAGGATAAACAACTTACATGGATTGATGATTTTCCTGTCATTAACACACATATTCTTAAACAAATTAAACTTTTAGATATTGAAAAGATAGAAAAAATTAATTTCCCTGTTTTTAATCTAAAATCAGAGGAAACTCTTTTTGGTATTGAGTTATTAAATAAAGTAATTTTTAAAAGTGATTTATTAGAGTCTGAAATAAAAGGCAAAACACCCAATTGGGAATCTGATAGAATTGCAGATATAGATTTTATTTTATTAAAAATGGCTATTTCTGAACTTTTATATTTTGAGCAAATACCTGTAAGAGTCACAATAAATGAATATTTAGAAATTGCAAAAGATTATTCAACCCCAAAGAGTAATATTTTTATTAATGGCGTACTTGACAACATTTCTAAAGATTTTGAACAAAATGGGAGATTAAACAAGAGTGGTAGAGGTTTATTGTAAGGAATTTTATTTACTTTTGAATTATAAAGACTTAATATATAATTCATGAAAAATATTTTTTACACAATTTTAGCTATATCTTTTATTACTACTTCTTGTGGTGAAAGTGCGGCAAAAAAAATTAATCAAGATAATGTCCAAGCTGTTGAAGCCCAAGCTCAGGCAAACACCTCAAATTCTCCAGTCATGACTTTTAATAAGTTGTCACATGACTTTGGTAATATAAATGAAGGCGATATAGTTACAACAACCTTTTCTTTTACAAATACTGGAAAAAGTGATCTTTTAATAGTTGATGCTCGTGGAAGTTGTGGGTGTACAGTACCCCAATATCCTAAGAACGTACCAATAGCTCCAGGAGCTACGGGAGAGATTTTAGTAAGTTTTGATTCTAGTAATAAACCAAGCTTACAGCAAAAAGCTGTTACTATTTCTGCTAATACTGAAAGTGGAAGAGAGATGTTAAGAATTAAAGCAATGGTAGCTCCAGATCCTGTCAAAGAACAACAAAGACAAGCTCAAGCTAAGGCACGTCAAGCACAAAACTAATAGATGGGGGGATTTTCAGACCAATTACCCTTTTTGTTATTAATGCTAGTAGTTTTCTTCTTTTTTATTATTTTGCCCCAATCAAGAAGGCAAAAAAAAGAAAAAAACTTTATGAATAACTTAAAAAAAGGTGATCGTATTGTTACGAAAAGTGGTATACACGCAAAGGTTGTTGAACTAAATGACAAAGACAATACTTGTATTATAGAAACACAGGCTGGTAAACTTAAATTTGAACGTTCAGCAATTTCACTAGAAATGAGTTCTAAACTTATGAAAAGTTCATCATCAAAATAGTTAAACCCCGATTTATCGGGGTTTTTTTAAATCAGGATTGACGTCTTATGTATAAGAATATCCTAAAACCTATTTTATTTTTATTTGACCCAGAATGGGTTCATCAAATAGTTTTTAAACTAATTAAACTAATTCATTTTATTCCAGGATTTGGTATGATGCTTAGGTGGTTTTATGTTATAGATCATCCGAAATTAAATCGTAAAGTTTTTGGTTTGAATTTTAAAAGCCCAATAGGTTTAGCAGCGGGATTTGATAAAGATGCTAAGTTATATAAAGAATTAAATAATTTTGGCTTTGGATTTATAGAAATTGGAACAGTGACACCTAAAAGTCAATTAGGAAATCCCAAAAAACGTTTATTTAGATTAGCTGAAGACCATGCTCTTATTAATAAAATGGGATTTAATAATGAAGGAGCGGATTCTATAGTTATGAGGTTAAAAACAAACAACAATGTATTGATTGGAGGTAATATTGGTAAAAACAAGAACACTCCTAATATTAAAGCTGTAGATGATTATGCTTATTGTTTTGAGACTCTTTTTGAATATGTAGATTATTTTGTTGTTGATGTTAGTTCACCTAACACACCAAACCTTAGGGATCTCCATGCTAAAAAACCTTTAATAGAGATATTAAATGTTTTACAAAATTTAAATAGTAAAAAGGATAATAGAAAGCCTCTTTTATTGAAAATTGCCCCTGACCTCAATGAAAATGAATTGGTTGAAATAATTGATGTTATCAAAATAACTAAGATTGATGGGGTTATTGCTTCAAATACAACATTAGATCGAGAGGGATTAATTTCAAAGAACAGAAGTCAAGATGGAGGTTTAAGCGGTAAGCCTTTAAGTAAAAAGAGTACTGAAATTATTCGATTTTTATCCGAAAAAAGCAACAAAAAATTTTCGATTATAGGTGTAGGAGGAATACACTCTCCAGAAGACGCCAAAGAGAAAATAAATGCTGGTGCAGATTTAATACAACTTTATACTGGCTTTATATATGAAGGACCTGGAATAGTAAAGAAAATTAATAAGTCTTTAATTTGAAAGTGTTTTATTCAAAATAATTAAAACTTTCTCCTAGTTTTATTTTTTGAATTGTTTCATATATTAATCTTATTACGTTTTCAACATCTTCTTTCTGAACCATTTCAACTGTTGTGTGCATGTATCTTAATGGTAAAGAAATTAAAGCTGAAGCAACGCCTCCATTACTATAAGCAAATGCATCTGTATCAGTACCTGTATATCTAGATGATGCAAGTCTTTGAAATGGAATTTTATTATTTTTAGCAACAGAGATAATACGCTCTCTTAATTTATTATGGACAGCAGGCGCATATGAAATTACAGGACCCTCTCCGATTTGAGTTTTTCCTTGTTTTTTTTGATTAATCATTGGAGTTGTCGTATCATGACATACATCAGTTACAATTGCAACATTAGGGTTAATAGTTTGGGTAATCATTTCAGCTCCACGAAGTCCAACTTCTTCTTGAACTGAATTTGTTATATATAAACCAAAGGGTAGTTTTATTTTGTTTTCCTTAATTAATCTTGCAACTTCAGCTATCATAAAACCACCAGCTCTATTATCTATAGCTCTACATACAAATTTATTTTTATTCAATATTTGAAAAGTGTCCGGGTATGTAATTACACACCCAACGTGAACTCCCATTTTTGCAACTTCATCTTTATGTTTTGCTCCAATGTCAATGAAAATATTGTCCAGCTTTGGTGCTTCTTCCTTTCCAGGTTTACGCGTGTGTATTGCTGGCCATCCAAAAACCCCTTTAATAACACCCTTATCAGTATGGATATTAACCCATTTAGATGGTGCAATTTGATGATCACTACCACCATTTCTGATAACATATATTAATCCTTTTTCAGAAATATAATTAACATACCAGGAAATTTCATCAGAATGACCCTCAATAACTACTTTATATTCAGCTTTAGGATTAATTACTCCTACAGCTGTTCCATAAACATCAGTAATAAAATCATCAACATATGGTTTCAAATACTCCATCCATATTTTTTGTCCATTAGCTTCATAACCCGTTGGCGATGAATTATTCAAATATTTTTCTAAAAAATCAATTGACTTCTGATTTAAAACTTTCATTTATGTATAATTTAAGATTGTCTAAAATAATAATTTATGATCATTAAATCGTTTCAAAAAACCAGTTTTTATACCTTTGAACTTGATGGCAAGAAAGATTTTATATTTATTTTTTTTTCACACAATAATTTGTTGGTCGCAATCTACCGAAATAGAAAATTCATTATTTGTAGTGGGAGAGGACTCGATTCCAAACTCTGTAATAAATTTAAAGGAAGTAATTGTTTACCAGCCTCTTACTTTTAATTCTTATGATGCTGCAAAAAAGTATGCTATACTAAGAAACAGAACTTATAGGGTATATCCATATGCAAAATTGGCTGCAGATAGACTTCAGGTTTTAAATAGTAGACTTGAAAATATTAATACTAAAAGCAGAAAAAGGAAATACCTTAAGCGTCTAGAGAAATTCATTTATGAAGAATTTGAGCAAGACTTAAAAAAACTTTCACGTTCTCAGGGTAAAATTTTAATTAAATTGGTTCATCGACAAACAGGAGAAACAACACATAAACTAATTAAAGAATTAAGAAATGGATGGAGAGCTACAATATACCAAGCCACAGCATCTTTCTTTAAATTATCATTAAAAGAAACATATGATCCAGAGAAAAATTATCAAGATTACCTGATTGAAGATGTTTTACTTCGAGCTTTTTCATCGGGTAAATTAGTTGAACAATCTACAGCACTTGAATATGATTTAGATGAATTATATTATATGTGGAAAGAAAGATTAAATCTTAA
>ERZ1049444.2991-NODE-2991-length-10559-cov-6.250571_pt1 | contig 10559 bp, 19 predicted proteins | sample MGYA00383101_ERZ1049444 | MGnify/ENA primary metagenome ERZ1049444 (study PRJEB29581, sample SAMEA5548371) | metagenome | biome: marine; feature: coastal; material: water | depth 50 m | study: Short-term variability in the microbial, nano- and picoplankton...
AGCGGTCACATCGCATATCTCGAATCCGCAAAGCGGCTTGGGGATATGTTGATTGTTGGTATTAATAGTGATGCCTGGCTCGAAAGAAAGAAGGGCCAGGCTTTTATGCCGTTTGAGGAACGACAAAAGATTGTAGAAAGCCTTAGTTGTGTAGACAGTGTTTTAGCGTTTAATGACGATGATGGTAGTGCATGTGATGCAATTCAACAAGTGCTTGACATGTATAGTTACAGTGACGTAATCTTTGCCAATGGCGGAGATCGCACAGCAGATGAAATTCCTGAAATGAGAATCAAAGATGATAATCTTATCTTTGAGTTTGGAGTTGGCGGAGAAGATAAAAAGAATAGCAGTAGTTGGATCCTTAAAAAATGGAATCAGCCCACAACACAACGTGCTTGGGGTACTTATACAGTACTGGATCGTAATACTGAATGGCAAGTTAAAGAGCTTGCATTTGATGTTAACAAGGCTCTTAGTGACCAAAGACATCTAATTAGAAGTGAACACTGGCATGTGGTACAAGGAAGTATACGTATGGACTTGGAGTTTGCTAACGGGGATAAGGAAAGCAAAACTTATCAGTCAGGAGACAGCATTGACATTCCAGTACACACATGGCACAAAGCACACAATGTAGGCGATGTTACTGCAAAAGTAATTGAAGTTTGGATGGGTTCTACACTCAGTGAAGAAGATATTGAGAGAAGAGATTAAAAGTTATGCATAAGGTATTGGGAGTAAACTATAACTTGACACACACAGCGTTTGATGCTAAAATGGAGAATAATATTAAACAAATTACTGAGGCTTGTTCATGAATACAATTTGGATTATTCCAATCGAACCTATTGACCAACGTTATTCTAAACAATGGTATGACAACATTCCACTCACATTAAAAGCAACCATTGCAGTGCGTGGACTTGACTACTTTGTGCAGACTATTGACGGAGAAGACTTTAAGCCAGATATGAGAACTGATGGTGCCTTTCTTGACTTTGGTGCAACAAACGTATATAAAGCAACACAGGCGGCAGAAGTAAGTCGCATGTTTAGCAATGGTAAAGTTAAAGCTGGAGATAAATTTTTAGTAACAGATGCATGGAACTTTATTATTACACCTATCAAATACATGAGCGACTTGCTGGACATACCAGTTGAGATACACAGTATTTGGCATGCAGGTGCATATGATCCTACAGATATACTTGGCTACAAAATGAGTAAGCCCTGGCCCTCACATGTTGAGAAGAGCTGGTATTACAGTAGTGATTACAATTATTATGCAACAAACTTCCACAAGGACATGTTTTTGCGTAACTTAGATATCCCACTAGAAGATCAAACAAGAGCAATACGTAGCGGACAGCCACATGAACTCATTGTTAAACATCTAGTAAAATATCAGAATACACCTAAAAAGCGGAGTGTTATGTGGCCGCACAGGTGGAATGATGATAAACAACCAGAGATTGCTTTAGCGTTAGCACAGGACTTTGACATGATCATTACACAAAAAATGAATCTTGACAAAGAAACGTACTATGCTGCAATGGGAGAAAGTAGAGCAATATTTAGTTGTGCGCTACACGAAAATCTAGGCATTAGTGTTATGGAAGCAGTACTTACTGGAGCCGTACCTATTGTACCAGATCGTGCTAGTTATAGTGAAATGTATTTGCCAGTATTTAAATATCCAACTGAATGGACATCTAGTATTGAACAATACAAAAAACATAAAGAAGATTTGGTTGCATTTATATCTGAAAGATTAGATAATGCAGACAAGTACACGGAGCAATTAAAACAACAACAAGACATCTTAATCAAAGATTATTTGAATTGTAATGTTATGATTGATAATATATTAAAATAAGGAACATAGTATAAATGAAGACTTCCGGAATAATTAGACAACGCCTTGAAGATAAAGGCATAAGATACTGGGCTGGTGACAATATCAGTGAAGTATTAGAAGAAGGTGACAAACAACGGTTAATTGAAGAACTTACAACTAAGTTTGAAGATGTACTTGATGGTTTAGTCATTGATCGTAACACAGATCCCAATAGCATGGATACAGGACGCCGTTTGGCAAAGATGTATATCAAAGAGCTAATGGCTGGACGTTATGATCCAATCCCAAGTGCCACAGCATTTCCTAATCAGGGCAATGACAGTTATAAAGGTATGTTGGTTGTGCGTAGTGAACTTAAAAGTGTTTGCTCACACCATCATCAGCCAGTGACTGGTGTTGCGTATATAGGTATTATTGCGGCAGAGAAATTGATTGGGCTTAGTAAGTACACTCGTATAGCACAGTGGTGCGCTAGACGTGGTACACTGCAAGAAGAACTTGCAACCGAAATCGCTCGTGAGATTAAAAATGCTACTGGTACAGAACACTTAGGTGTACACATCGGTGCAGAGCATGGCTGCTGCACCAATAGAGGTATAATGGCAACTAGTTCATTAACCCAAACTACTGTATTGGAAGGCAGTTTCAATGACGATCCTGCTACAAAGAAAGAGTTCTTTGACAATATCAAACTACAACAGCAAGCAGGAGGCAAAGGAGTATATTAGTGTTCTAATATATAAAATCCGTTTAAAACAAGAATTCTTTGACAACATTAAGTTGCAACAAGAATTCGCACCACGCTAATCAAATATAAGGAGGAACCGATGTTCTCAAGATTATTTAAAGATGTAGATCGTTCAATGTTAATGAAACTTGTACTACTACACGTTGCGGTGATTACAGTTAGTAATGCACTTGTGGCGATTCCAGTGGAAATCGCAGGTATTAAACTTACCTGGGCGGCGTTCACTTTCCCATTAGTTGTATTAGCAACTGACCTAACGGTACGAATGTTGGGTAAAAGTATTGCACGTTCAACAATTGTAGCGGCTTATCCGTTGGCAATTATTGGCAGTATTGCAGTTGTAATGCTGGAAGGCGCACCACAGAGTGTAGCTATGCGTATTGGACTAGCTAGTGCTACGGCATATGCTATTGGTACTATGCTTGATGTATATGTATTTCAGTATTTACGTGAGAATTGGCGACAGTGGTGGATTGCACCAGCTGTGTCAACGGTTGCGGCAAACATTATTGATACCTACACATTCTTCTGGGTTGCATTCAATAACTCAGCAGATGAGTACATGGCAGCAAACTGGATAGAAATTGCTGGGTCACAAGTTGTGATTAAAATTGCAGTAGGCTTAATTATCTTCTTGCCAGCATATGGTGTATTACTACGCTATATCAATGGTAAGTTGTCAGACGATTAACCACATTTGCTAAACAATAGCGGCGGGTGCATCAGTACTCGCCGCTATGCTCTTGATAAGAGCTTGACATCCAACAACGTATATGCTAACATATTGGCACGTATACATAAATTATTAGCAGAGAACCCAACAAATGGATATACCTAAAAAATATTATAATTGGGGAGATGTAGAAAGAGCAGCTCAATCAATTATCATGCAAATGTACAAAGACGAATGGCGACCAGATTACATTGTAGGACTTACACGTGGCGGATTGCCATTGGCAGTCTTAATTAGTCACATGGCAAGTATTCGTATGGAAACACTTAAAGTAAAATTAAGAGATCTGGATGATAACGAAGATGGTTGCGAAAGTAATCTTTGGATGGCAGAAGATGCACTTGGATATGGTACACAAGCAAAGAACATCTTAATTGTAGATGATATCAATGATACTGGTGCTACATTTGACTGGATTACTAGAGACTGGCAAGCAAGTTGTTTACCAAATGACAGCAGTTGGGTATCAAACGGGGTATCAAAAGTATTTGGTGAAAATGTTCGATTTGCTGCAATGACAGAAAATCTTAGCAGTAACTTTGAACTAGTAAAATACTATTGGGACGAAGTTAACAAAGCAGAAGAGGACGTGTGGTTAGTATATCCATACGAATAAAAAATGGCTGACATTCTTAAATTTGAGGCACGTGAAAAAGTATATCAACTTAGTTTTACTGCTCCGCCACAAATACAAATGAAAAAACAACCATGATGCATGGAGAATTAAATGAGCAAATATACAACAGCACTGACTGCTGAACAACTTATATACTATATTGCAAATGATCGCCCAGAGTTGTCACACGAAAAGATTAGATGGCAGCGAGATGATTATATCAAAATCTGCCGCGAATGGCTAGAGGAGAATACCTAATGTGGATGTGGTACATAGGTTTATAAAAACTTATAAAGAAAATAAGGGAGCTTTTACAGCTCCCTTTTCTATGACCTTTGTTTGATTATGGTGCAGGGTTGTCAATTAGTATTACACAGAATGTACTACTTACTAGTGAATTGTTTACACTACTATAAGCACGAACTTCAATATCATCACCTGCATTTACTTTAATAGGGATGTTATAATTCTTTGCATAGGTTGTTGCACTAACTGTAATAATATCACGTGCATTCCAGGCGCCATCGCCTGGTGCATCTGAATTACGTGTCATAAGTGTTGCAACTGCATCTGTATTTTGCTTACCACAACCAACAGTCCATTGTGTAATGTATCCTGTTTTGCCTGTTGGAATTGTATACTGCGCCATGAATGTTTGTCCACGTCCTGCGGCCTGTAAACCTACACCGTCTACTCCAATGATTGCCAATACTGTTGAAGTATTATCACTAGTAACACTAATAGTACCTTCGTTAACTCCGCTTGCGCCTGATGTTAAAACCTTTACACGAAATACTCGCTTGAATTCAGCAATTGTGCTACTGCCTAAGTTTACAATTTCAACAACAACTTCTCCTGCGGAGTTCAAGCCTTGTATCTCTACCGTACGAGCACCTGTACCTGCTGGTGTATCATTTACACTACTACTGGTTACCGTTAATGTTTCAGCTGTTTCAATGTATGTGTAAATTCCACCACCGTCCCAAATAGTTTCTTTAGTGTTGTCAACATCGATATTCATACCAAACTTTTCAATGTGACTAACACCTGGCACATTGTCGTCTGCTACGCCAATTCCCCAGCCTGCGCTGTTTGTAATTACTCTTAATGCTGGATCACTGGCCGCATTATATTCCATTGCATTATGAAGATTTTTCAAGTTATTATCCTTAAAATTTCTTTTATCCCAATCTAAATTCTCTGCCATGTTATTCTCCTGATTTATATTAGTGTCATTGTTAGACATTATATCCTTATTTATATAAACACTGTTTTAATTGTATAAATAGCTGTATGAGTAAAGTACATTTATACACAGACATTGTAGCTAAGTTGCAAAAAATTAAAAAGGTTCGCTCACGTGCTTATGCACATCACTATATAAGTGTTAGTGAAGAGGAACAGTCAGTTGAACAATAAAGCACAACAAAAACTAATATTAATCACAGACTTTATTGAACAGAAGCTACGCAAAGAACAAGAACTTGAATTTTACATGAGAGAACTTGCTGATCTCAATCGTAAAATTGGATTCTTACGTGCTGAAGTTGATTTAACAAACACTATCATTGACATGATAAAGCGAGAACAAGTTTATGACGTGGAAGAAAATATGATAGAAAATAATAGTGATAAACTTATAGGACCCGCAGGTGATGCCAAGTAGAGTAGAAAAGTTTAAAACAAAATTAGATAACTTTTTTAAATGGGTGAAAGTAACAGAACTGGTTGAACTTGAAGACATTGATGTTAGTGAAGATCCAGTAAGGCCTGAACTTGATGTAGAATGGCGTACAAGTTACGGACGTAAAATATACGGGCTAAAATACCAAGATGAGATTGAGGGTATAATCTGCATTGCATACACTAATGATGTGCCGTCAAGCGTCAAAGAGTTAGACTTAATGAGCCAGAATGCACACTTTAAAAAGGATGCTGATACAGCAATTGCGTACACAGTGTGGAGCCGTAAACGTGGCGCTGGCAAAGAGATTATAGGTAAAGTTGGTGAAATGATGCGGCAAAATCCAGACATATCAAAACTAGTAACACTGTCACCTTTGACACCAATGGCCACACATTTCCATATACGCAATGGTGCCAAGCAGATTGGCATCAACAATACTACACAAAATTTTGAATACAAGGTGTCGGAATGATTGTAGGATTCACCTGCTCTGCTTTTGATTTGCTACACGCAGGGCATGTACAAATGTTGCGTGAAGCCAAAGAGCATTGTGACTATCTTATGGTTGGACTACAAACTGATCCAACACTGGATAGAACTGATAAAAATCCCCCCGTACAAACTATTGTGGAAAGATATACTCAGCTCAAAGGAATTGAGTATGTGGATGAAATTATACCATATGGTACTGAACAAGACTTAGAAGATATCTTGACAATGTACCATATTCATGTTAGAGTAATTGGAGAAGAATATAGAGATCGTGAGTTTACTGGCAAAGGAATTTGTAATAAACTTGGAATAGATATATACTTCAATACGCGCAATCATAGATTTAGCACAAGCGATCTAAGAAAAAGGGTATGTGAGTAATGTATAGAGTAACAGCATGGTTTAAAGATCGTAAAATATCTCAAGAGTTTCATGATGTACATGATGCAATTGAATTTCGCGACGATGCTGATGCGCACTATCCCACAAAGATAATATTTAGAAAGGTAATATCAATGAGAGAATGGGTATATAATTGTTGGAATGTGGTAATGGATCACAATAAGAATCCACTGAGTAACATTCCAGACTTTAGCACACGACATATGATCATGCAGGTACTTGCATGGATGTGGTGTATTGTGTTTGCTATTATAGTGGGTAGCATGTGGGCAGGAGTGTTCAGCATGATTCTACACGTACTATTACTAGGAGCAATTGCAGTGACAGTGGCAACATTTGAAACAGCCAAACGTAAACCAAATGTGTTTGGCGGTTATAATGGTCGTGGCCAGGGCGGCGAGCATGATTAAGAAACTAATTTATAGTCTTGCACAAGGATGGTAGGCCAATGAGCAACAAAACATGCGATGCATTTTTTTGCAGTAACAAGACCCCAAAAAAATATCGGTACTGTTATAAATGTGCCTCAAACAAAGGGCTCATTGGCAGTAACACCAATGTAGGCTTTTGGATATTCTGTATAATCATATTTGTAATTGTGATATCTTGAAATGTCAGATGACAATCAAATGACTACGCCAATCCAACAGCAACGTAATTATGATGGAGCACCATCATATGCGGAATACTGGAAGACGCACAAACCCACGCCCTGTGGACTATCAAAGGCAGGGAATGACAGGTGGACCATATGCTACAGTAACGGTACATTCAAAGAAGTATCACGCCTGTGGGAATACGTGCCATCAAAAGTAAGAATATTCTTGCTATTCACAAGACATAAAAATAAAAAAAGGGCTTGACATTCACAACGAATCACTGTATAAAGAGTGTATAAGTTGAAAAGGAATGATCATGTATACTGTTGAATATAAATATTACAATTATCCCTCAAAAATAAAAACATTTGAAACGTATGAAAGTGCGAAGAAATTTTTCTATTATATCATGAAACAAAATGGTGTAAAGAAAACGGCACTTATTGGCAATGTGATTTAGATTAAAAAAAGGGCTTGACACTAACAGTGAATGGCGTTATAGTAATAATGAAGTTAACCTAGAAGGGGTTTTAAATGTACGCTCCATACCATAACGGTGATCTTAAAGGCAACGCACCTATCCTTGGTGCATTTAATGAAAAGAGTGAGGGCAACCGTTTTGAGTTCACTTCTCGCTCAGAGGAAGAGAAGAACACCTTTGCACCTGACTACCCACACAAGGTTTTTGTTGGACTTTGGGGGTTTGAAGAGAGCCGCGCTGCACGAGTACTAAAGACTATTGCTTACGTGGTTGTGGATGAGGATGCAGAGGGAAACCCTGTGGTTGAGAAGTGGTCAACAAAGAACTGGGTTGAGTATTCGGTGGTTGACAAACAATGACGAAGCCCAAAGATTGGATGCCGATGGAAGACATGCCTGACGGGTGTGTTCAAGTAGTTGTGAGGTTTGTCGACCACAGCGAACGCGAGATGTGTTCGTGCGACTATTGGCACATGGTGTCGCGTACATCCCGATCTGCACGAATGGTGTTGACCGACTTCGCCATTGACTTTAAGTATGTGTCTGACACAATCAACTAAACTAAGGAGATAACGATGTCCACACATTTAGAATCAGTCGATACCCAACGCATGGGCAATATTTCGATGAACGAGTTTGCTGGTGGCCACTTTGGACTCTGCGTACAACTGACTGCCCGTACCATTGACGATTATGGCGAGTGGCATCTATCATTGATGCAACTGAACAAGAAAGATGCTGTTGCAGTAGCCGCGGCCTTGATGGAGTGGGTAGCTAAAGAAACAGAAAGAGAACTATAATGAGTGATTATACAAAATCGCTGACTGCTGAACAGCTTATCATCTGCATTGGGACAACCCCTGCGACGGACAGGAAATGATTGAAGCGAAATACATCGACCATATGGGAACTGACCTCAGCGTTGTGAATGCAGCACGGGTTAGCTTTGGTAAGAAGTCTCAGTTCGAGGGGTGTGTTGGTGGGCCTAACGTATTGTCAGAACGTGATACTAAGCTGATCAACTACCTAGCCAAGCACAAGCATACGTCACCCTTTGGTCATGCTTTTGCATCCTTCCACGTCAAGGCTCCAATCTTTGTCGCTAGGCAATTAGTCAAGCATAAATTTCTAAGGTGGAATGAAACCCACGGAATGCATGAGTGCAAATTAACAACGACACAAAGTAACAAAAAAAGAAAGTACTAAAATGGATATTATTTTAATTGCAGTAGTCTTTTCAGCATTGATTGGATATTGGGCAAACAATTGGGGACGTAGCGGATGGCTTTGGTTTCTCATTGCGTTGTTAATATCACCCTTACTGACATCGATTGCTTTATTTTTTATGGGCAGGGATGGTGAGGCCAAGGCTAAAAAAGAATCTGAAGAGATTGAAGCTGAAGCACAAAAATCGGCGGCTATTGAAAAGCGCAAGGCTGAACTATTAATGGACAAAAAAGGAGAATCACAATAACAATAATTCAAATGCTAATAGTGCTAAAATTATGCAATCAAATGATTGAAGAACAAGGGTTATTAGATTATGAAAATGCGCAAACTTGTAGTATAAATTATAATAACTTAAAGGACGAGGTAGCAGGGGGAGATTATATCAAATATCGTAAATGGTATGATCAAAACGCCGATGACCTTATTAACAATTATTTAAACAACTGAGTACAAGCATTTATAGTAGCACTAAGCAGACCCCGATAAGGAGAGAAAGTGATGTGGACACTGTGGATTATCAGTAGTGTGATCGAAAGTACCGAACCCAAGTACACTGCTTATACACAATATAATACTTTGATTGAATGTTTTGATTCTCAGAGAGAGTTAAAAAAAGAATTTACTCAAGGCGAAATAGCATTTTGCAAAGGACCAGAAAACCAACACAAGGATAACTAATGGAACACTCACAAAAAAGACAAAACAGTTGGGCACTGGAAGTACAGGAAAACGGTAAAACCAAAGAGCTGTTTTTAGAGTTTCCGCCTGATGCACTCAATCAAGTTGGTTGGGATATAGGCGATACATTAATTTGGGAAGAACTTGATCATGGTGCATGGAGTGTACGAAAGAAAACTGATTGACTTTTGGCCTAAATATGTGTATTATAGTAAAAAATATTAGTAAAGGACATTCATAATATGAAGCTACGTTATAGCGAAGCATTTTATAGTGTACAAGGCGAAGGCAAGTTTGTAGGAGTACCCAGTGTATTCCTACGCACGTTTGGCTGCAATTTCAGATGTATGAATTTTGGCACAGATGAAAAACGTGATCGTTGGGAACAGCATGCTGATGGACAACGGTACAATGCAGAAGTAAAAGCATTACTGGATGCAGGTGTGCATAACACAACTGAAAAGTTTGAAGACTTGCCTATTATACACACAGGTTGTGACACATATGCAAGCATTTATCCAGAGTTTAAAGACTTTAATCGACTTGCAGAAGTTGACGAAGTAGTTGAACACCTACTAAGTTTACTGCCAGAAGGCAAATGGACAATGGATAATGGTCAGGACGTACATTTGATACTGACTGGAGGCGAACCGTTGTTAGCGTGGCAACGTCTTTACGTAGAGCTGTTCGAACATCCACGCATGAAGGACTTAAAAAATGTTACATTTGAAACAAACACTACGCAACATTTACACAACGATCTCTACAACTATCTCAACGACAGTGACAGACTTACAGTCACTTGGAGTTGTTCCCCAAAACTTAGTGTCTCAGGAGAATCTTGGGAAACTGCTATCAAGCCTGATGTTGCTCATGAGTATCAGTGTGTTACTGACAGCGAACTTTATCTTAAGTTTGTTGTGGCTACTGAAGACGACTTTGCAGAAGTTAAAAAGGCTGTGGACGCTTACAGAAGTGCCGGGGTGGAATGTCCAGTATATCTTATGCCGTTGGGCGGACGCAGTGAAGAATA
>ERZ1049444.2994-NODE-2994-length-10554-cov-4.010382_pt1 | contig 10554 bp, 7 predicted proteins | sample MGYA00383101_ERZ1049444 | MGnify/ENA primary metagenome ERZ1049444 (study PRJEB29581, sample SAMEA5548371) | metagenome | biome: marine; feature: coastal; material: water | depth 50 m | study: Short-term variability in the microbial, nano- and picoplankton...
TCCTCAACGGAGAGGGACCTACCCTCCTTAGTGTATCCCCGTCTCTTGACGATTACATCAACGAAGAACATCACCGTACGGTCTCGTTTGAGTTCCACGACATCGGGGGCTTTTCAACAGACAGTTTGGAAGCCCTTGTTTGGATTGAGGCACGAGACGACGGTGACGCAACTTCACCAGCAGACGGCATTGCCCAGCGAGATGAATACAAAGCGGCCACGATATACATTGGCCAAAGCAGCAATTCCTGGACGGTTAATCTGTCAGTGAACGATACCATGAACGATGACCATCAATGGGTCCGAGTGCTGCTGGATTTGCACTCCCCGAGTCCACCGCAGAGCTTGGCCATATGCGATGGGAGTCCAGAACTCCTCAAACTTCGTCGATCGAAGAAATCAACCCACTCGGGGACATGATGAATGTCAACATTACACGCATCGAACCATCGAGGGACTTTGGATGGAGCTTGGTCGCTTTTGACCCGAACGGTATTGAGGATATTTCTGAAATCCGAATCAACATTGGGAACGACAGTCAGTTGGGGCTAAAGTACACCGTTTCAAGCGGAATCTGTGCTTCCTTTGATGAACGGTTGATTGTTGATACGAGTCGTTGTTTGGCGGAAATTATTGATGGCCGACTTCATGTTGAAATGTGGGCGACTGTAGATTGGAGTTTTGGTTCGTCCGGATTGGTTGAAGGAGCGATTGAATTCTCGGTCGTTGACAAAGACGGCCTCTTCAAAACCTCGTTGGTCGACCGATGGAGCCTTCAGCAAGCCCTTGTCTTTGAAGTGGAATCCGTAGTCGACCAAGATGGCTCCGTGACTCAAACAATTGAGGCGGGCAGTTCGGTTATGGCTAGCGATGACCTCAACCTCACCGGTTCAGTCAGCCATCTGTTGAGCAAAACTCCCTATGACGGTGTACTCAACCTTCAATGGAGGGGTAAAATTCTCGGAGAACTTTGGCGGGGTGGAACCGCCGTCACAATAGAACAGGGACAACTGATTTACTCCATTCCTACGCCATTGAAAACTGGACTTGTAAAAGAATTGGAGGTCTCCCTTTGGGATCCATTGGAACTTGAAAAGGTCGCTTCGTTTGACCTTCCAGAATTCATGCTCGATGGCGAGGCACCTGAATTGCTGAGTTCAAACATGGCTTCGGTCGTTTCGCGATTCCACCTCGAATCCGTAGACATCGGAGTTAACGTACGAGAAGGACAAGGTTGGAACGCTCCCTTGACCTTGACGTGTCAAGTACGCTCCCTTGATGTTGAGTGGGATGCGGTGACTCTAAGTCGCAATTCAACGACGGTTTTTGACGGCAAAACCATGTTCAGTTTTGCGTTTGATTTCAGTGAAATGGGCGACCCGTCCACTCTGCCACCTCAGGCGTCTCTCGCTTGCTGGGCAGTCGGTTCCGATGATGCGGGCTGGAGCCTTGTTTCAGCCGGTGGAAACTCAGACATTGACCCGTGGCTGGTGACGAACCTCAACAGCATTGGTCCTGACTTGACGTTAGAAGCAGTTGAGATGAGTTCTGAAATCGTTGAAGGGAAAACCGTGAGACTTTCGTTTAGCGTTGTTAACGCAGGCGAATCGTTGCCGCTTCCTTTCAATGCCAGTATCGAGATCGTCCAAGGCGATAAACGAACCTTAGTGGGGCGGTCTATATTTTACTCAATGGACGAAAATTCAGCTAAATCCATCAAGCGTTCGTTCATTGCACCAGCAGGAACATGGAATCTTGAGATCACCGTAGACCAGGAAGGTGTCATTTGGGAATTGGACGAGAACAACAACCAATGGAACGCCACTTACTCCAGCGAACCTCAAGGTCTAAGCGGACTCGTCATGGCGACTGGAGGCTTGTCATTGGTAGGGCTTCTTGGTGGTGCAGTTCTCTTCCTTCGACGAGACAAGGACGAGTTTGTCGAAGAAAAAATACTTGAGGCGCTCCAACCCAATACAACGGAAGTAGAAGGTCCAACTCAGGATGAACAAGCCCCTCCCAAAAAGCGAGGTCCACCAGGGGCAAAGGTGGCTTCAAAAGGTGGAAACCGCCCGTCAAAAGGACCTCCCCGCGGTCCGCCCGAGTCCAAAACATCCGAGCCATCTCCACAGGAAATGGCTGCGAAATACATGGACGCCTTGGGTACGGTTGAACCAACGGAACAACCATCGCCGAGCACAGCCGAACATGCTGCGGACTACAGTCAACTTCCAGGCGGCGGGGATTACGAATATACCTTGGATGCGACCTATTACGTGGGTGAAGAATGCGGACGTTGGTTGCTCAATGAGGACAAATCGTTCTCAAAAATAGACGATAACATCTGAAGCCTACATTCTTCTATGCTTACCCGATGAGCCTTACCATGAGTGAGGCAGATGCTGACATCCGTCGGGTTCTCACCATTGCGTTTCGGGGTCATTCTGAACTCAATCTCTTGGACTTGGAGCGTTTTTTCTCGTTTGACATGGAATGGGTCGCACCTCATGAAGCCGAACAAGCCGTCAATCAACTCACGGCCAAAGGGTGGCTTCTCAATGAACAACAAACGGTTCGTCTCGCAGTTGAACTCGGTGATGTGAGCGTTCCTTTGGGTTGGTTTCCTCGCCCTTCACGCCTGCTCTCCCCTCCGCACGCAGTAATCGAGGAAGGAGCGGTTTCGGCGGCTCCACCGTCCGTTCAAAGCAAAACCGTTGCACCGGCGATTGTTGAGGTGGCCCGTCCAGATGAAACAAGCCTTGACCCACGTGCAAGACTAACCACGCGTCTTGTTCGTTTTATCTCACGGAGCAGCGGGCTTGAAGTCGCCGAACTTGAGCGGCGAGCTCAACGTAAAATCACGGCGTTCCACCACATCACACCATGGCTAGCCTACGCCTTGGTTGCCCGAGAACAAGGCCTCGGTATGGACGACATAGCAGATGCTCTTGCCGTCGTCTAATCATTCTGAATCAGCGGGCAACTCAGCGTTTGATTCTTGACCTCGTGCAGACAGTTCGACAAGAACCGGAAGCAGCATCAGTGCAAGAATCAGTGAAAACAAGACGGTGATGGCCGTAATGAGTCCAAAGTCTTGAATGACCGGCATTGGAGAGAACAGCAAGACTGCAAAGCCAGACATGGTGGTAACTGCACTCAGCATGAGGGCTACGCCAGTTGTATCAATTGCGGCACGTAAGGCTTCCCAATGGTCACCACGCTTGGCCATTTCAACCTCAAAGCGCCTCCACATGTGGATGGAGTAATCAATACCGATTCCCAACGTTAAGGCTGTAACCATCACGGTCAAGACGTTCCATTTGAGTCCGATCAGCGCCATTGAACCAACGACCCAAAGCGAAGCAACTCCAACAGGGAAGAGAACGACTACAGCAGGCATTATCCGACGTGTAAGGGCGAACAGAACAAAGAACGAAACGGCCAGCGAGATTGCGGTACTTTCAATTTGTGAAAGTGAAAGACCGTCAAGAACACTTTGCAACACCACCAAATCACCCGTGACATGCAACTGCGCATGTTCTTTGAGTTCGTACTTGAGGGTTCCAGACTCGTCGACTGAGCCCAGCGTTTCGTGGAAGTTTTCAACCACTCGGTTGGACTGTGACGATGTTGAGGCTTCTACCCGAATTTCATGGCGGAGATAGGTGATGTTTGTACCGTCCAGATGAACTGAGTTCGCAACACGGTCACTCCACGTTTCGCCCGTTAAGGGGTCGGCTGTTGAGGTGTTGTCGGAAAGGGCTGCAAAGAATAAGCCGAGGTCAATGCCCAGGGCCCGGTCAATTGAGTAGACATCACCCGTCGCATCAATGACTTCCATGTTGTGCTCTTCTCCGAAGGAAGCATTTCGAAGAACTGAGTCACGGACGATGGTATACGGTCCGTCGTACGACGGGGATGAAATTCTAAAATCTGTTCCGACGACGTCGTTATTGGATTGCAGATCACTGTGAAGATTCCTCAATTCTGTAAGCAGGTAGTCGTCGCCCGGAATGGTCTCCGTGCCCTCAGGGGGTTCCATCAGGACATAGATGACCTTCCAGCCAGCACTCTCGTAACTGGATGCCAGGTCGTCGCGTACGGTCATGATTTCAAGGTCTTCGTTCACGAAATCGCCCAAGTCAAAATCAGTTTCAAGTGATGCTGCGCCGTAGACGGACAATCCAGAGATGAGGATGGTCACGAGAATGACACCCAGTTGCTGCTTTTGTTGGAGCTTGACAATGGCGTTTGAGATCCGAGGAAGGCGAAGCGGTGAAAGGGTCTTTGTTGCAGATGGATTGGTGAACATCACGTGCAATGCGCCAACAAATACGGTCGACGAAATGAATGCACAGATGACTCCAAGGGAAAGTGCGTAACCAAGCGTAGCCAGCGGTGGCAGTGGGGATATGATGTTGGCCAAGAATGCTGAAACCGTTGTTATGACTGCAAGAGAGAGGGGAATTGAAAGATGAGCTGTGGCCCGAAGCCACGATTCTGCTGGGTCAGGATATTCATCTGAAAACGAACTCTGTGAGCGTTGCAGGTGAATGGCGTAATCAATACCTAATCCGAGAACGAGGGGCGCTACCGTTGCCTCAAGAGCGGTGAAACGAGTTCCCGTGACGTTGAGAATTCCATAGGTCCAAATCAACGCACTTGAGAGTCCAATGAGCGGAAAAATGATCCGTTTCGCAGAGCGGAAGGCCACAGCAAGCATCAGGACGACAACCACGAAGGCCAAGGCAATGAGCAGAATGAGATTGTCAAAGGTCCCTTCGTCGATGTCATGAGCCAACAAGTCGTTTGAAATCGCCTTGTAATCCATGACCGAATCTTTGGACTGCTTGGAAAATACATCCCTCATCTGGTCCTGAAGTTCCTTGCGTTGTTTTTCATCCATCTCGGGGTCAACTTCCAACACCCAAAGCGTTGATGAGGCCGTTGGGGAGCCGTCTCCCACACCGTTTTCAAGATACTCACAGGCCGGGTCAATGGACAGGTCGTTGTGAAGAAGAGCCGATGATGCGTAGGTTGCTGCGGAGAGGAGTTGGTCATCAGCAGTAAGTCCACACGTCTCGTTTTCGTCAAACAGAATGTCGAGGATATCGGTCCACTCGTTCAGTTCAGTGATGCGCTCGCCATTGCCTTCCTCGTCCAAACTCAGTTGCAGAATTCCGGGAGCTGTCGTCCAAACATGAATCAAATTTTGGCGCTTTGTGGATTCGTTCTCAAACACTTCCAAATCCATTTGCATGGCTTGTAATGATTCCATGCTCAACACGTTGGAACCGTCATCGGCCGTGACATGGATGAACATCGGTCGTGTCTCGTCCGGGAAAAATTCGTGAATGGCGTCGTGGGTAGCGGTTGATTCGGATTCCGGGGCAAAATCGTTGAGGTCCGTCTCAAAGGTTGGCGGAGAAAGAACAAGTTGGCCCAAAAGTAATGCCGTGAGGGCAACACAAAAAGCGACAATGAACGGCGCAGTACGCCTAAATTGGCCAGCGCCTGAGGCCAGTCTTTCCTCAAGACGGGCCGTATCCATGAACTTCCCCGTTCATGCTGGTACAAAAACAAAGAGGTGCTCTTGGGAATGAACACGGCCAACTTCACCGATATTCGGTCGCCACGACACGCCAGGTTCGGAAGAATTTGATGAGAAGGTTCAAAACGAGTTGGCCGGTGGAACGACCGGTCATCATGTCTGTTACAGTGCTCAAGAAAGAGAAGAATGAACTGCGACTCCGAATTATCGGTGAGAGCCACACTGCTCTTCAAGTCCTCCGTCAACGCCTCAATGCGCACAAAAGTGTGGATTACGCCAACTATTTCCCAGGGCATCCTGAACTCGACGATCCTGAATTTTACATTCGCACAACCACCAAGGCCGGTGTTGAAAAAGTTCTGAAGGACATCGTCAGTGGCGTCGCCAAGGAATTTACTGACGCCAGCCTCTGAAGAGGTCATCGTCATGGATTCGGTCGCTCAAGCCATCGGCATGATTGGCTATGCAACCAAAACAGACGGCATCGGCGGATTGATCAAAGCCCGTGTATCGGATTTTCGTGTTGAAGAAATTGCAACGCCGATTCATTTTGACACCAAAGGCCGTTTTACGGTAGCCAAAATAACGCTCACCAATTGGGAAACCAATCGTTTTTGCAACCAACTCGCAGCGGCCTTGAAAATTCCAAGAAACCGAATTTTCTTTGCTGGAACCAAAGATAAACGAGCGGTCACATCACAACTCTTTGTCATTGACGCACCCATGAACAAGGTTTCCGCAGTTGAACTCGCTGATGTTGAAATTGAGGTTCTTGGCCGCTCACATCAAAAAATAGGGTTCGGAAACCATCGCGGCAATCGATTCACGATCATCGTCAGAGGTTGTTGCGACTCCGAAGGAACACCCCTCTCAAACGAAGATGCCATGCGTGAGGTCGAGCGCATTCAATCGGATATGATGGATTCGCTCGGAGATGGCCGCTTCCCAAATTGGATTGGACCGCAGCGTTTTGGCTCAGGGCGCCCGGTTACTCCCGTTGTCGGCTCACATGTCGTTCGTGACGAGTGGGAAGAAGCGGTTATGGCGTACCTCTCAATGGAAGGGAAGAACGAAGAAGAAGAAGCTCAGAAGGTTCGTAAGTACATCCGAGAACACGGTGTTGATGAATCCGTCATTCCAATGCTCCCCCGATGGATGGGCTTTGAGCGCAAGATGATTGAACATTTACTGGCTCATCCAGAAGATTATGTTGGAGCGTTTAGAAAACTCCCAGGAAACCTGCAATTGATGACAGTTCATGCGCTTCAATCCATCGTGTTCAACAAATCACTGTTCCAACGCATTGAAGCAGGTTTACCACTTTCCCGCCCAGTATCGGGTGATATTGTCGGCAGGTTGGATGACAAGGGTCAACTGGATGTACCGTCTTGTGTGGTCGTGGAAGACCGAACTCTACCTCGCATTTCACGAAACTGTGAACTTGGTCGATTGATTACCACGGGGCCACTCCCTGGAAGTGAAATTACAACCTGCGAGGGAGAGCCTGGTTTGTTGGAACTTGCTACGTTGGAGAAGGAAGGGCTCGGTAATGTCTCATGGTCGGTTGAGGCGATTCCTCGGCTTTCCAGCAAAGGGACCCGTCGCTCATTGGTCAGCCATTTCCAAGAGTTTAGCGTCGATACCGTCCCCATCGCTGAAGCCAGCAGTTTGAGCAAGCGTTGGGATGCTGGACCACAGGATGGAGACCGTTGGCACCCAGAGGGCGCATGCATTCGCTTCCGCTTTGTACTCAGTTCAGGTAGTTACGCAACCACCTTGCTTCGTGAATTTATGCAATCTCCATTGTCTCATCTTTGAGGAGTTGCGTTCATAACAGTGGTTGAACGACTCACGCTTGTTAAACAAATGAAATGTTTTGGGACCAAGCACTTACTGACCAAAGTTCACGGCCATTGGTTCCGTCATCAGCAGCAAACAACAAACTTCCTCCAAACACATGGAACTCGGTTGGACTGCTGGCTCCTGCCGGATGTATGTCTTGAGCCAACCATACTGTGCTATTGGCAGGGCTTGTGGCCCACAACTCCGCTCCATTTCCGTCGTCCGCTTTGAAGTACAGTTTACCATCGAATACCGTAAAACCACTTGGTCCACCAAATCCAGAGGTGGACTGAAAGTTCGTAACTTCCAACAAAGAATTGTTTGTTGATTCATACGCCCACAGTTCAAAGTGAGTGCCGGAGGTGGCTTGCATGTAAAGACGGGTCCCCATTACCGTGAGGTCGGAAGGGCTGCTTGCCGCAACACCGGGCCGGATATCAGCTGCCAGCCATGTGGAATTGTTGGTCACGTCGTAGGCATACAATTCAGTGCCTGCACTGCCACCATCGTTGGCTGACATGTAGATGGTCGTGCCCATCAGTACAAGGTGTTGTGGCGAAGAAGAAAGGATTCCAGGATTGATGTCCTTCACCATGAACGTGGTGTTTGTGGAGGTCTCATGCTTCCACAACTCAACATTCGCGTTGTTCAATCCTGCTGAAAAATAGAGGTCAGAATTGACGGCGATCAAGGATGTTGGTTGGATGTCTGCTTCAACTTTCCACACGCTGAAATTCTGAGTTTCATAGGCCCAAAGTTCGAATACTCCGGAACTGTCTGTCGCTGCGAAGTACACAGAGGTTCCAAGGAGTGTATAGTCTCCAGGGAAACTTCCCGAACTTCCGGGGAAAATATCCGCAATCTGCCATGCAGTTCCGTTTGATGGTTCAAAGACAAATGGTTCGGTGTCTAAGGATGATGTTTGTCCAGTGAACATCAATTGTGAACCAATCGCTCGCATGGCTAAAACACTGCCCGAGTATACCAGTGAGATGGTTCCATTTTCATAGGCCCAAATTCCGTTTGCTGTTCCGTTGTTGGCCGTGAAGTACATGGTTGAGTTAATTGAGACGAAATTGGACGGACTACTGCCTGTGGCACCGGGGTTGAAATCCTCAACCATCTTTACGTCAAATTGCGTGCAGATCAAGGTGCGAAACAACACCTCGCTGTTTTCAAGAATGCCGTTCTGAGCGATTCCACCGTTTCGTCCGTCATCCATGCCCTGCTCGAGCAATTCTCCAGTTCCGTTGCATCCCATGCTGGCTGGAGCGGCAGAAAGCCGTGCAACCATCATCGTCCCGGTTGAACTCCCATCCGTTCCATCTGTACCGTCAGCACCGTCAGCACCGTCAGCACCGTCTTGGCCACTGACGCCATTGCACACTACGATCACTGAATCCACTTCATTGAGTGAGAGCGTATTATCACCGTTGTCATCAACGCCCGTCTCAACAATAATACCGCCATTGGTACAACCCTCAAGGATGGATTCGGCACGAGTAACAATTAACGAGGCAAGGCCGTTGCTACCCGATGCACCGTCTGCGCCTGCTTGTCCATCTGCTCCATTCGTCCCAGCAGCTCCATTGGTACCATCAGTTCCGTCAGTACCGTTGAAGCCGTTGGTCCCATCTGTGCCATCCGACCCATTGACTCCAGCCGTACCCATCAGGTCAATCGGCGTCCAGATGCTGTTCTGGCACACTTGGAACGCAGCATCAACTGCGATGAAAAAGATTTGACTGTTGATTGAATCATCGCAGGTCGGAAGTATATCTGCAGAAGCCACAAGGTGGAAACTTGAGCCATTACTCCCGTTGATTCCAGATATTCCAGCATCTCCGGGCGGGCCTTGGGTGCCCTCTGCGTTGGATATTGAGTAGAGTGAAAACGGAACGATAGCAAGCAGCGTAGCCATCAAAATCGCGGTCATCGTTGAATTGGACATGATTGGTCCAACAGCCTTCATCGGAGCCACGAAGGTATCTTCAAGCATGGGAGAGCTATGTTCTGGATTCACTGTTGCTGGGATTACAGATTCAGGCACCGTAGAAATCACTTCTGCAGCCTTTTCAGCGCGATAGGTCGTGATTTGTTCAACAGTCCACCCTTGGTCAAGCAATTGTTCATCAGTCCACATGCATTTGCGGTTTTAAGGACCCCTTATACCCTTACTGGTGCATTGTTTTGACAATCTCTCACAACATATACTGACCCTCTGAGGTCGAATGAATACGGTATCTCTCGGAGTGAATCATCTACTGACGCGTCATGGTCCTGAATACGAACTCAATGAACCCTCAAGACATGATTTCATCTTGCTCAGCGTCTTCCATGAGAACGAATTCAAACGCTCCGGTTGCGCTGTCGTAACTGATACTGAGAAAGAGAGCCTTCATTTGCCGCTCTTCAAATGGGTCATGGAACCATGGCTGACCGGACCTAAAAATGACGAGGATTTCTTTATATTCGTTCAAGGACATGTTTCCCGATATGGTGTATTCTGCTGATTCTGAACCTTCATCCAGCAAATCATCACCCTCTTGCCCACGAATAACCGTTCGTTGGAGTCTCCTCTTGACGTTCATGTGTACGTTGCAATTTGAGATTTTGTGCCAGTCTTTGCCTACGCTAGCGATGAAACATTCGTTCGCTTCCATAATTCAACTCTCCGTGGAACTACCCTATTATGTGTTTGGATTTGAATTCAAACTCTGATCAACGCATGGATGAGTACTTGAAGCGATAAAATGACGATAAATTTCACCTTTTAATGTCGCATCGCTTAGATGATTTGGAGCATTAAGTTCTTTTATTGTGTCGCGGCGTGAAATATCATGCGCAGGAGTCCCTACTTGGTCACAGTACTGTTACTTGTCGTCACGTTAAGTCCGGCAATACTGACGGGAGATGACCGTCCAACTCATGAAACGTCTGAGTTCTCACAAAACGTCCACGAAGCAGGTGGGCGCTCAACAACCTTCAGCGTAAGTCCAGCAAATGGATGGACGACCGGCGGTGAAGAAATTACCATCACAGGAACCGGCTTCCTCGATATGGCATACAAGAACGTCACAAGCGATGGCGAGGCCTACACATGGACAACAACGACAGCGAACTATGTTACATCCAGCGGTTGGGATCCTTCCATTGGCGTCG
>ERZ1049444.2997-NODE-2997-length-10549-cov-6.021346_pt1 | contig 10549 bp, 6 predicted proteins | sample MGYA00383101_ERZ1049444 | MGnify/ENA primary metagenome ERZ1049444 (study PRJEB29581, sample SAMEA5548371) | metagenome | biome: marine; feature: coastal; material: water | depth 50 m | study: Short-term variability in the microbial, nano- and picoplankton...
CAGAACATCACCGGGTTCATGGTGGGCACCGACTTCGAGGAGGCCGGGATCATCAAGAAGGGCTCCCAGATGATCAACGCCCTGACCAACTCGACGGTCCCCCACCTCACGGTGATCATCGGCTCCTCCTACGGAGCGGGCACCTACGCCATGTCGGGACGGGGCTACGAGAACCGGTTCACCTTCCTGTGGCCGATGGCCAAGATCGCCGTCATGGGCCCCAAGCAGATCGCCGGCGTCATGTCGATCGTGCGCCGGGGCCAGGCCGCCCGCAAGGGACTGGAGTTCGACGAGGAGGCCGACGCCGAGATCGTCCGCCAGGTCGAGGCCGCCCAGGAGAAGGGGTCGCTGGCCCTGGAGGCCACCGGGGCGGTCAGCGACGACGGGATCATCGATCCACGCGACACCCGCACGGTGCTCGGCCTTTGCCTGTCGGTGGTGAGGACGGCGCCCGTCGAAGGCGCCGAGAACTACGGAGTATTCAGACTGTGAACAGCATCAGCAGTGTCGGCGACACGACCTCGCCCATCACGGCGGTCCTGGTGGCCAACCGTGGCGAGATCGCCCGACGGGTGTTCCGAACCGCTCGCACCATGGGCCTGCGTTGCGTCGCGGTGTACGTCGACGTCGACGCCGACGCGCCCTACGTGGACGAAGCCGACGTGGCCGTCCGGCTCGACGACGGTGGCTACCTCGACGGCGACGCTCTGGTGGCTGCCGCGAAGGCCGCCGGCGCCGATGCCGTCCATCCCGGCTACGGCTTCCTGGCCGAGAACGCCGCCTTCGCCATAGCGGTCGCCGAGGCCGGTCTGACATGGATCGGTCCCACGCCCGACGTGATCGCCTCGATGGGCGACAAGATCTCGGCCAAGGCCGCCGCGGTGACCGCCGGGGTGCCCACCCTTCCATCTTCGGATGACCCGTCGACCGGCGAAGCCGTGGGCTACCCGCTCCTGGTCAAGGCCGCGGCGGGCGGCGGCGGCAAGGGCATGCACCTGGTGGAGAGGCCCGAGGACCTGGCCGACGCGGTGGCCACCGCCCAACGGGAGGCCGCGGCGTCGTTCGGCGACGACCGGGTGTTCCTCGAGCGGTACGTGGCCCACTCCCGCCATGTCGAGATCCAGATCCTGGGCGACGCCCACGGTGGCCTCGTGCATCTCGGCGAACGGGAATGTTCAATCCAGCGCCGTCACCAGAAGGTGGTGGAGGAATCGCCGGCCGCCACGCTGGGACCGGAAGGCAGGGCCGCCATGGGGGCCGCCGCGCTGCGACTGGCCGACGGCATCGGCTACCGCTCGGCCGGAACGGTGGAGTTCCTGGTCGACGACGCCAGTGGCGAGTTCTTCTTCCTGGAGGTCAACACCCGCCTGCAGGTCGAACACCCGGTGACCGAGGAGGTCACCGGCATCGACCTGGTCCGCGAACAGCTGCGAATCGCCGACGGCGAGCCGCTGGGTTACGGACAGGACGACGTGACCTTCAACGGCCACGCCATCGAGGTCCGGCTGTACGCCGAGGACCCGGCGGCCGGTTTCCTCCCGGCCACCGGAACCCTCCAAGCCTGGGAGCCCGCCGATGAACCGGTCGTGCGTTGGGACTCCGGCGTCACCACGGGCAGCGTGGTCGGTGTCGACTTCGACCCCATGCTGGCCAAGGTGGTGGCCCACGGCCCCACCCGACGAGAGGCCGCCGGACGCCTGGCGCTGGCGCTGGAACGCATGCACCTCGGCGGGGTGACCACCAACCGGGACTTCCTGGCCGCCACCCTTCGCCATCAGGCCTTTCTGACTGGCGACACCACCACCGACTTCATCGAACGCCACGCCCCGGCGACCACCATGGCTCATGACGGCCCGACGGCTGACCGGGTGGCCACGACGGCCGTCCTCTGGCTGCAGGGACGCAACCGGGCCGAGGCTCTCGTCCAGGGCGCCGCTCCCAGCGGCTGGCGCAACGCCCGCCTTCCCGATCAGGAGGTCACCCTGGCCGGACCCGACGGCGACGAGGCCACGGTCCGGTACCGCTCGGAGCGGGACGGCACCTTCTCGATGGCCGTCGTCCGATCCGGGACCGACCCGATCGACCATCAGGCCGTCGTCCACCACTGGACGACCGAAGGTATCGACCTGGCCGTCGACGGCCTGCGGTCCACGGCACGGATCACCAGCGTGCCGGCCGACGAACTGGCGGGCCGGGGCGAGGTCCTCCACGTGACCATGGCCGGCACCACCACCACGCTCGAAGCGCTCCCCCACTTCACCCTGCCCGGAACCGAGGCTCCGACAGGTGGCCTGACGGCCCCCATGCCCGGCCGGGTGCTCGAGGTGCAGGCGGCCGCCGGTGACCGGGTGACGGTCGACCAGTCCGTGATCGTGCTGGAGGCCATGAAGATGGAGCACCGCATGACCGCCCCGTTCGACGGCACGGTGGTCGAGGTGCGGGTGGCGTCCGGCGACCAGGTCGACAATGGTGCGATCCTGATGGTCATCGATCCCGACTCCGGCCCCGAAGAGAGCGCCGACGCCGATGGCTGATCCGCTCCGCATCGCCAACTGCTCGGGCTTCTACGGCGATCGCCTCTCGGCGGCCGCCGAAATGGTCGAGGGTGGCCACATCGACGTCCTGACCGGGGACTGGCTGGCCGAGTTGACCATGCTGATCCTGGCCCGCTCCAAGGCCAAGCGGCCGGGCGGCGGGTACGCCGGCAGCTTCGTGAAGCAGATGGAGCAGGTCATGGGCACCTGCCTCGACAAGGGCATCAAGGTGGTCAGCAACGCCGGCGGCCTCGACCCGGCGGGCTGCGCCGAGGCACTCGCCGAGGTGGCCGATCGTCTGGGGCTGTCGCCCACCATTGCCTACGTGGCCGGCGACGACCTGCTGGGCCGCCTCGACGACCTGCTGGCGGCCGGCGTGGACCTGCCCGACCTGGTGACCGGAGAACCGTTGACCGATCCGGACCGTTTCGTGAGTGCCAACGCCTACCTGGGCTGTTGGGGCATCGTCGACGCGCTGGATCGGGGAGCCGACATCGTGGTGACCGGGCGGGCCACCGACGCGGCCATCGTCTGTGGCCCGGCGGCATGGCACCACGGCTGGGCCCGGGACGACTGGGACGCCCTGGCCGGTGGCGTGGTGGCCGGACACGTCATCGAGTGCGGCACCCAGGCCACCGGCGGCAACTACTCGTTCTTCACCGAGGTGCCAGGCATGGGCCGGGTGGGTTTCCCGTGGGCCGAGGTGGCCGTCGACGGATCGTCGACCATCGGTAAGCACGACGGGACCGGCGGCCAGGTGTCGATCGGCACCGTGACCTCACAGTTGCTGTACGAGATCGGATCACCGGCCTACCTGGGCCCTGACGTGACGTCACGATTCGACACCATCCAGCTCGACGAGGTCGGACCGGACCGGGTGCGGATCCACGGCGTGCAGGGCGAGCCACCCCCACCGACGATGAAGGTCTCCATGAATGCCATGGCCGGCCACCGTGCCGACCTGGCCCTCGCCCTCACCGGACTGGACGTCGAGGCCAAGGCGGCGTTGGCCGAAGAGGCCTTCTGGGTCTCCATGCCCTACGGACCCGATGACTTCGAGTCGGTGGAGTCCCGGGTCGTTCGCACCGACAAGGTGGACCCGGCGTCCAACGAGGAGGCGACCGCCCAGTGGTGCCTCACCCTCAAGGACGCCGACGAACGCAAGGTCGGGCGAAGCGTGTTCAACGCCATGACCGAAATGGCCCTGGCCACCATCCCGGGCTTCTTCTCGGTCCGGAGCAGTTCGTCGAAGCCCTTCGGCGTGCATCGGGCGGGCGTCATTCCCGCCGACCTCGTCCCCCAGGACGTGGTGGTCCTGAACGGGGGCAGGGTCGTCTCACGGACCGTCGTGGAGTCCGTCGCTCCTGACGGCGACCCGTCGATCGAACCGCCATCAGGGCCCGACGCGGCCATCCCCGATGGCCCGACGGTGACCGCACCCCTCGGTCTGATCGCCGGAGCCCGATCGGGCGACAAGGGAGGCGACGCCAACCTCGGCCTGTTCGTCCGTGACGACGCCGCCTGGGCATGGCTGGACGATCACCTCACCGTGGACCGCCTCCGCTCCCTGCTGCCCGAGGCCGCCGGGCTGACCATTGAGCGCCACCGGCTGCCGGCCATCCGGTCGCTCAACTTCATGATCCGGGGCCTGCTGGGCGAGGGGGTCGCCGCATCGTCCCGACAGGACGGCCAGGCCAAGAGCCTCGGCGAGTGGCTCCGGGCACGCCACGTGGACATGCCCACTTCGCTGCTGCCCGCCGGGCATTCCGACGACACCTCGAGCTGATGGCCACCGGGACCGTTCTGGAAACCACCGAACTGGCCCGTCGGCTGCGGGCCGTGCCGGCTCCCCGACCCGTCCTGGACCGCGAGCGGGAGGCGCAGCTCACCGACCGCCAGCGCGAGGTCCTCGACCAACTGGTGGACCTGTTCGCCGACGGCTTCGTCGAGTTGACGATGGCCGAGATCGCCGCCCGGGTGGGCTGCTCCCTGCGGACCCTCTACGACCTGGCCCCCAGTCGCGACGAGCTGGTGCTGACCGTCATCGACCGCAACCTGCGTCGGGTCGGTCGGGCCGCGGTGGGCGCCCTGGATCCCGACATGGCGCCCCTGGACGCCATCCGGGCCTACCTCCGGGCCGCCAACCAGGCGGTGGCGTCGACCACTCCAGCCTTCGCCCGTGACCAGGCAGCCACCCCGGCCACCCACCGTCTGGCCACCGCCCACTCCGACTACCTGGTGGCCGTCACCCGGACCCTGATGGACCTGGCCGTGGAACGCGGCGAGCTCGGCAACCGGGACGGCACGCTGATCGACACCGCCGCGGTGGCCCACGTGGTCGCCGGTCTGGGAGCCATGTTCGCCCTTCCCGAACACATCGAAGCCATCGACTCGACACCCCGGGAGGCCGCCAACGCCATGGTCGACGTCATCCTCCGGGGACTGGAGGCCACCCCATGACCGACTCCGCCCCGACCCCGGTCACCGTGGCCGTCCTGGCTGCCGAACTGGCCGACGAGCAGCAGGCGCTCGACGACATCGTGGCGCCCCTCGGCGAGGACGCCTGGGAGACGGCCACCCCCAGCCCCCGCTGGACGGTCGGCGACCAGATCGGGCACCTGACCTACTTCGACGAGACCGCCACGCTGGCCATCATCGACCCCGACGGCTTCCGGTCGGCTGTCGATGCCCTGATGGGCGTTGCTTCAGGCGGAGAAGGCGCGATCGACGACCTGACCCTGGGCGCCCACCGCCGGCTGGCGCCACCTCAGCGGCTGGCCTCATGGCGCGACGGTCGTCGGAAGCTGGCCGATGCGGCGGCCACGCTGGCCGAAGATGCCCGGGTGCCGTGGTACGGGCCGTCGATGGGCGGCAAGTCGTTTCTGACCGCCCGCCTCATGGAGGCGTGGGCCCACGGCCAGGACGTGGTGGACGCCGTCGGGGCCAGCCGGGTGCCGACGGACCGCCTCCGCCACATTGCCCAACTCGGGGTCATCACCCGGGGGTGGTCGTACGCCAACCGCCGCATGGAGGTGCCCGAGGTGGCCGTCGACGTGGTGCTCGAGGCGCCGTCGGGCGCCACCTGGACGTGGGGGCCCGGCGACGCCTCCGAGGCTGTCCGGGGGCCGGCCGAGGACTTCTGCCTGGTGGTCACCCAGCGGCGACACGCCGACGACACGTCGCTGGAACTTCTCGGCGACGCCGCCCACGACTGGATGGTGCGGGCCCAGGCGTTCGCCGGCCCGCCATCCGACGGACCCGACGCGGGGAGTTTCTGATGGCACTGGTCGAGACGACACGCGGTCACGGTGACCATGCGGGCGTCGTCACCGTCACCCTGGCCGACGAGGAGAACCGCAACGCCCTGAGCACCGCGTTGGTGGCCGAGCTGACCGAGGCTCTGGACGCCGCCGACGGCGACCCCACGGTCCGGGTGGTGGTGCTGACCAACCGGGGTCGGGTCTTTTGTGCCGGCGCCGACCTGTCGGAACGCTCGAAGGGTGGCACGCCCGACGGTGGACCTCCCCCGAAGGCGGTGGACCCGGCGGCGCTGTTCTCGCGCTTCCGGCAGTCACCCAAGATCTACGTGGGTCGGATCGCCGGCCACTGCGTGGCCGGCGGCATGGGTCTGGCCGCCGCCATGGACCTCACGGTTGCCGATGAGGCGGCGAAGTTCGGCTTCACCGAGGTGAGGCGGGGCATTGCCCCGGCGATGATCTCGGTGCTCTGCCTTCCGAAGATGCGCCCCACCGATGCCGCCGAAGCCATGCTGCTGGGCAATCGGATGACCGGGTCCGACGCGGCCCGCCTCGGCCTCGTGAACCGTGCCGTCCCGGCTGCTGAGATGGATGCCGCCGTCGATTCGTTCGTGGCCGACCTGCTGGCCGGTGGGCCGGGTGCACTGGCGGCCACCAAGCAACTCCTGACCCGGGTCCCCACCATGTCCGTGGACGAGGCCTTCGCCTGGACCGCCGAGCTCTCGTCGTCGATCTTCCGGTCCGACGAGGCCAGGGAGGGCATGCGGGCCTTCCTCGAGAAGCGCCCCCCATCCTGGACCGACTGACTCAACGCAGGAGTATCTCGCCGTCCATATCGGCGATCAGTGGGACGGCCGGAAAGGGACCTTTGACCCCGGTCCGGCCCGAAAACGGCAGAACCCCCTGCGATGCAGGGGGTTCCCGTGGAGCGGACGACGAGATCAGCCAGATGCCCCTCCCGGGTTCTCACACCGGCCGATCAGACCATGCTCCTCGTCGGTCGCCGAACGCTGGTCCCAGATCTCACCCCAGACGCCGGGATCCAACCCGGCCCGGACACAGTTCTTCACCTCCTCCGACAGACCCCGTAGCCGACGCTCCCCGCCGGCCGAACCACCCCCGGCATCGGACCCGGTGACCCCACCTGAGCCCTCGCACCGGCCGATCAGACCATGCTCCTCCTCGGTCGCCGAACGCTGGTTCCAGATCTCGTCCCAGACGCCGGGCGCCAATCCGGCCCGGATGCAGTTCTTCACGTCCTCGGAAAGCACCCGCAACCGGCCCTCCCCGCTGTTCGGTACTCCCTCCGTCCCCGGACCCTGATCTCCGGCGGTACCCGGATCACCCATCCGGTCAGGGTCACCACCCGACCTCTGACAGGCCGTCACGATGTCCTCCTCCTCGGTCGTCGCCGTGCGGCCGGCCTCCAACTCGCCCCAGGCATCGCCGAGGCGCTCCCTCGCACAGTCGGCGACGTAGTCCATGAGGCCGTCGAGTAGGCCCCGCGGGCCGTCGGAGGCCTCATCGGTCTCCTCAGTCGAGTGGGAGTGTCCCGAAGAGGCAGCGGTCTCGATCTGGGATCGGACCAACTGTTCGTCATAGAGCGCGGCGATCCCACGTCCGCTCATCCTCGTGACCTGGTCCGGATCTTCGGGAATCGCCCGGTACCCGGGGGCGACCGACACCGCCACACCCACATCGGCGAAGCCGGCATAGACGATGCCCCCATCGCACGAGACCCCGACCACCGTCGCTCCCGTCGCACGATCGACGTTGGCCAGACCCCACCCCGGTCTGGTCCGATCGAACCATGGTGGGCTGATGTCCTCCCAGGTCCGGCCGAAGTCCAGCGAGACGAGCACACCTTCCACGGTTCCGGCGTACACGACTCCCGGGCGCGAGACATCGACGTCGGCATCCCACGCGTACGACTCATCGGTCCGTTCCCAGGACTCTCCCCGGTCAATCGAGACGTAGAGGCCTCCGCCCGTCGCTGCGATCACGGAGCGGCCATCCGTCGGGTGGACGACCACCTCGTTGACCTCCGACGACGGCCCGGTCCAGTCATCGAGTCGCTCCCAGGTCCGGCCGCGGTCCTCAGACCGCCAGACCCCGTTTCCGGTCTCCGATTCCTGCGCGGTCGCTCCGAGGTAGACCCGATCGGGGTCCGCCGGGTCGAAGACGATGTCGTGGATCGACGATGCCGCGGTGAAGTCGTAGCCATCCATCGACTCGGCCCAGGTCCCACCACCGTCCTCTGATCGGTAGATGTGCGAACCCCTCAGCGCCCGATTGGCGAAACCACTCGGATCATTCACCGATCCGACGATGATGAGGTTCGGGTCGTCCGGGGCAACGGCCATGCCGTGGAGGTGGATGGCTCCGCTCGAGCCGGCAGTCGCATCGAAGAGGGACGCACCGTCGTCGATGACGCTGAAGAACGCCTGCTCGCTTCGCGTCGACCAGGAGACGCCCGAATCCACCGTCACACCGATCGACTCGTTCGGATGACTGGACGTGAAGACGAGGCTGTCGGGATAACCCGGCACAAAGGCCATCTTCATCGGGTAGTGCGTCAGAAGGGTGTTCGACTGAGACCACGACTGGCCCGCATCGCGCGACCTGAACGCACCTCGGCCTGCGGGCTGGCCGGCCCACACCTCTGCCGGTCGAACCGGGTTGATCTGAAGTTCGATCAACGTGTTCTCCACCACGTCGAGCGCCACCTGACGCCAGGACCGACCGCCGTCCGTGGTCTTGAACACCCCCTGCCCGAACAGTTGTCCCTGCACCTCCACGTCGATCTCGCTGCGCGAGGAGAAGACGAGCGAACTCGTTCCCACCAGCGCCATCAACGGATCATCGGGCCACACGGCCAGCGCCTGGAGATTGACCGCCGGCAGTCCTCCACCGGACCCGAAACCCGTCACGTCGTCGAACGTCCGGCCCCCATCGGTCGACCGGGCCACTCCGGAGCGGGTCGTCGCCCACACGACCTGCGACGCAGCCCCGACGACTCCGACCCTCTGAACCAGCGACCCCGGCAATCCCGCCGACGAAACCCGCCATGTCCGTCCTGCATCCTCGGACCGGGCCACACCGTCCGGCGTGGCGGCGAACCACCGGTCGCCATCCACGGTCTTGATGTCGATGACCTTGCCGAAACCCGATGTACTGACGATGGCGGACCAGGTCCTGCCACCGTCGAGCGATTCATGGACCCCTTCGGAACTCCCCAACAGGACACGGTCGGCATCGGTGGGATCAACGGCCAGCACGTTGACCACCGGAGTCCGCCTGCTGACCGTGCTGTAGGTCCTACCCCCGTCATCAGATCGGTAGACAATGCCCCCGAACAGGACACCGTTCACGTCGTCATCACCCTTCTGCGCGGTGTAGACGACCGTCGGGTCCGACGGACTGACCACGATCGTCGGAAACGACGTCTGGGGAGGACCGATGCTTCCTCCCCGAAGCACCTGCGAATAGCTCTCGGGGCCACCGGTCGTGGTCCTCCAGATTCCGGTGGAGTCGGCATGGAAGGCGATGTTCGGATCCGTCGGGTGGACCGCGGTGTCCTTCGCGTGGTCGAACCGGTGGAGCACCGTCCAGGTCTCACCGAAGTCGTCAGACCGTTGCACAGAATGGGCATTCTCCTCGATGCCCATGTACACGACATTCGGCGACGACGGCGAGACGACGAAGTTGGCCACCTCCCCCGAACGCATGGGGCGCCGTTGCCAGGAGAAGGATCCAGCCTCGGCATGGTTGACGGTGGGGGCCGGGCACTCGATGCCCTCGACCATTTCCACCGGGGTCCACACGTCGAACCAGGAGTCGTCCATCGGCCCACCACCAGCGGTCGAGTCGATCCTGCGGGTTCCATCGCCTTCGAGGAGGCATGGTTCGCTGAGGACCAGTTCCGCTTCGGTCGGCTCTGCACCCGATTGGAACTCAAGCATCCGGTCCATGCCGAACACCTCGAGGGCGCAGGCGAAGAGTTCCTCGTTGCCGGCCAGCACCGCCTCCCTCGTCAACTCGAATCGATCGGTCAGCGGCATCGTGGTGGTGGTGACAATGGCCTCGGGGACCGTTGTCGTCGAGTTGGTCGTCAACGTGGTCGTCGAAGTCGACGTCGAGGTCGAGGTCGAGGTCGACGTTCCAGGATCAGGCGTGTCGGAGGCCGTGGCATCTGCCGGAGTCACCTCCAGGGACGGTTCATCGATCACCGATGATGTCGTACCGACCGCTCCCACCGCCGGTTCCGGAGCGGAGTCCGCGACGGGGATGGCGGAACCGCCGCACGCCACCGCGATGAGGAGAACCGCCGTACTCATCCGCGCCCTGATCACGTCTGCAGCATTCCACAGGCCCGACGGGCGAACCACGGCAACCGAAAACGGCAGAACCCCCTGCGATGCAGGGGGTTCTGAGTGGAGCGGACGACGAGATTCGAACCCGCGACCCTCACCTTGGCAAGGTGATGCTCTACCAGCTGAGCTACGTCCGCGTCAGAACGGAACGATAGCGGTCACGCACCGCTTTGGCGCCCCATGGGCGGCCGACGAAGGCCTCCGCCTGGAGTCAATCCGCCGGTCGGAGATCGATCCGGAGGGTCAACACGCCGTCGTCAAGCGCGGCATCGGCATCACCCACGATGCCGAAGTCCATCAGATCATTCTGGGCCTGGTCGATGAACCGCTGCCGCTCCTCACCTCCAACCGGGGGCAGGGTGCGGGTCCGCACGGCGGCCGCCCG
>ERZ1049444.2999-NODE-2999-length-10548-cov-5.551987_pt1 | contig 10548 bp, 11 predicted proteins | sample MGYA00383101_ERZ1049444 | MGnify/ENA primary metagenome ERZ1049444 (study PRJEB29581, sample SAMEA5548371) | metagenome | biome: marine; feature: coastal; material: water | depth 50 m | study: Short-term variability in the microbial, nano- and picoplankton...
CTCGACGCGGATGGGAAATATGGCCGGCTATAGAAAAGCGTGGATCCAAGCAACAACAACAAGTTTTATTTGATGATTCATTTTGTTCTCCTTTACAGTTATTATTCGGTTTCTTGATTTATTTTCTCACCTTGTAATCTTCAATCAATGTTGGTTACATATTTGTAAAAAATTTTTGATTTTCTTTGCGCCAGGCAACAACCCGAATTGCTCCTGCTGTTAGCGTTAAGAAAAACAAAAGACTGTAGCCTGCTACTTCTGTGGAGTTATTTCTTGAAAAGTAAATACCAATCGGGAAACTGTACAGGTAGATCGCCGAAATATAGTAGATCCCGATCTTATGAAGTCGTTTCCACGCAGTTGGAGACAGCCGGTGTTTGAACTTATCAAAAGAAGTTATCGTCATTAGAAGTAATAACGTGTACCCGATCGAATCAGAAACGATGAACAAAGCAGCAGGACCCGGTGGGAAGATGTTCGCACCTGTGCTGATCAATAGGACTATAAATAGTATTTGCCAAAGCATGACAGCTGAAAATGCAAGACCAATATATTTGCGATTCCTCAATAACCATGCTGAACTTTTTCCAGGTTTGAGTCGCACCAGCGATGAGGCTACAAATACTATCATGAGTAGTGGCCATGCAGTACGCACTGAGACGCGTATCATGTGCCGGTACTCCTGCTCGCCGTGAAGTTCCGTTATAAACCAGCTAATCATCACTAGCATACTGGCAATAAATACGATTATCGAAAATAGACCCCATTTATCTTTAATTGATGACATTATATTCGCTATGCCTGCTCTGTTAACTTATATTTCTGCCTCGCATACGATGTGTCCAAGGCAAAACAATATCGTCTATTAACCATTAACTGATGCGGGAGATTTAATTATTACTGCCAATTATAGCGCATAGTCACTCCGAACCAGCGTGGCGGTGCATATCCGTTTGTCACACCTGTCACTACACCTTCGAGATTTAATCCATATTGCCGATATTCAGTATCACCGACATTATTTACAAAACCAGCAATTGACCACTTGTCATCACCGGTCGTATAGCTGACTCGAATGTTGCCAATGGTATAACCATCTTCTTCCTCTACAGGATGACATACCACGGTGAAACAAAAATTATCCACATAGTTGAAATCTGCCTGTACGGCTAAATAACCATTGAAAGCAGGCCATTCATATCTTGCCAGACCATTAAATGAATAATCCGGTGAGTACGGCAGTTGCTGATCCGAGGCGGGGAGCAATAAATTCCTAGTGAAATTTGGTGCTTCGGCATCCAGTATTGATACTCCAAACTGAAATTCCAGGCCATCAACAGGATTAAAACTAAGTTCGGCCTCAGCACCCACCACTTCTGCATCAACATTACCGATTTCCGAAGATACACCAACAAAAGTAAATGCCTGGTAATCTTTGTAGTCATAATAGAAGGCACTAACGTTCAGGCGAGCTCGGCCGTCTGCAAAGGTCCACTTAAATCCTCCTTCATACGAATGCAATACTTCTTCATCGTGGGGCATCCCTTCAATAGCAGTTGTATCACCAAAGGCTGCATTTATATAGCCTCCAAGTGGCAAAGCAAAGTTACCTGCCTTGTGACCACGAGTAAAACCGGCGTAAATCAAAAGATCATCAGACGGTGTCCAATCCAGCTGGATCTTTGCAGAAACATTGTCAAAATCCTGCTTGGTTAACTCGGGAAATAAAGTATTAATACTAGTGTCTGAGTTAGGAACTCCGTATAGAGGTAGTAAGGTGCCAAAGGCATCATAGTCTCTGTGATTCTTTATTTGACGATCGTCTTCGGTATAACGCAGGGCTGCAATTACGGTCCAGTCGGTTGCCAAATCATATTCCAAATGACCAAACAGCGCCCAGGTTTCCGATTCTATAAGCGCTTCGGTGCTTACACTATAAGGAATGATTGGAATGCCATTAGCAGGTGTACCAAATGTCAGAGTTGCTGGTGCGTGAATCCGCTGATCTGTATCGAAACGTAGATAATAGCCACCAACCATCCATTTAAATCGATCCTCTTCCCCACTTAACTTGACTTCCTGAGAAAATTGCCGGACATCAGTTTGCGTGCTATACAGGGCGCCGAAAAACGGCGTGCCGTCAGAATCTTCTCGGTAATTTTTCTCCATGTACAAATAATCAGAAATGGAACTCAATGTCATTTCACCCAGATCGTATGTCAGGTTTCCGGTAATTCCTTCCACACTTCGATAAAAGAATGGATCATTCCCCTCAGGGTTGTCGAACCCCTGACTTCCGATTGATTCTAAATGTGGATCATCATCTGCATCTCGATACCCAAAAAGGTCACATCCTGCGCAGGTACCATAGGCATCTACATCATCCGGGACAAATCTTGCTAAACCATCTGCAGGAAAAGTAGCGCCGAACGGGCCCCAGGTACTGGGATTCTTGATTGCAGCAGTTGCGGTGTACGCTCCACCATTAGTGTCATCCTCGGAGTAATACGCTTTTAGTAGAAAATCCCCCTTGTCCTGTAGATCAAACAATAACTGTCCCCTGACTGCCCACACTCCATTGTCGCGTAAGTCATCTCCAATACGGTTTTCGAGATAACCGTCATCATGGTGAGCGGAAAATGATAGTCGACCTAACATAGCATCAGTAAGCGGGCCACTAATTGCCGCTTCACCTTTTATCATACCTCTCTCACCACCGCTCAGTTCAGCATAACCTTCAAATTCATCAGTTGGTCGTCGACTTATATAATGCATAAGTCCTCCAGTTGCATTTCGCCCAAATAAAGTTCCCTGGGGGCCACGCAGGATTTCAACTCTCTCAAGATCAAAAATCTGTGTAGATGCCAAGCCCATATTTGTGACATAGGTATTATCCACATAGGTAGCAATTGGTGCCTCAAAATGATCAGCAAAATCAGTTTGAGATACGCCACGAATGTTGACATTGGCTAGGGTCGTATGGAAAGCAGCAATTGTTAGTCCGGGTGTCTGTTGAGCAAGCTCCATCGTGTTTTTATAACCCAATTGACTAAGTTGCTCTCCGCTAAAAGCCGTTACTGACAAGCCCACATCCTGAAGACTCTGCTCCCGCTTTTGTGCGGTTACCACGATTTCCTCAAGTACAGCGGCGTTAGCAACGTTCAACAACATGGCTAACCCAGCAGCAGCAGCAAGTTTTATTTGATGATTCACTTTGTTCTCCCTTATCTTTTTTATAATGAGTCATATGACCTAATTAGGTCAATTGATCTATATTAGTCACTTAATCCTAATTATGTCAAGTGAGAACCCTAGAAAATTGTCATATATTCTTTTCTTAATCGCATGGAACCCCAAGAGTCAGAATGAAAAATACCACCAGCAGAGCAATTACTGAGCAAACTCCAAGTGTACGCCAAGGTACGGCCATCCGGCGGGCTGGTAAAGTAACCGCCGCCAAGATCATGGTCGCCGCCAAGGAAGTACTAGAGCAGGAGGATATCTCCAGGTTTACGATGCGAAATGTAGCGGAAGGGCTGAAATTAGTCTGGCCAACGTCCAGTACTACTACAAAACCCCGGAGATCTTATCGAAGCCTTATTCGGTGAGCTCGAGAAGATCTATCAACAAGCCTACGATTATCATCTCCGTACAGTTGGGACTTCTCCGGCTGAACGTTTCAAAGCAGTACTGAATTTCAATTTCAACGAGATTACATCAAGTAAAACTCTTCGATTTTTCGTCCACCTTTGGGCTGTTGTGGGATCATTGGACGATTTTTCCGGCGCAAAATTTGGCCAACTTTATGCTATCGATATTGCTCAATTGAGTTTCCATATCAGTGCCCTAGTTCCGGACGAGAGCCAGGAAGAAGTAACGCGCCGGGCAACCTTGCTGGCCGCTGTCATTGAAGGCTTGATGATTGTTGGCGGCGAGCAGAACGTGAGCTCTCCTTGGACTCGCTCGCTTCTTAAATCTGCCGAAGCGCTTGCCTTCAGAATTGCTTTAGGTGACCAAGTATTTTTTTTCGAAGCTGAGCCGTCCGGCAAGGTACTTATATCGGGATGCGAAGCCAGCTAAGAGCGCGTCTTTTCAACAGAAATTGAGAAGCGCGATAAATGAGTATAAGACGACTTCTTGACAGATTATATTGTAATGCTAATAACCGGTAGGCCCTAAACTTGCTGCAAGAGATGCCTTAGTGACAACCGCTATTAATGCGAATGCCAGTGCGGCTTTATGTGATGCCAGTGATATCTCTATAAAACAGTTTATTGCGTTAAGGCGCGAAACTCTGTATCACGAGCTTCAAGAAAACGGTTTATAAGTCTGTTCTGCGTTGGCATGGTGACGCCCCATCTAACTGAGCCGCGAACTCTCCAGCAGCAACATCCCACGCATATCTGGCAAGAAAGTTAATACTCAAACTAGTCTTAAACGGCCATATGCTATCCATACACCTGGAGCATAACATTAATATTTAATGTATTAACTGTAATAGAGTAAACAAAAATTATTTGTCAGCGATAATTACTCAGGACAATTTAAGGTGCAATCCTTACCAGATGATCGGATAACGAAGTGGGACAGGATTCCAAAGAAATCCAGATTATGGTAGTTGAGAGCTAGATTAACTAGGTCGATTGAGCTATTATAAATTAGAGCAACTGCTCTAGCTATAATCGTCACAATACAAGGGTCTCATGATGTACCGAATTGTTAGATATTTTAGTCATTTATTGGTTGTTTTGTTGATGTTACCAGCCATGTCAATAGCGAGCAATAATGGCAACACTGAGGTGAGGTCAGATCTACCGCCCCTTCAGATTGAGCCTACAGGCATAGTCAAAGTCTTACCTAAGAAATATCCTGAAACATGGTTTTGGGTTCAGGATATCGCATTTGGGCATATGACGAGTGGTAAGGTTGCTTTGATAGATGCGGCCGAGAATACCCTGTCAAAGCAATATAAGGGGTCCATTGATAATTCTCTTTTAGGGAACTTCGTTCTAGGTAAGATCCAAAATGAAGTTTATATGACAGAAACTTTCTATAGTCGTGGTGTTCGAGGAGAAAGAACTGACGTCGTAACTATTTGGTCTAAGGATACGCTTGAACCAATCGATGAGGTTGTGTGGTCTAACACTAACCGCTACATGGGTCTTCCACAGCGCAATGCCTTGCAGTTAATTGATAATGAAAAACTACTATTGGTTTTTAATTTGAATCCAGCAACCTCAGTTACTGTTATCGATATAGAGTCACGTAAGATATTAAATGAAATAGCGATACCAGGGTGTGCACTTATTTACCCCACGGGTAAGCGTGGATTTAGCTCTATTTGCAGCAATGGCTCCTTGTTAAGCACTCAGCTTACAAGTGATGGGAAAATTACTAGCCAAAAGAGAACGATTCCATTTTTCAATCCAGATACAACCCCTGTTTTTGAGCATGTAGCATTGGTTGATGGATTTGCATATATACCTAGTTTTACAGGCATTATGCATAAAGTTAATCTGAAAGGTGATACCGCTAGTGTAGTTGGTTCTTGGAGCATGGTCAGTAACGACGAACTAAGAGAGAATTGGAGGCCGGGTGGCGTTGTATTTATCGACAGTGATGAGCAAGGAAATATCTACGTCATTATGCACCCTGACGGGCATGAAGGTAGTCAACAACAAGGCGGTACAGAGATTTGGGTATTTAACAGTAAGACCGGCAAGCGTGTTTCTCGCTACCCCGTGCAAAGCTGGGCAATATCATTGGGCGTAAGCCGAGGTAAGACTCCGCTTCTTATGTTGACTAATGGTGAGATGCAGCAGGAAGTTTATGATGCTATGTCAGGAAAATATATACGTACAATTTCTGCAGGTTTAGAAACACCACTAGTTATTATCGGTTCTAAGTAGGGGGCTGAATGTCAGTAGTATCTCTTTTTATCAGCTTATTTTTTGTTTGGATGTTTGGCCTTTCGGCGTATCATAAATTCGCCAATATGAAGCACTATAGTAATTTGATGTCTAGCTACGGCATGCATTCATCTGCGCTGGCAACAGCGGCAGTGATTATACTGGGCGTTACTGAGCTTTCAGCAGTTATATTGCTGTGCGTGGCGGTAACAAGGGATATTGGGCTCCTTTTGATTATTATAGTTTTGATGGTCTATGCTACTGCAATGATTGTGCAATTGATATCTGGCCAAAAACGATTGCAATGTGGTTGTGCCGGGCCGAGTTCAGAGGCTGAAATCAGTTCTGTGCTGGTCTTCCGCAATATAACATTAGCAGCACTAGCATTTTTATCAATCGTTATTCCTGAGCAGCTGCCAAGCCAGTCATTTCAGGCTTTATGCTTTTCTATTACTACTAGTATATTTATGGTGCTTGTTTACTTGTGTGTCCAGCAAGTCATAACTAACAGCCAGAAATTAATTCGATTAAAAAACTTATGAGGCAATGACCGTGGAATTACTTGTTATTTCAAATATTGTACTCTGGATTGGTTTTTTTTCAGTGGTAATAATCAATATAGCGTTGGCTCGCCAAATTGGCGTTCTTTATGAACGCATAGCGCCAGCAGGCGCGTTGATGATGAATCAAAAGCTTGAGGTAGGCATGGCCTCGCCCGACCTGAGTGTTCCAGATTTGAATGGATCAATGGTAACGATAGGTAAGTCTCAAGAAGAAAAGTCACAATTAATCTTTTTCCTTTCCCCTAGCTGCCCTGTTTGTGATTCAATTTTGCCGGCTTTAATGTCAGCAGCTAAGGCAGAAAATCAGTGGCTAGAGCTCGTTTTTGCCAGTGATGGTGCAGAGCAAGATCATACCAACTTTGTCAATAAAAAAGGGTTAACTGCTTATTCCTATATTGTTTCCGAGCAAATAGGTAAGGCCTTTGGCGTTGCTAAACTTCCCTATGCGGTGCTAATTGATGAGCATGGAATGATTGCCTCAATGGGCATTATTAATTCTAGAGAACATCTCGATAGTTTGTTTGAAGCGAAAGAAAGAAAGGTAGCATCAATTCAGGACTTTATCGCGCGTAAGCGCAACACTGTTCAGCATCATGAGGCAGAGTAAATATGAAATTCTTTGATAATTTTTTTGAAAATAAAAGCCGGGAAATTGCCCAGTCAAGTTCTAGACGCGGAGTGCTAAAAAAACTAGGTGGAGCAATGGTAGGTGTATCAGCTATCCCGCTATTACCTGTTGCGCGGGCTGCAGAACCTATGATGGCTAAAGTGCCACAGGAGGAAGGTGATCCAGCCTCTTGCGATTATTGGCGCTATTGTGCAGTTGATGGCTTTCTTTGCGAGTGCTGTGGGGGGACTTATAATACTTGCCCGCCAGGAACTGAGATGTCACCCATAACTTGGATAGGAACCTGTCGTAATCCTGCTGATGGAAGAAATTATGTAATTTCTTATAACGATTGTTGTGGTAAATCAAGTTGCGGTAATTGCCTGTGTATGCGTGACGAAGGTGATCGGCCACTTTATAGGGCGGACAAATCAAATGATGTGAATTGGTGTTTAGGAACGGATAGCATTGTTTATCACTGTTCAACGGCTATTGTAGTCGGTTTGGCCTTAGATAAATAATAATGAAATATGTGTTTTTGTTAGCTGCCTATTTTTTTTCTATGCATTGTGCTGCAAATGAAATAGATGAACAAAGGGCAAAATATAATTATCAAATGTTTTGCCAGGGATGTCATACACCAGATGGTATGGGTGGCGAGGGTGTGCCCCGCATCAATGGTTTTATAGGTAATTTTTTAACCTTCCCTAAAGGGCGTGAATTTTTAGTTCGGGTTCCAGGTTCGGCTTATTCCCCATTGAGCAATAAGGAGTTAGCCGAGGTGTTAAATTGGATGGTCATTAACTTTGGTGGCGATTCAATCCCCAAGGACTTTCAAAATTACACAGAAAATGAGATTGGTGCGCTTAGGTTAAAGCCTTTAAATGAAATTAATAATTATAGAAAGGACCTTCTTTCTATAATCGGATCGTAATAGTTAGTATAAATATAACAAGAGTATAAGTTCCATGAATAAATTCATCTCAATGCGTATTCTATTAACAGGTTTTTCTCTACTAAGCTTAATGTCCCTATCGGCTACTAGTAGTTTTTCATCTGAGAGCAATATTGAAACTCTGATTGAAAGTTGTGTTGTGTGTCATAACGCAGCTGGGTCAGCGTCACCTAATTTGGCAGGACAAAAACGAGATTATATGATAGAGCGAATTAATATATTTCGTGATAAGCCAGACTTAAACGTTTCTATGTTTCCGTTTGTTCAAAATTTAAGTGATTCTGAAATAGAAGCAATTGCAGAACACTTTTCCTTATTGGAGCCTGTCACTTCAGCAAATGGTGATGCGGAAAAAGTAAAAAGGGGAGAACAGGCGTCAGCGTATTGCCTCGCTTGCCATGGTGTCAGGGGCAAGTCAGCAAATTCAGAGTGGCCAAACTTAGCGGGTCAAAATTCCTCTTATCTATACCAACAACTGAAGGCCTTTAGAGATGGAACGCGTGATAATCTAATGATGAAAACTATTGTTAAGGATTATGATGATGAGTACCTAAAAGCACTTGCGTCATATTATAGTCAGCTCAAGCCGTAATTTTTCAACCACGATCTAGATAGATTCACAGATGAAATCATGGGCATATTACACGCACAGTTTTATTGCGTACATCATAGTTATTACTACTTTGGATAGAGCCATTTTTGCAAAATTACTCGTCTGGCGGCCTTCCATGGTAATGGCGATGCTTGGGATTTAATGGCGCTTATGCCCAGCGTTAATTTGGATGAAGTCAAACGAAAAACGACTATGCCATTTGATATTAGCTTGGCTTCTATTGTATAAAATGATGGGATTGAGCTGAGTTTGAGTAACCCAGAGCGCATGCTAGATACGAAAAGAACAATAGCAAGCGGTAAAAATTTGTATTTGACCGTCTATTTTTCGTCGAAGTCGATGGTGACGCGATCGCTGATAGGGTGTGCTTGGCAGGTAAGAATAAAGCCTTCGGCGACTTCTTCGTCGCTTAATGAATAGTTGAGGTCCATCTCAACCTCTCCCTCCAATACTTTCGCCTTACAGGTTGAACAAACACCACCTTTGCAGGCATAGGGCAAGTCGCTCCGTGTTTTTAGTGCGGCATCTAGCACGGTTTCGCCGCCGCGAGCTAGATTTAATTGGGTTCCCTTACCATCGATCATGACTAATACTTTACTGATATGTTGCTGTTCAGTGGGGCTAATGGGGGTTTTAGTCTCCTGATCGATTTTTTTGAGGTCGTCTGGGGCACCAAAAAATTCGCTATGAACATGTTTTTGCTCGACGCCTGCACGCAAAAAGGCGCTTCTCGCCGACATTACCATTTCAAGTGGCCCACATAAAAATACAGCATCGATTTCCTTGGCATCAATTAGTATGTCGAGGAAATGATCAATCTTTTGCGCATCGATACGGCCATGCAGCAGTTGCGCACTTTGTATCTCGCGGCTCAATATATGAAATACCTGAAGTCGCTGCGGATAGCGATTCTTCAGCGCGGCGATGTCCTCTAAGAACATAATGGTATCAGTACTTTTATTGCCATAAATCAGCGTAAAGTGACTAGCTGATTCAGTCTCTAAAGTTGTTTTTAAAATTGATAGAATTGGAGTTATTCCACTGCCTGCAGCCACGCCGACAAAGTGACGCTCGGCTTTGGGATCGAGATCGACGAAAAAATGCCCAGCCGGCGGCAATATGCCCAGTTTATCGCCTACCTTGACTTCATTGTTGGCCCATCTAGAAAAGGTCCCATGTTTAACTTCTTTGATACCAACGCGTAGTTCAGAGTCTTGGACACTGCTGCATATCGAGTAACTGCGGCGCACTTCTTTTCCGTTTAGGTACTTAATGAACGTCAGGTTTTGCCCTTGTTTATACAGATACTTAGAGCGCAGCTCTTCGGCCACCTTAACCACAAGGATAATGGAGTCCTGCGTGCTTTGAACAATACGTGTAACAATTGCCTGATCAATCATGGAATTTACCTAGATGGGCTTAAAGTAGTCAAACGGTTCGAGGCAGTCCGCACACTGCCAAAATGATTTACAGGCGGTAGAGCCAAAGTGACTAACTAGCTTGGTGTTAAAGGAGCAGCAATTGGGGCAGGCGACGACCACAGTAATGTTTGGATCCTCTTGTGAATCATCTAGTAAGCTGATTTTGCATGGCGGGGCGATACCATATTTACGAAGTTTTTCTTTTGCCTCATCGCTCATCCAGTCGGTGGTCCAAGCTGGCGATAATACTAGAGCTACCCGTGTAGACGGATAGTCGTGCTCAGCCAGCACTTCAGTAATGTTATCGGTAATGTGGTCGATCGCTGGGCATCCAGAGTAGGTTGGTGTAATTGTCACGATGACAGTATTATCCTTGATTTCGATACCGCGCAAGATACCCATCTCATTGATGGTCAATGCAGGTATCTCTGGGTCGGTGACGGTGTCTAGTATGCTGCGCACATGGGACAACTCACTCTC
>ERZ1049444.3001-NODE-3001-length-10546-cov-5.312172_pt1 | contig 10546 bp, 9 predicted proteins | sample MGYA00383101_ERZ1049444 | MGnify/ENA primary metagenome ERZ1049444 (study PRJEB29581, sample SAMEA5548371) | metagenome | biome: marine; feature: coastal; material: water | depth 50 m | study: Short-term variability in the microbial, nano- and picoplankton...
AGTCACTTGGATCGCGGTCCGCGGACCTTGGAACTGGGAAATGGCGCACCGGGGAGGATGTTCGATGCCTCTTTAGAGCGTCTTTCCGTGACTGAAACCAGCTATATCAACAGCTTAGCAGAGCGCGCCCCGCGGTCAACTGTCCAAACCTTATCCACAACCTTGCCTGAACCTTGGTCCGAGGCCCGCGGACCGCGATCCGTTATAAAAAACCGCAGGGGCCCGTGCCGCGATCGGCGACGTTCGATCTGAGTTGATGACATTTTGTAGGCTGGCCTTGGGTGGGCCTTCGCGGACCGCGGGGCTTGGGCCGGGTTTTTGGGTAACGGCTCGCGGCTGAGGGGTATGGATGCACGGGGGTTACTCCGCCCAACCCCCTCGCTTTAAGAGCCACAACAAACAGGCCAGCCCCCTTAAAGCTTCAATCACGCGAACGCGCCACGTCGTCGCTACCCACTGGTTCCGGACCTTGGCCATAACTCATTCGCTGCATTTGAGCTATCACCCGGGTCATTTCTTCATCAGATAGAATTGGGGGTTCGCCTAGCGGCAAAGCTTGCACATATAAACGTGCCAAAGTCTCAACTTCGGTTGCCAACCAAAGTGCCTGATCCAAGGAACGACCAAGCGAGATTTGCCCGTGTTGACCCAAAAGACAGGCAAGCCGTTTCTCAAGCGCCGTCAGCACGGCATTGGACAATTCTTGCGTGCCAAAGGTGGCATATTCCGAGCAACGGATAGTGGTACCGCCCGCAATGCCAACCATATAATGAAAGGCTGGGATATCCCGATGATGGCACGCTAGGGTCGTTGCATAGACCGAATGGCAATGCAGAACGATATTTGAATCGGTATGGGTCTTGAGTATGTCCCGGTGGAAGCGCCACTCGGACGAAGGCAACCTTCCTACATAGGTGCCATCGAAATCCATTTCGACAAGATCGCTGGGATTCATCTCATCATATGGCAGTGACGAAGGCGTGATAAGAAATCCATCACCGCAGCGCGCCGAAAGGTTTCCAGATGTGCCCTGATTGATCCCCGCCTTGTTCATCTTTCGGCAGGTCTCAACCATGCGTTTGCGCAGTTCAGTTTCATTCATTTAAGTGATATCCTTCCGTTCAGAAATTGCACGCCATTGCTTAGCGTAATCGGTAATGCCTATTATATCGGCCGGTTTGACAGGTTTGAGAGCAAGCGGCGCGGGAGCCTTGCGCGTTCTATGATTAGCAAGGCCAACAGCACCTGCTAGCACGCCATTAGTTTCATCTGACAATTCGGTTTTCCGTCCGCCACATAAAGCCGCCACCAGTGGAGCGAAGAGGGGCTCCCTGAGAAATGTGCCATCAAGGATGATGCGCTGACCTCCGTCCAAGACCTCAGCGCAGGTCACAGTCAAAAGCGCCGAGTGCAACAAGGCAAGGGCTGCGAATTCCGCATTGCTCTCAGGCGGTGGCCCAATAATTCGCCCACGTTTGGCGCTACCCGGGAATTGACCTTCGTTGTCGCTGAAACTGGGGCGCGCCATGGTCCCCCTTGCAACAAGCCGGGTCAGCGTTTGTGCATCGATCGCATCACCACGCCACCCCTTACCTGCAATGGCCGAGAATTCGCGTCCACCCATGGCCAATGCGCCAGCCACTGGATTACCCTCCATATCCGCATTGATTGTTATTCCCCTGCTCTGATCTAGTGTTTTAGTATCCGCCTCTCGCGAGAGTGCTACGAGCCAAGTGCCGGTAGATATTAGGGTGAAATCACTCAGTCCGGCTGAAATATAACGATAGAAGTTCGTTGTAGAATCGTGCGCACCCGTCAATACCTCGATGTCATCGGGCAGACCGAAGCGCCGGACGATGTTTTCGCGGACAAGACCAAGCGGTTCCCAAGCCGGGCGAAAGTCAGGCAATAGTCGCAGCCAATTCTGTTCATGGACAATTGGGGTCCAACGGCGCTCAGGCACGTTCCACAAATGCGTTTGCGCGCTCATGGCAGAATACTCTGAGGCCGCGATGCCGGTCAGCCACCAGCCCCAATACTGTGCGATATTCAGATAATGCTGCGCCTCAGTAAAAGCGCTGGGATCGGTTCTTTCCATTCGCAACAGCTGCCGGGCCGCATGGGTCATTCCCATCATCACAGGGCTGCCGCGATCTTCGAATGAGCCGGATTTTTGGACGTACTCAGCATCCACCTCAGGCGGACAAAGATCTTCATAGTCGATCATTGGAAAAATGGTGCCCATGTAGCCCGCATCGGGGTCACCACCGACCAAAACCCCGCCCGAACCATGACCAACAGGCACCAACAGCCGGATCGGGTGTTTACGACATAATTCGGCCAGTGTCATAACCACCCATTGCCCCAGTGCCATCAGATCGTGGTGGCGCCAAGCCCCCCCCCCAGAACGTGGTTTGGAATCGTGCGGGTTTCCAAAACCGTCCCGTCAGGTTTTGCAACCCAAAAGTCAACGTTGGTCTTGCCCACGTCCAAAACTGCGAAAACACCCATTTTTGTCATTGTGCGCTCCGGTGATCAAACTCGGACCATTGGCACACCTGAGCCACTCCAGACGTCGTGGGGATCATATCAACCGATACTGCGCTGCCTTGTTTCGTAAGAAAGGCAGACCTTTGTCCATGACCTCTTCGAACGAATTAGCTACTGGACGCCAGATTCCCAGACCATAACCCACCTGCGGAGGCATATTGATAAAACTCTCCATCGCCAACCCGCCCTTGAATTCGACGGCTGCCAACGTGGCAAAAATCTCATCCCAATCGCAAGTGCCTTCGCCTGGCGTGCCCCGATCACTCTCCGACAGATGAATGTAACGTAAATGCTCGCGCGCAGCGAGGATCCCGTTGCCTGCCCCCTTTTCCTCGATGTTCATGTGATATGTGTCGAGGTGGATGAAGATGTTGTCGGCACCAATTTTGTCAATCATCTCCTTAGCCTGCCAGCTGGTATTAATCAGATGGCTCTCATAACGATTCACCGGCTCGATACCAAAGGCAATGCCGAGGGTTTTGGCGTACTTCGCGGCCACTTCTAAAGCCCGCGCGATGTTGTCGTATTCGGCTTCAGTCGGCGGCACACCGCTCCGTTCTCCGATCCCGCCGTAAGTCACGCCAGACAGCGCCTCGCCTCCCATTTCCTTTGTATAATCCATGGCATCAATCAGATGTGCAATTGCCCCGTCAGGGTTGACCGAAGCCCAGCTCTCCCTGGGTAAACCAAGCGAGCAAACCGCCCGCATCTCGTGCTTAGCCAGAAGGTCACGCGTGTGGTGTGCGTCGACAACACTAGTATCAAGAAGCGCGATTTCGATGAAATCCATCTTGTAGGCAGCTGCAGCTGGGATTGTTCTCTCAGCACCCAAACGATCCCAATGCATGGTCCACATGCTGGTATGTACGCCAAAACCTTGCATATTTAAGTTCCTCCTAATTGTTTGTTTCGCCTGCGCATCCCGACCCATCTAAGTACCATGACGGCAATGAGAAAGAGGCCCCAAACGGCGGTTGAAAGATGCTGGTTCGCACCGATTAGATTTAGACCCGACGACAGCGCCTGCAGAATGATAAGCGCGATGGCCACCGGAAAAACGCTTCCAAAGCCACCAAACGGATCGATACCTCCAAGAAAACAAGCCAGTACAGTGACCAGCAACAGCGCCTCGCCATGGCCAACCCTTACCGAATTGAAACGCGCCGCCATAACGATTCCGGCTATCGCGCAAATCATTCCTGAGATGGCATAAATCGTGACCAGCGTCCTTTTGGTATGTAGCCCCGAGTATTCCGCTGCCTCGATGTTGCTGCCTATCATATAAACCGAGAACCCGTGTCGTGAACGTTTCAACATGATGTGCCAAAGGATTGCGGCGAGAATGAAAATGATCATTGGAACCGGAATGCTAACAAAACTTCCGTGACCAAGAACGTTCATGTAATCCGGAAAGCCTGAGATATCGCTGCCCCTTGTAAGAAACTCGCCTAAGCCACGAAGGAAAATCATCATTGCAAGCGACACCAGGATCGGATGTGCACCGAAGTAAGCTACTACCGCACCCATCAATGCCCCCGAGGCTGCACCGGTCAAGACGGCAAGCGCACTTCCCAGTAGGAAAGCGCCAATACCGGCTTCCGGGCCACCAAACTCGATCAAAACCCACGCCAGCGCAAGCCCCGAAATATTGGCCTGGTAGATGATTGCTAGGTTCAAACCGCCTGACAGGATCGGCCCCAGCATAGCTAAAGTTAATAAACCCAACACTGGCATCTGAAACGCCATAGAACCAAAGTTCGCGCCGGTCAGGAACAGAGGTGTTACCAGCGAAAAGACCAGAAAAACCAAGCACAAAAAAATTAGAAGCGGCAGCGTTTCGGCGCCAATCGCCGCATTGGTGCGGTCGCGCAAACTCATGTCGCGCTTTCCTTTAAGCGGGCCTTGCCTGATCGCCCAAACTTCAGATTAGACGAAGAAATAGCAAATAGAATTGTTGCACCGATTATCATCTGGAACGCAAAGGGTGAAATGCCGAGGAGATTTAGCCCATTCTGCGTTATAGCAACGAACATTACACCTAGGATACAGCCCACAACCGTACCGCGCCCGCCGCCCAGCCGCGCACCGCCCAAAACGACGGCGGCCAGAACGTCCAGTTCGCGCCCATAGAGCGCATTCGGTACGACCTCTTGCGCGATATTCACCTGCATCAGACCGCCGATCCCGGCCATCATCCCGCACCAACAGAACGCCACGATCTGCATCTGCCAGATATTCACCCCTGCACGCCGTGCACCTTCAGGATTATCGCCAAAGGCATAAAGCTGCCGGCCAAGAGTGGTTAGGCGAACCAAGGCCCAAGTAGCCAGTACGCAACCGATCATAACCGCAACAGATAGGTTCAATTCCGACCAGGAGCCGTCTGTTGCTTGCCTCTCGAATATAAAGATCCGGTCAGTCCACCAATCGGGTAGATTGTAAATATTCCGGCCCTTGGTGAAGAACATCAAAAGTCCAAAGAAAGCATTAAAAGTGGCGATGGTGATTACAATAGAAATCACTTGAAACCCATGAATCAATAACGCATTGATCAGACCAAGCCCAACCCCGAAACCCGCTGCAACGATGAAACCCACGACCCAATTGCCGCCGCCTAACCCCACGAAGACCTGAGCTGAAACATATTGCACGACCGACGCCGCTACTGCGAAAGATATGTCGATGCCCCCCGCTACCAATACTACCAGCAACCCTACCGCCCAGATCAGATTGACTGCGTTGTTGTTTAGAAGCGACGTGATGTTGCCCAAAGTCATAAAAGTATCAGTTTTAATCGACAATCCCACGACGATTAATAATAGTACAAGAGACAGCCGCATTTCGACAGAGTGTGTCTGGAAAACGTTAGGCATAGATCTGCGCCTCCAACTCGGTTGCATTCGTTATCCGTGGGTCATATTCGCCCACGATCTTGCCGTGAGCCATGTGCAGAACCCGATCTGCATTGTATAGAACTTCGGTCACTTCGTCCGAGATCAATAGAATGGCAAGCCCCTCGTCAGCTAATTGCCGTACAATACGAAAAATACCTGCACGCGCGCCCACATCGACACCCACCGTAGGGCTGTCGAGGATCAAAAGACGCGGCTCGGTTGCCAGCCATTTTGCCAAAACAAGCCGCTGCTGATTGCCGCCCGATAGCGTCGACACAGCATCGTCGGCCGCACCGATCTTGATTGCTAATTTTTCAATCCAGTGACTCACCAGCCTGGATTGCCGCGCAGGCGAGATCAAACCGAGACCTCCCAAAATTCGATCAAGAACAGAGATCACCGTGTTGTCTGCGATAGATTGCGGCTGGATTAAACCCAGAGACAACCGGTCCTCCGAAACATAGGCGACGCCGCGTGCAATGGCATCCCTAATCGAGTTGAAGCGGATTGGTGTACCTTCCAGTATCAATTCGCCTGCGTCGGGCGTCCGCATCCCGATCAAAGCATGAGCCAATTCGCTTCGGCCTGCGCCGATCAGTCCGGTCAATCCAAGAATCTCACCGCGCCGGATGATCAGACTGACGGAATCGAATTCGCCATGTCTCGTGAGGCCCTTGACCTCAAGCACTGGCTCTGAATTCGAAAAATCCTCTGCATGCACAACGTTTTTCAACTGCTCACCCGTCATCAACTCGCCCAATCGAAATTGTGTCATCCCCTCGGTTGCGAAAACACCTACCAAGCGGCCATCGCGTAAAACTGTCACCCGTTCCGAGATATCGATCACTTCGGCTAGTCGGTGACTAACGAACACCACCGCGATACCTTGCACCGACAGAGCCCGCACGATTTTCAAAAGTGCGTTCGTCTCACTGTGAGTCAGAGACGCAGTCGGCTCGTCCATAAAGACTAACCGTGCATTGCCCATAAGTGCCCGCGCTATAGCCACAATTTGACGTTGCGCAATCGGTAGATCGACTAACAGCGAATCTAGATTTAAAGGCAAATTCAACCGATCAAGCAGCTCTTTCACGCGGGGCCTGTATCGGCCCCCAAAATAGAGGCGTGGCGTTACACCTACTATGTCATCAAAGGCAATGTTTTCTGCCACGGTCATGTACGGAAAAAGTGCTAAGTCTTGCCATATCACCGCAATCCCTAAGGATCGAGCCTTAGTTGGTGAGATCGTGTTGACCCGCTCACCGAACAACTCAAACTCGGCCGCTGGATCGGGCGCTTGAACGCCCGTGACGATCTTGATCAATGTCGACTTACCAGAGCCATTCTCGCCTGCGAGGCAATGCACCTCGCCTGCACGAACTTCAAAATCAACAGATTGCAGCGCCTTGACGCCACCAAAGGTCTTTGAGATATTTCTAAGCCGCAAGGCTGGGGCCGGATCGGGTTCAGGATCAATTTTCATATATGTATTCGATGTCTAAAAAGGGGATCCCGCAATTCGGATCCCCTGATGTTAGCGTAAGAGAAATCAGAGTCCCTTCGCCGCCAATTCGTCGACGGTACTCTTGTTGATCTCAAGTAAGTTGTCCGTGATGATGTTGCGCGTCGCTGCATTTGGCTCAACCACGCCAAGACCTTCGATCTCAGTTCCACTGATGATCTCTTGGCCTTGGACTAGCATGTTGCCCATTGTGACAAAAACGCGTCCAGCTTCTGCCGGATTCCACATAAAGCCACCCGATATCACGTCGTTTTTAAGAAGTTTCTGACCCTGACCGGGCGAAAACGGTCCCATCACGTGAACTTTGCCGCCAAGACGACGCTCTTCGATTGCGCGCCCAGCGCCGATTGGACCCTGGCTGCCGAAGGCGAGAAATCCGCGCAGATCGGAATTTGCCGCAATCAGGTCAAGTGCTGTCGAGCGGCTATCATCGACGCTTTCGGCCACGCCATAGCGGTCACCTACTGGCTGCAACTTGTTCGCGCAATTCTCAGCGATCCACTTAATGGCGGCATCTGCCCAGGCATTGTGCAGGGGTACGGTAAGCGAACCGACATACACTGCAAAAGTGCCCGGCTCTTCAGTCTTTTGGCACAGAAGCTTGGCGTGAGCTTCTCCAAATCCGTCTGCCGAAGCCAGCTCGAAATTCCAGTCAACGTTGTTTAGGCCAGGCCCTTCATGTGCAACAACCTTGACGCCTGCGTCCATTGCCTTCTTGAGAACCGGCTCAAGTGCGGCCTCGTCGTTCGGCACCACACCGATCACATCGACCCCCTTGGCAATCAAGTCCTCAATAGCGCGCACCTGTAGCGCGGGATCGGCTGATGTTGGCCCAATCATTTCTGCGCTTATACCAAGTTCAGCGGCGCGCTCCTTAATCCCTTCTTCCATAGCGTTGAACCATGGAATGCCACCGATCTTGACAACAATACCCATCGTGGTTTCAGCACTTGCGGCGGTAGCACAAACTAACAAAACGACCGCAGCAGTCGCGTTTAAAAATTTCTCCATTTCTTCCTCCAATCTGCGGTGTATTTACACCAATTCGTCCTCGGGGTTCCGGCCGAAGCCAAAACTTGCTTCAAATTAAATGTTTTGCTCAATCGATACAGCAAGGCTAGGGACAACTGAAAAATGAGTCAAGTGATTCCTGTTACAATTCATTGCAGCTGAGTTAATTCATTGATATGGGCCGTATTATGAAAAGCAGACAGAAAATTACAATTTACGATATCGCAAAAAAGGCAGGAGCCTCGCCCTCTGCTGTTTCTGCGGCACTGAACGGGGACTGGAAGCAGCGTCGACTGAAGCAGGAAACCGTTGAGCGGATCAAGCAGGTTGCTTGCGACGAAGGTTACTCGGCTAACCTGCAGGCGAGAGGGTTACGCAAGGCAGAATCTGGCCTTGCGGGCATGGTCTTGCCCGATCACGAGAACCGTTTTTTCGCTGAACTCAGCCAGCAGTTCGCCCGAGAGGCCCATGATCGTGGCCTGTGCCCAGCAATCGTTCATGCAGGGCGCGACGCCGACGCCCAACTCAGATCGGTGGAAAGCCTGATCGCCTATTCGGTCGATCTTGTGATGATCGCCGGCGCCACTGAACCGCTAGAACTTGCTCGTGCCTGTCGTAATTCATCTGTGCGCCATGTCTTTGTCGACCATGCCTGCGCCGAAGCACCCTCAGTCGTCACTGATAATAAGGAAGGTGCTGCGAGTCTGACTAAAATGCTGCTAGAGGACATGGAAGTTCCTTCAGGTTCCGACCCAAGAACATGGCTCTACTTTATCGGCGGCGAGCGAAGCCTGCCTGCGTCTGCCGAGCGAATTTTAGGTTTCCGTCAAGAAACCAAGGCTAGAAAAGCGCTTTTCGACGCCGATCAGGTGATGGCCTGCGGCTATGAGATTAAAGAGACAGAAAAGGTGCTCGCGGCGCTTCACGCCAGGCTTGGGCAATTGCCTGCTGGACTCTTTGTCAATTCAATCGGATGTTTCGAGGGTGTTCTGCGATTTCTCTCTACCCTTCCCGAGGAAGAGATCTCCAAGGCTACCTTTGGGTGTTTTGACCACGACCCTTTCGCAACCCTTTCGCGCTTTCGGCTGCGTATGGTACGCCAGCGTGCCGATCTCATGGTTGCCGAAGCTTTTCGGCAGTTGGACTCTGGGGCGTCAAAGCCAAATTTGATCCGCGTCTCTCCGGAACTAGTTTGATTTCGTAAGGTAAGATTTTTGTGAGAGAATTCTCACAAAGTTTAGTTTTATGGAATAAGCCAACTCTCAATCATTCAACAGATTGCGGGTGGCATGTTTGTTGTCTTTGACAATCTTCTCGCTAGGGATTTTGCGCGGACAATAAAGAAACCCTTATGATACTAGTACTCGCAGCAGCCCAGCGTTCAGGTTGTCCTTCGTCTGCCGTCCGTGCTTGAGATTAGCCTCTGAGATGCGCTTTAAGCCCTGCTGAACCCGTGCGCCTGTTGATAGCCCTCCGGTAGTCTGCAGTGGCCATTGTGCTTGTACGCTGCGCTTTGGCATTCTGTGCCCCGACGTGTCGACCGTTGCCCCCGAGCCAAGCAGCACGCACCTTGCAACGTGCCTGTGATAATTGGGTTTGCAGACTTAGCTTTGGGTGAGCTGTTCGGATTTTGGGTTGTGATCGGCGGACGATGATCTCTTTCAACTGGAACAGAGGGGCAAAGCAGCCCTAAGCCTCGCACCGACGGCCATGCCACAGTTCCGAGGTCGCCAGCTTCTGTCGTGTCTTGAGGGGTTACTGCGGCTAGCGGTTGCGGATCAGCGGTGGTGGACACCAATGTGACCCCCGTTTTTAGGCCCCCTCTTCTTGGGCCACGGCTCTTTACAATTAGTGTCACACATTCATTCGCAGGTAGTTTCGTTTGGATACTTACACCAGGAATCGCCAACCTCACAGCCTGCCGAAATTGTTGCCCGCGCAGAACTAGCGTTGGGTGTTGTTACTCGGATCACGGCCCATGAACCAAGCAACCGGCATCTCGCAATGCGACTGCAAATATGGCATAATAAAACCTAATAAATGCGGTGATTTTTAAGATGGCAAAAGGTAGGTTCCAAAAGGGAAACAGTTTTCGATTTGGCCCCGATTGGCCCGGCCAACGGTGCGGGGCAAAGAGCCGAAAAGGCACCCCTTGCCAAAAACCTCCGCTCAATGGCAAGACCCGGTGTCGGCTGCATGGCGGCTTAAGCACCGGCCCGCGGACCGCGGAGGGCAAGGCGCGGATCGCGGCTGCGCACTGGAAGCACGGCCGGCGGTCTAGAGCCTTCACAGAGGCGCGTAAGCAGATATGGGCGGACCTACGCGCAGTAGAGGCAAGGATGCGCGCTGACGGGCTTATTTAGGCAGTTAAACCCTATCCACGTAGCAGATGTCGGCACAAACTGTCTGATGACGCTAGAGCCTATGGAGGCACCACGGGCCGCGAACGCCGATCCGCGGTTCAAGGCACAAACGGCCGTAATCGCAGTTCGCGGGCCTAGTTGGGTGAGACGTCACAGCTTGCACGGCTATATGGCTTCTTCCCATTGGCTTTTAATACATACAAATA
>ERZ1049444.3006-NODE-3006-length-10527-cov-4.709034_pt1 | contig 10527 bp, 9 predicted proteins | sample MGYA00383101_ERZ1049444 | MGnify/ENA primary metagenome ERZ1049444 (study PRJEB29581, sample SAMEA5548371) | metagenome | biome: marine; feature: coastal; material: water | depth 50 m | study: Short-term variability in the microbial, nano- and picoplankton...
TACAAAAGCTCAATCATCAGGACTGAGCGCAACTCTTTGTAGCTTGATGTATTGGCAAGGCGAAGATGTTGTTGCCGGTGCAAGAACACCCCAATATATTACTAAAAAGGCCAGCAAAAATTCCTCATCAAAAGAAAAATCAATGCTAAAGCTGCTTAACTCTTCTTCGATTGTTTGTTGTAATTGAACTGATAAATCACTTACAACTTGCTGACCTTGCTCTATTACCATCTCGGTTAGTGAATTTTCAATACTGCTTGTTTCTGCTGCATCTGCATTTACGCTAAAAGCAGCGCCTAAAGTGATTAATAATGCAGCTGTGATTGCTCTACGGTTAAAATGTTTCATTTTGAAATTCCTTCTTGTGAATTTGTTTACTTGTTTAAAAAACTGTTTATATTACCAACAACCTATTAGTTGTTATCGTTTGCGCCTGAACTAATACAAGTACTATTACAAGTGCCATGCCAACCGTTATATTTTTTATAACAGCATGAATTAAAATAAATTTTTACAAAATGATTTTTCAAACAAACCTTGCAGACATAATATGTCGTGCGATTTTTTGGTTAAATTAACCACAACAATGGTGAAAATGACTAACAAGGTAAAGTTACTTAATAAGCATGTTATTTGAGATCCAAAAACATAAGCACATACATACCCAAAGCAGGATGAATTTTTATAAACTGAAGCTAATAATCCTGCAAGCTAGTGAGATATTTGTTAGCGCGCGAGAGGATTAAAGTGGTGTTATTGAAAAGGAGAGACTTACTAGGAGGTTAAAAAATTTTAGGAAGTTTTTATATAGATGGAAAATTATTTAGTCGCTCAAGGCTGAGCTACTATGGGCAGAGCTGTTTAGCCTGGGGTTATTGTTAAAAAAATAACCCTAAACTAAAAAGATTCTTGCTCAAAAATACTCACTAACAGCGATATAGCCAGCATAGATACGGCAGGTACTATCATTAGTGCAAATAAAGTGCTTGAAGTTAACATGAGTCATTCCTTAGTCGTAATATTCAAAATAGTCAGTAATCAACTATTGATTTATTTAAGCTATATACATTTAGTCGCAATAACTATTACAAAGGTTGTGCCACTGTTACAAATAAAAGTGAAATACTTGATAAATAAAGGATTTTATTTTTATCTGATGAAATAATTAAGTAGACAAGAAGATACTTTGCATTTGAACTAGTTAAAATAACCACTTATCGGTTAAATTAACAAATAAATAGCTTTTTATGGAGTGTTAAACTATCGAGTTTTTCGATTTTGGGACAGACACTCCCAGAATCAGAACATTTATAGCGCTATAGCTGTAAGGGCATGCCATTCGCTATATCCAGCATTCAAGTTAACTCTGAGGCTATAATCTAGCTGTTAAAATTCTATCCTTTCGATTGAATCACCTTGAAAGTGACGAGGAGTAAATACTTACCATCAAGATATAGTAAAGAATTCTCACCTAAATTTTTATAAGCTCACTTTTGAAAAAGCTTCTTTTAGTGTATTACCGTTGGCGCCCGCTTGCCCTGCGCACTCACTTAAATAACGACGATATTGTCGGGCCCCCGCCAAACCATTACAAAGACCCAGCATATGCCGAAGCACATGCCATGCCCTATTATTGCCATGCTCAGGTGTGGTGCTCACATATTCATCCACGTAATCAGCCATTAGATTAATAACTTGTTCACGAGAAATTACATCTTTTTCAACCCCATAAATAAGCTGATCTACTTCAGCTAGCATATACGGGCTATTATAAATTTCACGACCAATCATTACGCCATCAATATGCTGTAAATGATTGTTAGCTTCCGCTAGTGTTTTAATGCCACCGTTTATAGAGATTTTAAGCTCGGAAAAGTCTTGCTTTATTTGATATACCCTTGAGTAATCAAGCGGTGGAATATCACGATTTTGCTTTGGACTTAAACCACTTAGCCAAGCTTTACGCGCGTGAATAATAAAGTGCTGACAACCCGATGGCGCCACTTGTTCAATAAAAGTATGGAGAAATTCATACGAGTCTAAATGGTCAATACCAATACGAGATTTCACCGTAACAGGTACACTAGTGGCTGCTTGCATTTCATTAACACAATCAGCAACCAAGTTTGGCTCTGCCATTAAACAGGCACCGAAACGACCATTTTGCACACGATCAGACGGACAACCTACATTAATATTGATTTCGTCATAACCATGTTGCTCTGCAATTTTGGCACACTCGGTCATGTCTTTAACATTGCTGCCGCCAAGTTGAAGCACCAGCGGATGCTCAGCATCATTATAGGAAAGGTAATCCCCTTTGCCATGCAATATAGCTCCGGTTGTCACCATTTCTGTATAAAGTACAGTGTGGGCTGACATTAAGCGGTAAAAATAGCGACAATGGCGATCGGTCCAATCGAGCATTGGGGCAACAGAGAGCTTGTGGGATATTGTTTTTTTTGAAAAAGAAGACATAAAACCTCATAAATCATAAACTTACGGAAACACTTGAGTTTATTGGTTAATTAATACTTGCGTATAAAATGCGATGAACTCCCCTATAAAGCCTTCTTGGTGGAACTAAAACCCCATTATGGGGGAACTAAAACCTCCTTGATTGATATTAAAGAGGAAGTAAAGGGCAACGTATTATGGCGAATTATACCATTAGTAAAAAAACAAGAAAGAACGGAATTGTTTATTGTGCACGAGTTCGCTCCAAAGAGTCAGGAATTGTGACATTTTCAAAATCAAAAACTTTTAATTCAAAGGTAGCCGCAACAAGATGGGCTAGAGAAATCATTCACAAAGTCGAAAAAAACTTGTCTAATGAACCTTTTGAATTAATTGAGTGTACGCTTAATAAATTAAATCCACCCTACTTTTACTTTCTTCTGACATTTTAACCTCTGGTGTTTTCGGTGTTTCAACATTTTTAACTGTAACAGTTCTTGTTTCTGAAACTTCATCAAAGCCATCTGATACAAATACTTCAAAAGTTAAATCAGCATCTCTTGTTACAAACAAAAACAACAAGTATTTAACCAAGCACTTATTATTTACCCTTACTTTATGACTGACAAAATCTCTCTAAAGTTTTCTTGCTTGGAGCTTTTTACCAGCTCATATATACACATTTCTAAACTTGTTACACTGGCGCCGCTATCCTGCATTTTTAGTGACGCTAAATCAATATTTGATTGTAAACGAGATGAAATACAATCTGATACCACCTCTACTTTGAATCCCTCATTTAACAAACCTAAAACAGTTTGATAAACACAAATATGAGCTTCAATGCCAGCAACTAACCATTGTTGCTTACCTGTAGCTTTAACAGCGCTCTTGATCGACTCTTCAAATAGGGCATTAAAGTGATATTTCTCATTTACATTAAACTCCTGCAATAACTCAGAGAGCTCAGGAATAGTCGCCCCTAAGCCTTTGGGATACTGCTCAAGCCATATGATAGGTATAGACAGTACTTTGCAACATTGAATCAACTTTTTTGTATTCGCAATTAGCAAGTCACTATGTTGAACCATTCTCGCCAAACTACCCTGCACATCCACAAGTATCAGGCCGCAATTTTCTTTCAAAAGCATATCTTCCTCCTAAGTAACCTCAATCGCATTATTATTTTACCGAATCATCAATACACTTTATTGCTCAGCAACTTCCATGGCTTCAATATTAACGATTTCGCTGCGATTTAAGGTGATTTTAAAGCGCTGTAAATGCTCCACCTCTTCATCTACATTACGAAGAATAAGGTTAACTTGATAGCGGCGCTCTACTGCTTGGCTAGATATTTTTTGTCCATCCAAATTATATAAGCGCCCAGCCCCTTTTTTCAAAAAGCGTACAAACGGGGTTAGGTTAAAAAATATTTGTTGTTGAATTTCATCATAACCAGGCAAAAATTCTTTGGCGAGTACTTTATTGTCACAGCGAAAATGTAACAGACGCGCGGCTTGCTTATTCTGCTGTCGGCGTTGTTGAAATAATTCATTCACTGTTTTAGGCAAGTCTTTGCTGCTTATATGCTCTAACCAGAGGATCTGGCTTAGAATACGCTTTTGATTAACGCTATGGCGAAATAAGTTTTGCCATTTAGGGCGTCCTTTTTGAATTTTGCGCCAAATAAGGCTAGTCAGATCTTCTTTAAATGTTTCCCGCAAACCGTAAATGAAGCCTAAAAAAACAATCAGTGCGACAGTCACTTCGGTAAAGCTTGAGCGAGCATTAAGCACTAATACCATCACAAAAGCCATAATCACGGCAGTAACGCCTCCTCTAACTAAGCGCTTTAAATTTAAATCTAAATATCGAGTCTGTTTTTGAAAAACAACGCCATATTCAATTAAGCGTTGTAATAAACGCATTTTATTAGTGATTCGGTTTGGATCATCTAGCGTTACTTGCGAGTTATATTTACACTCAAGACGGTAATTATTTTCATCGCGACAAAAGGTAAGCAAAAATTCTCGCTCGGTTGAAAAATCACTGCTTTTTGGCCCTTTAGATAATAACTTTAAAAATGATTGCTCAATATGCCAGCTTAAATAGTTATCGGCATTATCAAAAAAAGAGCTCAATTTACTATCTGATGGCGTATAACGACGCAACTTTTTAGTTAAATTAGTGATTTGCTCTGCTAATTCAATAGCGGCGGGGTAGAATTCTTCTGCACTTTTTAGCTTCAAGGTCTGCTTTATATCTGCATCAAGGGCTATTTTTAGTTGATAGGAATATAAATTCAAGTTCAAACGGTAGTCACTTTGCTCGCCTTTATTTTCGCCCTCAAAGCGTTGGCTAATAAAACGACTTCGCACTAAGGGAAGGTGTAATTGATCTGAATAATAGGCACTATGGCTTTTTATATTACTGTAAAAATAATCTTCAGCATTTAAAGTGCTTGGACTGATCCCCATTTCAACAGGCAGCGAAAAATAAAGATCAATTCGCTGCTGTGCTTGTGGCAGCAATTGGTGAGTTATTTTGATGGATAAATTTTCGTCTTGAGACAGTTTTACCTTATTCACGCCCTATTACTTATCCTTTTAAAAGTACTACCCTTTAAGCATAGCAATAAAGCCACTGATTATTCGAGTTAATTTATAATATTGCTATTAAACTGCTCAGCCATCATCGCTCAACTTAAACAACGATGGCCGATTATGCTGAGCGTGCTAAAGGAAAGGCAAATAGAAATGAACCGTTGAACCTGCACTATATTTTTATGATGATCTTACGCTGGTATAGCTTTAAGGAAACAAACCAAAATAAAACCACGTGGCTAAAAGCAAACAAAAAGGATGCTAAAGTTGGCTCAGCAATAACCTTAAATTGCTCATACAACCAATGATACAAAGAGCTGTTACCAACAGGAATATTTAAATATACCGTAACAAATAAGAAAGACAGTACATAAACAAATAACGGGTTTGTACCATACACTAATAACGGTGACACTAGATTTTCATGACCCTTAATATCAATTAACCAAACAAATGCGGCGAGTAATAAGCAGGCAAAACCTGTGGTATAAATAACATAGGAGCTTGTCCATAAAGATTTATTGATAGGTAATACTAGACTCCATAAGGCGCCAAAACCGATAGCAAGTCCACCAATAATAATCAGTTTGATAACACTGGTATTTTTATCTTTAATACTAGTTAAATAACGTGTTAATTCAAAACCTAACAGCATATTCACTAAGGCAGGAAGTGTACTAAGCAAGCCTTCAGGATCAAAACTTACGCCCCGCATAGAATACATATGATTAGCACCTAAAACGGCTAAATCAAACTGACGGATAATATTGCCTTCTATTGTTAAACCACTGCCGCCAACACTAAGTAGTAATGCCCAATAGCCCAGTAAAATAAACGCTGACATCATGAAAATGCCACGACGATTAAGCAGCAAAACCAAACTTGCGGCAATAGCATAGGCAATGCCAATACGTTGTAATACGCCCATAATACGCCATTCTCCTACGGGAGTATCAAACGGAATAACATTGAGCATAAAGCCAATACAAAACATGATTAAGCCACGCTTAGCAATTCTTACAAACTGCTCAGGCGTCGCAGCAAAATCACTCTTTCTAAAAGAGAAAAACATGGCTGAGCCAATGATAAACAAGAAAAAAGGAAACACTAAATCAGTTGGCGTAGCGCCGTGCCAGTCAGCGTGTAATAAAGGCGCATAAACATGTGACCAAGTGCCGGGCGTATTCACTAAAATCATCAAAGCAATAGTAATGCCTCTAAAGGCATCAAGAGCTAAATAACGCGTCATAATTCATCCAAACAGTTATAAATTTAAAAACAGGCTATATACAAGACGAAATGATAGCGCTGTCATTTTATTAAGATAACAAAAATAAATGCTAAATAATAACTATTTCATCAGCTAATAAAATTCATCGCACGTGTGCAATAAATAACAATAATGCTACACTGGTGAAAATCATATATAAATCAGCATAAAAACACAGATGCCTGCACCAACTTCATCACATTTACATTCTCATGACTCTTCCCATGAGATGTTATTAGCCCAAGCACAACAAGTTTGCCAACAAAAAGGCGCTCGTTTAACAAAAACACGTGAACAAGTATTTATGCTGCTTGCCAAACATGAAGGGGCTGTTGGTGCTTATGATTTATTAGCTGAACTGAAAGAGTTAGATCCTGCCGCCAAGCCTGCCACTATCTATCGCGCGCTGGATTTTTTATCTAAGCAAGGTTTCGTGCATAAAATTGAATCCATTAATGCTTTTGTAATGTGTCACCACTTTGGTGATTGTGACCATCCTGTGCAACTGCTTATTTGCGATGAATGTGGCCATGTTGAAGAGATCCAATCAAACAATTTTGATTTAGCACTACGTTCAATGGCTGATGCTAACGGCTTTACCATCAGCCACCAAATTGTTGAAGCTCACGGAAGTTGTAGCGCCTGCAAATAGGCGCTACCAGTAAGTTTAATAGTTAAAGCTTTGCTTTTTAAATTCATTAAATTTTGTCGCAACGTCTTCATCGGCTAAATTTAATTTAATAACAGCCTTAGGATTAACTAAAAACCAACCTAAAACCACATCAACTTTATCGCCTTTTTTAATGGCAAAGTCATACTCAATGGTTCTTTTCTCATTAGCTTTTATCATGGTATTAGCTAGTTCTTTTTTTGCCAGCCATGGCATTGCAGGTTTACCATTAGTACCTATGACTCGGTTAAAATATTGATCTTTAAATTGTGTTACCTTTCCTGCTCTTGTTAACTGCACTTTAAGCACAGCTAAGCGAAGTGGGTGAAGTAGCATTGCATGAGAGCTTTGGTTATCAATATTGACTTTAAAAGTTTTTATCTCTCTAAGCACCGAAATATCAACATATTGCGTTAGCATTTCTGAATTAAAGTGTGAGCCTGGAAAACCATGAAAAGCGTGTTCTTTGGTGTCTTTCAGCGCAGTTACGCTGCCTTTTACTTTTGGCATGTGGCAACTAACGCAGTTAGCTCCATCCATTTTATTGTCTATATTGGTAGAGCAAACATTAAGGCCATGTTTATTTTTTTTATGTGAGTGGCAACCAACACAAACATTACCATTTTTCATCTGCTCATTTTCTGTTTTTATACTTCCATGATAGGGTGACTCCATACTATCTTCTAAAGTGCCAAAATATTTTTTGGGTATTTCACTCATTATATTGGTGTTAGATTTTTTTTCTAATGCAATACTTTCTATTCGGTGGCAATAAGCACAGCTAACTCCTTCTTGATGTGTGGCGTTATTAGCCTGTGGTAAGGCTTTTTTACCTTTAGCTAACATTTTATCTAAATTATCAGCTGCTGGTGTATGACATTTGCCACACACATACTGTTCAAACTTTAGATTTTTAGGGTGCTTATTCCATACAGATGCATGAATAGGGTCTTTTTGAGGTGTTGAGTTTGCATGCATAGAGCCAAAGTACTCGTCATATATTTGAGTATGACAAGCTTGACATTCTTTACTAGGCGCGTATTTACCCACAACATTATTGCCGTAAGTAATATAAGAGAATAGCAATAAAAACAAGAAAACATATTTCATTTGAGAACCTTTTTGACCTAAATAGTTATAGTAGAAAATACTACATTAATTAATTCTAATATAATAAACTGCAATCTACAACATCATCGTTAATTTTACCTCACATAATTTAATCACCTTCTTTATCCCAAATTATCAGCCGTTAATCGCAAAGTAGCCTCTAAAACATTCACAATAACAGGTTAAGCATGGTATAAATCCCGGCTAACAAAGCGGCTAGCTTTGTATACAAAATAATTATTACTCATTGGAAGGCTATGAAATATTCAATCTCGACAGCGATCATCTGTCTAACTGTTGCATTTGTTGGCAACTTAATTAGCGCTGATGCTCAAGCAAAAAGTACCATTGCTAGTGACAAATTCCGTCAACTAGAAGAAGTTTTACCTACGCCAAATATTTACCGCACCGCATCGGGTGCGCCTGGGCACAAATATTGGCAACAACAAGTTGATTATGATATTGAAATCAAACTTGATGATAAAACGCAACAATTAACTGGCTTTGAAACCTTGAATTATAAAAATAATTCACCTGACACCTTACGTTATATCTGGTTGCAGCTCGATCAAAACAAATTACAGCGCGGCTCTGGTGCCAAATTAGCGAAATCAACAACAGCACTGAACAAAGTAACCTACAGTAGCGCTCGTAACATGATTGAAACACCAAAATTTAATGGTGGTTACAATATTACTAAAGTAACAGCGAGTAACGGCAAGCCGCTACACTATGCTATCAACGGCACCATGTTACGAATTGACTTACCTAAGCCGCTTAAATCCGGTGACGACACTGAGTTTAATGTTGAGTGGAACTACCAATTACACGAGCAAAAAGTATTAGGTGGCCGCTCGGGTTACGAATACTTCAAAGAAGATGACAACTATTTGTATGAAGTAGCCAGTTGGTTTCCTCGTGCTGTTGCCTATTACGATGTAATGGGTTGGCAAAACAAGCAGTTTTTAGGTCGTGGTGAATTCACCCTTGAATTTGGTGACTATGATGTAAAAATTACCGTACCTGCAGATCACATTGTGGCAGCAACGGGTGTGTTACAAAATGCCAAAAAAGTATTAACCAAAGCACAGCGTAAGCGTTTAGAAGAAGCAAAAACAGCTAAAAAACCAGTACTTATTGTCACGATTGACGAAGCGCTAGCCAATGAAAAATCTCGCTCAGAAAAAACAAAAACGTGGCATTTCAAAGCAAAAAATGTTCGCGACTTTGCTTTTGCCTCAAGTAGAAAATTCATCTGGGATGCCCAAGGTTATCAGGAAGGCGGCACAGATACTATGGCGATGTCATTTTACCCAAATGAAGGTAACCCATTATGGGAAAAATATTCTACTGAAGCCATTATTCATACTATGGAGCAATATAACAAATACACATTTGCTTATCCTTATCCTGTATCTATTTCAGTCAATGGTCCCGTGGGTGGTATGGAATACCCAATGATCACTTTCAATGGTCCGCGCCCAACACTTGATAAAAAAACCGGTGAAAAAACCTATTCTCGTCGTACTAAGTACGGTTTAGTGGGGGTGATCATCCACGAAGTAGGTCATAACTATTTCCCAATGATTGTCAATTCTGATGAACGTCAATGGACTTGGATGGATGAAGGTTTAAATACTTTCTTACAGTTTATAGCTGAGCAATCATGGGAAGAAGGCTACCCATCTCGTCGTGGCGATGCTGCAAATATCACTAGCTACATGAAAAGTAACAACCAAGTACCTATCATGACCAACTCTGAGTCAATTTTACAGTTTGGCAATAACGCTTATGGCAAACCAGCAACCGCATTAAATATTTTGCGTGAAACTATTATGGGTCGTGAGTTATTTGATTTTGCTTTTAAAGAATACGCTCAACGTTGGAAGTTTAAACGCCCTACCCCTGCCGACTTTTTCCGTACCATGGAAGATGCTTCAGCGGTTGATTTAGATTGGTTCTTTCGTGGTTGGTTCTACACCACAGATCATGTTGATATTGCCTTAGGTAACATTCACCTTTACACCGCTGATAGCCAAAACCCTGACACTGAAGAAGCTTGGCAGCGTGCCTTAGATAATGAAAAACCTGAATATATTTCTAGCATCATGAATAAAGGTCAATGGCTTCGTACCCAAGATAAGCCTGAGTTATTAGATTTTTATAACGAGCACGATAAATTTACTGCCACCAACGCAGCGAGAAACAAATACAACGCAAGCATGAAACAGCTAGAGCAATGGCAAAAAGATTTATTACTTAATCAAAGTAACTTCTACGTTATTGATTTTGAGAATAAAGGCGGTTTAGTGATGCCTATTCTTTTAGATATTACTTACGCAGATGGCAGCACTGAGCATATGAAAATTCCTGCTGAGATTTGGCGTCAGAACTCGAAGAAAGCATCTAAGTTA
>ERZ1049444.3011-NODE-3011-length-10507-cov-4.412553_pt1 | contig 10507 bp, 10 predicted proteins | sample MGYA00383101_ERZ1049444 | MGnify/ENA primary metagenome ERZ1049444 (study PRJEB29581, sample SAMEA5548371) | metagenome | biome: marine; feature: coastal; material: water | depth 50 m | study: Short-term variability in the microbial, nano- and picoplankton...
GGAACGAGAGTTTGGTGTGGGTTCAGAAATGTTTTGCCGATGGTCCAATGATTCGCTCAGTGTTGAATTGTTATTGTCTCCGTCATTTGTTGTGACCCCAAATGGAGTTGAATCACAACCATCTGGGACTCCATCCTCATCAATGTCAGCAGAATCGTCACTCCCCGGGCACAGGTCAATATCATCGCTTACTTCATCGCCATCTGAATCAATGAGGTCGTCACATCCGTCAACCACTCCATCATTGTCCAAGTCGATTTCATCATCGAAACCTCCACACCGGTCTTCGCTGTCTATTGTTCCGTCCGAATCGGAATCCACGAACTCATCGCAAGCGTCAGGCCGTCCATCTTGGTCCATGTCGACCAAGTCATCTCCGCTCCAGCATCGGTCATACGGGTCTGTTACGCCATCCAAGTCAATATCGTCAGTGCACCCGTCTCCATTTCTGTCCCACTTCCACGCAGATTCTTCTGGACAGGTATCGGTCCAGTCTTCGAGGTAGGAGCCCGGCGTTAAATTTTTGTCTGCAAGGCCAGTGTAATTTGATTCGTATCGGTGACCTTTGAACAACATATTTGCTGTTGTTCCTGCAAGGTTTCCAGGTGGCAACTCAAGACTTTGTTGGAAGGTGCCGTTGGAGCCGACAGGATTGACGTACGACCATACGATTTCCCCCGCTGGATTCACTTCATGGAAAGCACCCATGGTTCCAATTGTGACCATGACGTTGCCATTCGACAATCCTTGAGCGCCAGACACAACTGGGGCATACATCCCTTCTTGACTCCAAGTCCATGAAGGCGCTAGGGGTCCAAACGTTCCGTTTGTAAGGATTGAGTAATGACCGTTTTCATGGTCTGGATTCAAAATTTCTACGGTTGAGAATGGGTCTGGACGCCCAGCGCCGTTGTTGAAAAGTATGATGTTTCCTTCCTCTGCGTGCCCTTCTCCGATCCATTGAACATCGTGCTGGCCGAACAGTTGTTGGTTGCTTGATAGGCCTTTTCCGTAAACCTGAGGGTTTCCCCATCTGTACAGGAAATCTCCACCTTTGCCGTATGTTCCGCCATCATGTCCTGCTGCCTCTTCAGTAGTTGTGCTGTGGTCAATGATGTAGAATTCATCCATTCCTCTGCATGAAATCATTATTTGGTCCAATTCAGCATTGTAATCAATGCTGTTGCAGTGCATCCAATCAGCCCTTCCTGCCTGGTTTCCGGACTGAGTCACGTAGTTGATGTCCAACAACTCGGGATGTTCCTCTACAGTTCCATAATTGTCTTTCGCAGGGTCGTAATCTTGTACAAGATGGTCCCATGCATGCCATCGCCATACAATGTTTGCATCGTTGGAACCAACGGGCTCAATCTCAATGATTTGGTCGGGCCAAATATTGCCTTGACCTCCTGGTGAATCGCTTGCTATGGCGGGGTTTCTTCCGGCTTGCAACGCTTCTTGTTCGCTTCTGTCTTCCCACGCAATGGCCAGAATGTTTCCGTTCGGCAGTGGTTCAATATCGTGATGGGTGATGGCCGATGTGGACGAATAATTCCAAGACCACATCAGCGTGCCGTCCCAACCGATTCTCTCCAGCGCCCCACCGATTCCCCCGCCGCTAAAATTGCCAGGTGACTCGTTACCGATGTTACCGGTCCTGAGGAGACTTCCGTCGCTGAGCATGTAGGCTGATGCGCCGGGGCGATGTCCTCCGGGTGAGCGCCACGAGTTGATTTCTCGCCCTTCTTCATCGATGAGGTAGGATGTATTGGAAGGGAACGGCGAAAAGAGAGTGTATCCGCCATGAGATTCATTGGTGCATGAAATCAGGCCAACCGTCCAATGTCCCCGATCTGCATTGCATTTTGGCGGATCGTTGAGCGGCCCCGATTGCCCATCTGATGCTTCAGCTTGAACCAGATGCACCGAGCCAAACACCAATGCGGCGAGGATGATTGCTCTCAGTGTTGAGGTTCCGATGCCATCACTTCCCTTCAAGGAGGTTCTCATCAGTGGGATTTGGTGGTTGTTGTGTTGATGCGATCTCAAGAATTGAATCAAATTCAGATTTGATGGTTTGTCCGGGATATACTTCAATTTTGATTTGTCCCTTGATGGTATCAGGCTTCGATGCATCGGACAAAACAACCTTTCCACCGATGAGTGCATTTAGGTCGATTCGGAAATGTAGGGTATTGCTCTCATCCATGCGAGCGTCAAACTCTTTGGAGAGGAGCCCTAAGTTGTCCGGTCCAAGTCGGGCAAAGGAATTGAGTGCTGCTGATTTTTTCTTACAAAAGGCCGTAATCATATGCATCTCGGAACCGAAGTGTGACGTCGTTTGTTCCACCTCTACCCATGATTCATCGCCGATAAGCCATGCTACGGCGTCTGCCACCGCATCAACATCGTCAACGGCACTCGCCGTTGCTCGCCAAGTGATATGATGGAGGCCCATATCTTGCGGGTAGCCTTGGGGGTCATGAGGTTACCGAATCAGCGTCCAAACAGAACAATCCCAACAACGCCATGAGATTGTAGTGATGAGGCTCCTTCAAATAGGGGAGGTTAGTGGGCGGAGTGCAAGTGGGGTAGCCCCCGCAATACACAAACCGAGTTGAACAATATGGCAAAGAAAATCAGTGCAAAGGCACGTGCACAAGCACGTAAGCAACGAGACAAGTGGAAGACAAAGCGATGGTACACCATCCGAGCACCACGACACCCCTGGGATTTCAAGCGTATTGGCGAAACTATCGGTGAATCCGATGAGCATATCATCGGTCGTGTTTACGAAATGACTCAACAAGAATTTGGCGGAGATTTCTCAAAGATGCACGTCATCCTTCGATTCCGAGTGACGGAATGCGTTGGACAAGATGCATTGACGACATTCATCGGCCACCACCACCAAACCGACCACATTCGCCGACAAATTCGCCGGTACCGTGGTAAGGTTGACGACGTCGTTGACGTTGTTACCACCGACGGTTACTTGGTTCGAATGAAGCCACTGATCATCACCCAACAGCGCGTTCAAACTTCAGTGAAGCAAGACATGCGTACCAAAACGCGAGAAATTATCATCGCCTTTGCTGCTAAGAATACCTACGCTTCCGTACAGGATGCAATTCTTGATGGTTCGTTGGAAGAGGACATCCGAAAGGGCGTCAAACCAATTTATCCAGTTCGCTCAGTCGCAATCCGCAAGAGCCAACTCTTGCAAGACGGTGTCGTAACAACCTCCGGGCCGACCCTTGATGAAATTCATGCACAAGAAGCTCGAGATGATGCTGAATTCAAGGCCAAGAAGGCTGCAGCTCTTGCTGCTGCTATGGCCGATGAAGATGACGGTGAAGAAGCTGAAAGCGAAGAGACCGTTGAGGATGCTCCTGAAGAAGCAGCACCTGCTGCAGCGGATGAAGTCGTTGAAGAAGTGGTTGAAGCAGCGGTTGAAGAAAAGGTCGAAGCAGACGCTCCTTCCTACGACAAGATGACCGTCGCTGAACTCAAGGAACTTCTCAAGGCGGCTGGAAAGCCAGTCTCTGGAAAGAAGGCAGACCTCATCGCACGTCTCTCAGAGTGACTTTGAATCTCATCGGAAGTACCGACGGGTTTTTTTGATTGACTCATTACAGCGCACGCTATGGGCTACAGGACCTCCGCGCTTCTGCTGTTCATTGTCATCATCCTCCCCGGTTGTACGACTGGCGGAATTGTATCGTCATCTGAGGCTGATGAAACCGTCCTCGAAGGAGTCGAATGCAACGGCCAGGTCGACTTGTGTTCTCGGTCGTATGACGATGTGACGTTTCCTGAAACACACAATGCCTTTGCAACACATGAAGACGGAATCATCTATCCTGCAAGCAATCACCAAACGGGTCTTGCTTCTCAATGGAACGCAGGTATTCGTGCATTTATGATCGATACACACTATGAAAATCTCAATGATGAGAGTCTTGGAAATGTTCGGTTGTGTCATGGTGATGATGACCGTGGGACGAGCCCTTGTATCTACGGAGCCATTGATGCAGTTTCATGGCTGTCTTCTCTAGCAGCACTAATGGAAGGGGCTCCGAACGATGTCGTTACATTACTGGTCGAGAATTACGTTCAGCCTGGACACCTTGCTGATGTGTTTATTGAATCAGGTCTTGCGGAGCATGCATTTGTTCACGACCTCAACACTCCATGGCCAACACTTGAACAAATGATTGTTTCAGAACGCCCTCTTGTTGTCTTCTGGGAACAATCAGCAGACCTCAACTACCCATGGATTCATGACTTTTTGACCCACAGTTGGACCACTAATTTTGCTGAAGAGAATCCTGAAGATATGAACTGTGACCTCCTCCGTGGCGACCCGAAACAATCGGTTTACCACATGAACAACTGGCTGAGAGGTCCTCTCGGTCTTTCAGACCCGACTCGCGGTGATGAGGCTAACAATCCCGATTTCATCGTAGAACGGGCCAAAGAATGCTGGGAACTGCACGGTAAGCGCCCAACATTTGTTGCGGTTGATTGGTGGGAAGACGGAGATGTTGTTGAGGCGGTCCAAGCCATCAACAGCATGAACGGATGGGAATGAACGCTCGTTAGCCTTCCGCAGGGTTCACATGGTGGTGCTCATTCAGCGTGTTATGCTGCGTTTGGGAATCATTGGAGGCACGGGTTTGGTGAAGATGAACCTTGATGAGCGTTTCTCAGAGCATGGAATTACGGTAGTTCGCAGGGAACTCATTGAAACGAATACGCCCTACGGTCCTGTTCCACTCACCTGCATCACTCTTGACGCTCAAGGCGTCGAGAAAGAATTGATTTTCCTCCAGCGCCATCACAATGCAAGCGGGCACGGATGCCCACCACATCGAATCAATCATCGGGCCAACATGCGTGCGATGTACGACGCCAATCTCGACGGGATCATGGCGGTTTGCTCGGTTGGCGCAATTGATGCTTCGTTTCCACCTGGGAAGGTTGGATTGGCCGAGCAATACATTGATTTTACCGGTGTAGCTTCAACGTTTCACGACGATGAGTCCGTATTTACTTCGGTCACCATTCCATTTGACTCGGCTATGAATGACCAACTCGAGGATGCTCTACGAACGAGCCAAGGGTTCGGACCTGCTGAACGAATGCGTTACACGTATTGGTTGACTCAAGGGCCGCAATTTGAAACAAAGGCAGAGGTCAATGCTATTGGTTTGCTTGGTGGGGACATGGTTGGGATGACCATGCCGAGAGAAGCGAAGTTGGCCAAAGAACTCGATTTGCCTTATTCGGCCGTTTGCATTTCGTCGAACTGGGGAGCAGGTAGAGAGCCTGGAGATGATACTAAAGATCTGAATCACGAGGAAGTTTCCGCACAAGCAAACGACCGCTTGGAGCCTATTTGGTCATGTTTGCTCAAACTCTTATCTTGACGCAAACCTCTTGGTTTGCCGCCACGAGCCTTGGCTATGGAAGGACGCAACGTTGACCAATGGATGAATCATGAGCCTCAAGACGAATGGGAATCGATGATGAAACGGGTTGCAGCCTTTCATCACAAGCATGATTTTGCCGGACAAAACGGTCACGACATGGGTTACAGGATGGCCTTGACCATCGAAGAACTTGGTGAATTGGCAGCTGCAATTACCAAAGGAAAACCACTCCATGAATGTGCTGAGGAGATGGCGGATGTTCTTATTCTTCTCATGGGTCATAGTCTTGCGATGGAAATTGACCTGAAAGCTGCTTTTGATAAGAAGTATCAGCGAATCATGAAGCGAGAAGCCCTTCAAGGAAGGCTGGGTATTCGGGTCACAGAGTACCGTCCCGAATGATCAAACAATCCAATGCTGAAACGTCATTGGATGTTCGTCTCTTTCACTTGAATTGACGTGTCGCTCGCCGAGTAAGTAAAAACCAACTTTGGTTATTTCGGGAGCAAAGGTGTCAGCATTTTCGACGACGGTGTGAATGATGGTCCGATGTATTTCTTTGGCATGTTCCAAGAACAGGGCATAGATTTCTCCTCCGCCGATGATCATCACTTCCTCGTTCTCTGCAAGTTCCAACACTTGTTCAAAGGTCATGCATTCAATGTTGTCAACTCCTTTTCGTGACATCACAATGTTTCGTCTGGAAGGCAGTGCTTTACCGAGACTGTCCCATGTTTTTCGGCCCATGACTATGGTCTTGTTGAGTGTGATTCGTTTGAAGTGTTGAAGGTCAGTGGATTGCCTCCATGGTAAGTCTCCATCCTTTCCGATGGCACCATGTTCATCACAGGCATATATCATGGAAATCATGTCATCACCTAGATTGAAATGGGGGCTTTAATGTGAGGATGGTGATTGTAGTCAATGATTTCCATGTCCTCATAAGTGAATTCATCGATGGATGAAATGTCTTGATTCAACTTCAATCGTGGAAGATCCATAGGTTCTCGGGTAATTTGTAACGCCGCTTGTTCAAGGTGGTTGTTGTACAGGTGTGCGTCACCGAGGGTGTGGACAAAGGTCCCTGCTTCAAGTCCGCATACCTGAGCCATCATGTGAGTGAGGAGTGCATAGGACGCAATGTTGAACGGCACCCCAAGAAATACATCGGCACTTCTCTGATAGAGCTGACAATTCAATTTCCCCTGAGCGACATGAAATTGGAAAAAAGCATGGCAGGGCATGAGCGCCATTTCTTCCAATTCGCCAACATTCCAGGCCGATACGATGATTCTCCTGCTGTTGGGGTTGGTTTTAATGGCCTCAATGGCTTGTTCAAGTTGGTCAATGATTTCACCATCTTTGCCCTCCCACTTCCGCCACTGTTTACCATACACGGGTCCTAAATCCCCGTTTTCGTCAGCCCATTCATTCCAAATCCGGACGCCGTTTTCCTGAAGATACTTGACGTTTGTATCCCCTTTGATGAACCAAAGCAGTTCGTGGACGATGGACGGAAGGTGAAGTTTCTTGGTGGTGACCATGGGGAATCCCTCGCTTAAGTCAAATCGCATCTGGTATCCAAACACCGATTTTGTTCCAGTGCCGGTGCGGTCTCCCTTGTCAACCCCGTGCTCCAAAATGTGCCGCATCAAATCCAAGTACGCTTTCATCTTGTCACCTAACGGCCGTTCACCGCCGAAAGCACTTGAGGCTTCTTACCTTACTGCAAGCCGACATCAGCGATGAATCTTGAATCGTTGGGGTCGTTTGGTGAAGTCAGATATGCATTGATCTCCTCGGTGGGAATACGAATCAGGTAAGGTTCAATGTGAACTTGAACTTCCTCATCGGTCCAACCTTTGCACGTGTAGCATTGGCGGGAATGTTCTCCGATGGCCTCCAAAGCATCTTGATAGGCATTGTTGGCCACGAGTTCATCGATGATTTTTAGCCGCTCATAATCCTCTTCCGTGACCGTTGAACCATGCGGTACATTTCTGATGCTGTCGCGTAGGTTTCTACGCATCATCGCCAGCGTGTTCGGGGTTTGTTTTGCGGGCCAGCCTGCATCGGCCAACAACACAAGGGAAATGACGCTGTCAATGACGGCACATGTGGGGGCATCGTTGGCGATAACGACGCAGGGGGCAACCATCTGTGAGTCATGAAACATGTAATTGACCAAGTGTTCGTTAGCGTCCTTGTAGTATCTTTCAACCGTAGCACAGGGGTCGATCATGAGGCGTGGGTCGTCATCCCAGGTGTGGATGACCACTTGCTTTCTATCGTTCATGCGGACAAACCATTCGCATGATTGTTCAATCACGGCTGCAAGCAATTCAAACGCCCGGACCTCTGCAGAGATTTTTTCTTGGAGCGTATTCATCGGGAATTTTACGAGACCCAGAGCTGTCGCTACTTCAATCACAAAAGAATGCAACGCCAACATTAGATAAAGTCTCAGGGAGCACCAAGAGCTTTGAGCGAACCCATCAATTGGTCGGTAAATTTCCGATACAATCGTGATAACTCCGCTCGAATTTCATGGGCTTCAAGACCCGCTAAAGCGCTGAGGCTTTCGAAGGAATGATTCCCTCCCGATTGATGTCCAAGCCAAGAATACCAAGAAACTGAAACGCCTGCATTCACGCTGAGGGGCCTCCATAAGCGAGGAAGTTTATGCTCCTGCGGCATCATGAATTGACGGGAACCTCTGACGGCGAGAGGGACGACTCTGGCCTCGGGGTAAGCGGCAGCTAACCGTGCGACTCCTGTTTTTCCTGATAGCAAAAACGGTTCTTCTGTTCGTTTGGAACGCGTTCCTTCAGGGAAGATTCCGAGTGCTTTTCCACTTGCAAGAACGGTTGCAGCACTGGCCAATGCTTCGTTCCCTCCTTTTTCTCGCTGTGTTTCGATTTGTCCAGTTGCGTTCATCAAAAACCGAACCATCGGTTTGCTAAAGTGTCCGTCCTTCGCAAGATAGTGCGTTGTTCTACGTGCTGCAGCAATCACGGCGATGGGGTCAACGTGGGATAGGTGATTTGCAGCGAGAATAGTGGCTCCTGTTCTCGGGATGTTTCCCGCCCCGCGGACCCTCCAGCGTAACAAAGGTCGCAACAAAGGAGAGAGAAACATTCGGAGGACGCTGTATGCTGGTGTGGAAGAAACCGTGGGTGGATAAGGGAGTATTTCCCAATGCTCCTTGAGTTGAAGCCACCCTTTCTCCACTTCTTTGGAATGCTCCATGACCCTGCATGCGGTGGATTTGGTTTTGATTGTTCTTCTTCTGTGTCGGGCCAAATGAAGGTTTAGCAGGTCACACGCTTCAACGACAACGGTCAAAGGCTACATCGTTGAGCCAAAACCATGCGAGGTGCTCAGAAGAGTAGGGGACTGTCCCTCTTGCTCTCCAGTACTTTGGTCCTCATCGTGTTCCATCCCGTTGCTCTTGCAGAGAGTGCTTGGGATGAAGATGGATGGTTGCAGACATCATACGGCACCGACCGACTGGAATCGGGCGATGAATTCGGATGCTACGGCATGCCCGGCCTAAGTTGGTACAATGACCCAGGGGCCGTAGCCCAAGCCTGCCAGTCATACATCACCGAACGAATCAACGCAAGTCAATGGGGCGTCCACCCCCTCTCTACCTATACTCCAAAGAGCCTGACCATGGCTCAACACGAGCGAATTGCTTCCCAAGGATTTGCAGTTCATGGTGATGAAAACGACCTTGAAGGCTCGGCGTGGCTGAATTCTACAGATGTTCCAGCAGATGTGTGGGACTGGTATAATCTTGGTAGGCGGGGTGGAAGTTTGGAAAAAGGCATGACCTCTCTTGATTCAATTCAGGAAGAAGTTTCAGCTGGCGGGCTTGTCAATTTGTATTGGATTGGCCGTGTTAACGATGCTACTGTGCGCCACGATCGTGAGGTTTTGACCTACCTGAATGATGCTGAAGACATTTGGCTAACCACTTGGGGGGAGGCATGGTCCTATTGGTCAGCTCGACGGTGCTATGAATTCGACCACGCTGCAGAAGTTACCGAAGAAGGAACCGTTTTGAGATTCGAGTCACTCATCACCGAAGCTTGCACTTCTGGCGAACTGGTGGGGTGGAATCTACCCCTGACTTGGAGATTGACTGCAAGCTCTACGGATGTATCAAAGGTCTTAATCTCCGGCGAAGATGCCCTTTCTATAGAGGGTGAAACAAACACGATGGAGGGCTGGCGGCAGCAAGAAGACGGCGTTTTCCTCGTCTCAGTAAAAAACGGAGAGCCCGTTGAACTCCACTTCAATGATACAGAACTTGAGTATGATGTACTCGGGTTGACTGAGTTTTGGAACAATCATTCAGCAGCAGTCACCATTGCAGGACACGAAACGAGTGACTTGTTCAAGTGGTCAAAACGATTCCTTGAGGACGAAAACGTACGGTTTACTTGGCTGTTGACTCCACGTACTACTGTGGAAGGTGCGGCATGGATGCCTTATGCTGTGCTCGGAGTCGTCTTTGCTTCAACAGTTGGAATGATGGCCGTTCTCGGTAGGGAAGGTATTGGTCCGCTCGGTCCATATTTCGGTGCCGGACCGAATACAACGAAACAAGCGGATTCTCAGCAGAAGAAGCGAAGCCTTGATGCCGAAGAGTAATCGACAATCACATGGAGGCAAACATCATGGGCGACGAGGACATCACCATCGACCCGTGGGGAAGTGCGCAGTCTACTGATTATGATCGTATCATCGACCAGTTTGGTTTGACTCCTCTGAACCCCTCAACGATTTCACAACCTTCTCGCCTCCATCGTCGGGGAATTGTTTTTGCTCACCGGGACCTCGATGTAGTGCAAGAATCTCAGCGAAAAGGAGACCCATTTGGCGTGTTGACTGGACTCATGCCCAGCGGCCAGATGCATCTTGGTCACTCAATGGTCATTGAACAAGTGAAGTGGTTTCAACATCAAGGCGGAGATGTCACCATTGCCGTAGCAGATTTGGAAAGCCAGGCGACACGAGGTGTCGGGCTGGAGCAGGGCCGTAAGATTGCTCTTGAGGAATACATT
>ERZ1049444.3014-NODE-3014-length-10502-cov-4.522255_pt1 | contig 10502 bp, 8 predicted proteins | sample MGYA00383101_ERZ1049444 | MGnify/ENA primary metagenome ERZ1049444 (study PRJEB29581, sample SAMEA5548371) | metagenome | biome: marine; feature: coastal; material: water | depth 50 m | study: Short-term variability in the microbial, nano- and picoplankton...
GATTGGCTGTAATTTCTATTGCTTTATCAAGAGGAATATCTGAATCAAGCAGTGTTGCGAGTTGTCTGGTAGCAATGGACAGTGTTTTTGATTTGATTTTAATTTTTTTTGAAAATGTTTTTGATGTTTCTAATACTTTGATTGGAGTTAAATTAAGGTTTTTAATTAATCTCCTAGCTTCTCTTTCAGAAGCAGCATTGATAAACCCATCTTTCTTTTTACCGATGGAATCAAAAGCAATAAAGTTAAATGCTGGCATCTTCTTTTTGTGTTTTAATCCTGAGTAACTCTGCGGAGGAAGTGAGCCCATTAATAATGAGTTCTTTTGCTAGCTGATCAATAGGCTGATTATCAGTAAAGGCATACTTGCTAATCTCTTGTTCGGAAGCGGATTCATGAATCATATTTTTTAATCTTGAATCTATTTGAATTGATTCAGCAATAGCAACTCGACCGAAATAACCGCTGCCTTCGCAGTGATCACACCCTGTGGGTACATAAACAATGGTATTGTCTTCAAAGTCAAAATTCTTTGCCATCCCCATTGTCAATTTCTCAGTGGTTTTGCAATGATTACAAAGTCTTCTAATCAGCCTTTGTGAAATGATGGTTTTCAGACTTGAGGCCAATAAAAAAGACTCAATACCCATATCCCTCAATCTAGTTATCGCTCCAATCGCACTATTGGTATGGACTGTCGATAATACCAAATGACCTGTTAAGCTAGCTTGAATAGCAATTCTTGCAGTTTCATCATCACGAACCTCTCCAACCATAACTACATCTGGATCCTGTCTTAGCATTGACCGCAATCCAACTGCAAAGCTATACCCTGTTTTAAGATTTACTTGTGTTTGACCTATTCCCTTGAGCGTATATTCAATAGGGTCTTCAACAGTCAAAATATTCTGTGATGAGTCACTCAAATGCCTTAAGCCAGCATACAAAGTTGTTGTCTTTCCTGAACCAGTTGGTCCCGTGACTAAAATGATACCCTCCGATGCCTTGAGTGTGGATTTATAATTTTTAAGTGTGTTTTTATCTAACCCTAAGTCCTCAATATTAATTTGTGCCGATTGCTTATCAAGTAGCCTTAGAACAATTCTCTCACCGTAGGATGAAGGAAGAGTTGAGACCCTGACATCAACATTCTTACTCCCCATGGATAAAGAAACCCGTCCATCTTGAGGCAATCTTCTTTCAGAAATATCCAGCCTTGAAATAATTTTTAACCTGGAAATAATTAAAGGAGCAATTCTTGCGTCTTGTGACAATATTTCTTGAAGTATTCCGTCAATGCGATAACGAATAACAAATTGATTTTCATACGGTTCAAAATGTATGTCCGAAGCTCTCTTTTTTATTGCTTGACTGATTACTCCATTAATCAGTTTAATAATAGGGGCATCATTATGGCCACTGAGTAAATCCTCGGTGGGAGCTATGCTGTTAGCAAAAGACTTGAGATCAAAACTATCGTTTAGCTCATCAGGGGAAAATGTTGAGTCCTGATCCGTTGAGAAAGTTTTTGTTAGTAAAGCATTAAAGAACTCGGAATCACAAATTTGTATTTCAAAGTCTCTTTCCAAATACCTGACAAGCTCATAATAGGTATGAAGCGATATCTCATTTTGAGAAAATATTTTGCAACCCTCATCTTCTTCTAAAGCAATTATATTGCTGCTTTTTACAAAGTCATATGGCAGTAAACTATTCATTCAAATCAATTGGATTATCAAGAATAACTATTCTTCTTGATTGGTTGTTTTATTAGTAAGATCAATGATTTTCTCTCGTTCTGAGCTCAACATTCCCTCGGCTTTAATGAAATTATATTTCTCAAGAGAAATTTGGTTTACGGTATTGGAATCAGCCAATATTGTTGGTCTTAAAAAAACAATGAGATTTCTTCTCACTACTTTTTTTGAAGTGCTTCTAAATAAACGCCCCAGAAGTGGTATTTTACCGAGCACTGGAACACTACTGACTGTCTTCTGAATATTATCATCAATCAAACCACCTAAGACTATCCCTTGATTGTTATCCACTAATACTTTGGTCTCTATGGTTCTTTTATTGGTTATTAAATCATTGGCACCTGAAATGGATCCAGCCACTCCTGAGACTTCTTGTTTTATATCTAAGATCACAGAATTTCCCTCATTAATTTGAGGTGTGATTGACAACTTAATCCCTACCTCTTGACGTGAAGTTGTTCTGAAGGGATTGGCATTATTAGAACCCAAACTTTCTCCCGTTGTAATAGGTATCTCTTGACCAATTACAAGATTGGCTGGCTCATTATCCATTGCGATAATCGAGGGTGTTGAAAGGATGTTTGAATCTTGATCTTTAGCAATCGCATTGATAATGCCTATAAAACTATCGCCATTTTTATTAATATTACCGAAACCTGCAACCAGACCCTGTGTATTCAATAGTGAGGTTGTTGCTAAACTACTGAGTGTTGCACTGTCTCCTCCTTCCACAGCATTTCCAGCAATCGCTAACAAATCAGGAGTTTGACTCCCAGGAAATCGTGTCGCACCAATAGGAATACTATCGTCATTGGATTTAGAGAAAATTGTTTCAACTCCTAAATTCTTTGCTGCAGACTCTGATAGCTCAACGATAATAGCCTCAACCAAAACTTGGGCTCTTCTGATATCAATTTTTGCTACTAAATTTCTGATTAGATCCATATTTGAATCTTCGGAAGATACAATCAGAGAGTTGGTCTTGTCATGAAACGTAACGACAGGTTTTTCTGAGTCGGATTCAGTAATAAAACGTGAAGACACTGTATTGATGATGGCAGCAACTTCATTGGCTTTAGCATACTTAAGATAAATAACAGCAACGGATCCATCACTCTGTAAATCCTCATCCAACATTTCCAATGTTTTCTCAATATTATTGGTAACATTTTGATTGGCTGAAAGGATTACAGAATTAGATTGAGAAAATGGGATTGCAATAAAATTATTGATGGTTGGATTATTCTGCAATTTAAGTTTATCTAAAATTCTTACTGCCTCAATCGATGAAAGGTTATTGAGTTTAATAATTGAAATTGCGGCAGAATCATTGGCATCCAATTCACTCAGTAATGCTTCAATTCGTTCAACATTACTCTTGCGATCAACAAGAAGTATGGAGTTAATCGATGGAATGCTGGAAAGATGCGATTGCCTTCCAGTAATTGGTTTAATCATTGGAAGAATTTCTCCAGCGGATCTATTTTCCAATAAAATAATTTTAGTCATGAATTCAGCATCATTGGATGCTAAGTTGACATCTCTTGTAGCTTCGTTTTCAGGAACGATTCGAACAATATTATCTTCTGTTATGGCACTAAACCCATTGACTTGAATTGTTCTTAAATAAACCTGCCAAACCTGTTCTTGATCCAACAGTGAATCAGAATAGATAGTTACTCTACCTTTTACTCTAGGATCTAAAATAATAGTTTTCTTGGAGAACTTAGCTATATCTTGAGTAATTTTTCTAAGCTCAACATCATCGTAATTCAATAAGTAACTCTCTTGTGCTATAGCTGAAATAGACAACGAAACCGCAATCAAGAAAGTAAATATTTTGCTAATGGATGTTGTATTCATTTGGCTAAGTTATTTTCAATTTGATAGTTTTTACCCAAATAGCTGAAGTTAATATTTTTTTTGGTAACACTATTAAGTAAATACTTATTCTCCAACAAGTCTCCTTTTTGAATAACAAATTCTTGATTGTTTCTTTTGACAATTACAGAAGAATTTAAGCCCATGTCATCTAATCTAAAACCTACAAGTTCATAATTAAAATTAGAATCAGGTGAGGTATTTATTTGTGAATTTGAAACTTGGATACTTGAAAGCTCAGTTGGGTTAATTCTACTCAAATCTACAGTTGATATATTGGGGTGTATCACAATATTATTTATCGTAATTGCAGACATAATTATTGCCAAAAATGAGAGTGAAAAAATGATAATTTTCTTAGTCTTAATAATATCCATAGAATTCTAGCTTGATGAGGAAAAGAAGTGTTTGAAGATATTATTACAACTTTCTTGCATTAATGGTAGGGATATCAATTGAAGGTTCATTGTTACAGTCAGATGGAAAGCCTTAAGATCAGATAGTAGGTTATAGCGGCAAAAGCCAATCCAGTTCCAAGGGGTATTTTTCTTCCGGATTTTCTTTTATTAAAAGCAAATAATAAAAGTGAAGCAGAAGAGCCAATTAGTAAAATAGGGCCCAAAGAAAACACTCCAAAAATACTGCCACACCCTGCAAATAGAAGAAAATCACCCCCTCCAATCCCTTGTTCCTGTTTTAACCAATGGAATACAGCATTAATAAGCCATAAAGAGCCATACCCAATTACCATGCCTAAAATTGATTCCTCAAATGAAGTGAAATAGTTAAAGCCATAATTTAGGACTAAGCCTGTAACTATTAGCAAGGCATTGAGTGAAATGGATAATAAGAAATGCTTATAATCTAAAATCATTTGAGTGTAGAGAATGGAAAATAAAACGAAAACAATAATGCTATTTATACCTATTGGAACAATGAATAGTATGACTACCATAATCAATAAATGAATAACTTCATTTAATGGATATGAAATCTCTATCTTTTCTTTACAAAAACCACATTTCCCCTTCAGATAAATGTAGCTAATAATTGGAATCAACATAAATGGTCTTAAACGACTCTTGCATTTAGGACAAAATGATCTTGGCTTGAATAAATCAAGATTCTGATTGTTGTTAATTAATGGGAATCTATAAATAAAACTATTAACAAAACTTCCAACTGATAAGGCAAATAAACAGAGCAGAATGGATAATTCTAAATTCATTCTATGTTCTATCTTTAAATTATTCTCTTTGGATAGGAGTAAATATTAAATCGTTCTGAGTTCAGAAAACCAACCAAAGTGATTTCATACTCCCAAGCGGCCTCAATTGCTAAACTGGAAGGCGCACCAATTGCTACTATCAAAGGAATACCTGCTAACGCTGATTTATGGACTAACTCAAAACTGGTTCTACCACTCAGCATTAAACCAAAACTAGAAAGTGGTAATGCGTTTTCATTTATCTGCTTGCCAATTAATTTATCCAATGCATTGTGACGACCCACATCTTCAAATAAACTGAGTATCTCTCCCTTAATGTTAAAAAGAGCCGATGCATGAAGTCCACCGGTAACACCAAATGCATCTTGCTTTTGCCTTAGGTTCTTAGGAAGTTGCCTTAAAACAGACTCGTTAATTGCTAGATTACTCGCATTGCTATCAATCGACTGTATCTTAGAGATGCCTTCCACCATTGAACTGCCACAAATACCACAGGATGAATTAATATAAAAATTTCGAATCTTATCTGGATCCAATTTCACAGACTCATTGAGCTCAATCAATACAGTATTCTCTCGATTGGAATCATCATCCAATCCATCATTTCTGGATATCTCAACAATATCATTTTTATTACTGATGACTCCTTCAGAGAATAAAAAACCCATTGCTAACTCAAAATCATTGCCAGGGGTTCTCATAGTAATAGCAATGTTTTTATTGGACCTTGATGCAGTGGGACCAAAGCAGAGACTAAATTCCAGTGGCTCCTCAATGGCAACCTCATCTGATATTTCTTGAGTAATACCTTCAGTATTTTTATGAACAGTAATACGAGTTGATTTTTTCAAAGATTAAAAATCCTAATGTTAAACATCAACTTCAGGCAACTTATAATCTTTATACTCTTGCCTGAGTTCAAATTTCTGAATCTTACCAGTTGCTGTGTGAGGCAATGTATCCACAAACACAACATCATCAGGTATCGACCATTTAGCAACTTTACCTTCATACCAAGCTAGAATCTCCTCTTTTGAAGATTCTTCACCCTCTTTAAGTTGTACCAATAAGAGTGGTCGTTCTGTCCATTGTGGGTGATAAACACCAATCACTGCAGATTCTGCTACTTTGGGGTGGTCTGTGGCTGTGTTTTCTAAATCAATTGAACTGATCCATTCACCACCAGATTTAATCACATCCTTGGTCCGATCAGTTATTGCCATAAAGCCCATTTTATCAATAGTAGCTACATCACCAGTTTCAAACCATCCATCGTCCTCAAGAGTGGTTCCAGGTTCAGCTTTATAATAGTCACTTAATACCCAGGGTCCTTTGACTTTGAGGCTACCGAATGCAACCCCATCCCAAGGGAGTTCATTGTTTTCGTCATCGGTGATTTTCATCTCAACACCATAGACTCCTCGCCCTGCTTTTAATTTAGCTTCAAGAAGCTCTTCTCCTTCTAAATGCTCCATACCAGGCTTAAACATATTCACTGTTCCTAGTGGGCTCATTTCAGTCATTCCCCAAGCAACATGAACGTAGACATCATATTTATCTTTCATTTCTGTAATAACAGACGATGGGCAAGCAGCGCCACCAACATAAAGACGTTTAAGAGTAGGCACTGATTTTCCTGATTCATTTAAATAGGCTAGCAAATTTAACCACACTGTAGGCACCCCCATGGAAACGGTTATGGCTTCTGTTTCAATTAAATGCTGAAGTGTTTCACCATCACCCATCTTTGCTCCAGGAAGCACAATTTTAGTGCCAGTCATTGGACCCACATAAATTGAACCCCAAGCGTTCACATGGAACATAGGGACGATAGGTAGAATACAATCGCTTGCTGATACTCCAAAGACATCCGGCATCGCTTGAGCGTATGTGTGTAAAATAGTGGAGCGATGATGATAAAGGACGCCTTTTGGATTGCCTGTGGTACCGGATGTATAGCACATAGAACATGGGGTTCTTTCATCCAAATCGGGCCAATCAAAATCACTTGTCTCTTGAGCTAAAAGAGTTTCATAGCATAGCAGTCCAGGAAGAGAAGACTCTGGCATCTGCTCCTCTGATGTAAGCACAATAAAATGTTTAGTGGTTGTCAGTTGATCTTGAATATTCTCTAAAATAGGCACAAACATCGGGTCACAAAAAATAACTTGGTCTTCTGCATGATTAATAATGTAGACCAACTGTTCGGGGAATAATCTTGGGTTAACCGTATGGCACACTGCACCTGAACAAGAAATAGCATAATACAACTCAAAATGTCGATGGTCATTCCAAGCTAGAGTTCCTACATGGTCACCAAGAGAAATACCTAAAGAATTTAGAGCATTAGCTAATTGCCTAGTTCTAGTAAATGCCTCTTTATAGGTGTATCTGAAGTTTGGGTTATCAGAGGAAACAGAAACAATCTCTCGTGTAGGGAAATTTCTTTCAGCATGCTCCATTAATGAAGTAATTAAAAGAGGTGTATCCATCATTAAGTCTTTCATTGCAATGTACCTTTCATCAATAGTTTCATACTAATTTAACCTCCTATGTAATACATTTCTACTTTCTCTTTGCTTGGATCATTTTTATTCGCCAATCGAAGCTCACTGTAACGATCTTCTCGTTGATTCCAGATCTCTATAATTTTAGACTCAATCTCATCATCATTCATACCTTCCTCAAGCCAAGCTCTGAGATCAACGCCTTTTGAAGCAAATAAGCAATTATAAAGTTTACCATCAGATGAGAGTCTTGCCCTTGTGCAATCACTACAGAAAGGCTTGGTAACGGATGAAATGAAACCGATCTCGCCTTGTCCATCATCAAATTGATACCTCGATGCAACCTCACCTTGATAGTTCTCATTGACTGGCACTATTGGCCATCGTTCAGATATCATTTTGATTATTTCTTTGCTGGCTAGAGTTTCTTCCTGTTGCCAATGATTAATATTGCCTACGTCCATGTATTCAATGAATCTTAAAACAATGGATTTTGACCTGAAATACTCAACCATTTTTAAAATATTTTTATCATTCACACCTTTTTTGATAACCGCATTGACTTTAATATTTTTAAAGCCAGCCATAGCTGCCTCATCAATACCCTTCAGGACTCTTTCCAAGGAACCTCTTCCGCCAGTCATCAGTTTAAATTCATCAGAGTCAATTGAATCTAAACTCACAGTAATGCGATTCAAGCCGGCGGCTTTTAACTCATAAGCATATTTGAATAAAAGAACTCCATTCGTAGTAATAGCAATATCTTCAACGCCATCAATTCTAGATATATCGCCTATTAAATCAGTGAGATTCACTCTCAGTAAAGGCTCGCCTCCTGTGACTCTAATTTTTTGAACTCCCAATTTCACAAAAATTCTAGTCAATCGATTTAATTGTTCAAAATTGAGACGATCCTTGGAGGCTAAAAATTTGAAAGCGGAATGGTATTTCTCTTCTGGCATGCAATATGTACACCTGAAGTTGCATCGATCCATAACGGATATTCTAAGATCTTTTAGAGGTCTTCCCAGACTATCTCTAATTGGAGTCAGATATGAAATTTTCTTTGTTGTCATAAAGCCATTATAAATTAAAGAGCGGCAAGAATAGTAGCTGGATCTTTAAATTTATAATTATGCTCCTGCGCAACGGCTTCAATGGTGAGCTCACCATTGCAGACGTTCAAACCGGACCTTAATCCTTCGTCTCTAGTTAATGCTTCTTTAAATCCAAGATTTGCTAATGCCTTTACATAAGGCAACGTCGCATTATTTAAAGCATACGTTGATGTCAGTGGCACTGCGCCTGGCATGTTAGCCACACAATAATGCAGAATACCTTCTTCTGTATAAGTAGGATTGGAATGAGTCGTTGCATGACTGGTCTCAGAACAGCCTCCTTGGTCGATAGCAACATCGACGAAGACTGAACCTTTTTTCATTTTTAACAGTAACTCTCTGGTCACAATTTTTGGTGCAGAAGCACCGGGAATAAGAACAGCACCTATCAATAAATCTGCTGCACTAATAAATGTTTCATTGTTTTCTTTATTTGCAATAACAGCATTTAAGTCATCACCAAAAACTGTTTCTAGGTAATCCAGACGCTCTGCTGATTTGTCCAAAACTGTAACATTGGCTTTCATCCCAATCGCAATTTCAATGGAATTAAGTCCTACTACACCACCACCAATGATAACCACATTTGCAGAATTCACGCCAGTGACGCCGCCAATGAGCATCCCGGAACCGCCTTTCGCTTTTTCTAAACAACTTGCTCCTGCTTGAACAGCCATTCTACCAGCAACCTCACTCATGGGAGTTAACAATGGATATGAGCCATCCTTAGCCTTAACCGATTCATAAGCAATGGCTTTTGAACCAGAATCAAGCAAAGCTTTAATTTGTTCTGGATCTGGGGCTAAATGAAGATAAGTGAATAAAATTTGACCTTCATTCAATAAAGCGCATTCATCCAGCTGAGGCTCTTTAACTTTGACGATCATGTCAGCTTTTTCAAAAATCTCTTCTCGGGTATCAATAATAATTGCACCATGGCTTTGATACTCTTCATTGGTTTTACCAATGCCAAGCCCGGCATCGGATAAAATCATAACTTCATGCCCATCTTCAGTAATGGCTTTGACACTCTCTGGTGTTAATCCAATTCTGTATTCATCGGATTTAATCTCTTTAGGTACTCCTATTAACATTGTCTTCTCCTATTCAATAACTGGCATTGAAAGATCTATTTTGCTCTCTTCTTTAATGTCTGGCCATCGTGTCGTTACGGTTTTTATTCTGGTGTAAAATCTTACGCCCTCTTCTCCATAAATATTGGAGTCACCATAAATGGAATCCTTCCACCCTCCAAAACTATAAAAAGATAATGGAACTGGGATAGCAATATTAATGCCAACCATTCCCACTTGAACTCTGTTAACAAATTCTCTCGCGTAAGATCCTTTTGAAGTGAAAAGTGCAACACCATTACCAAATTGATGGTTGTTTGCTAATGCAATACCTTCTTCAAAATTCTTCACTCTCACTATCACTAAAACCGGCCCAAATATCTCTTCTAAATATATTTTCATATCGGTTTTGACATGGTCAAACAAAGTAGGTCCCATAAAAAAACCAGGGTTTTCAGATGCAATGGGGTGCGACCGACCATCAAGAACTAATTCAGCATTCGAACTAACCCCATCATCAATGTATTGCAAAACTTTCTGCTTATGTTCAGCGGTGATTAATGGTCCCATATCATTTTTATCCTCATCACCCGGTCCAATACTAAGAGCATTAGCTTTTGAGACCAATAAATCCCTAAATTGATCGGCAATAGAGTCGACTGCAACAACCACTGAGATAGCCATGCATCTTTCGCCCGCTGAACCATATGCAGCCCCAATAATGGCATTCGCAGTTTGCTCCATATCAGCATCTGGCAGTACAATCGCATGATTTTTAGCGCCGCCCAAAGCTTGAACTCTCTTACCATTTTCAGAGGCCTTGCTATGAACATATTGAGCCACTGGTGTTGATCCAACAAAACTAAATGTCTTAATTTCTCTATGATCAAGAATTGCATCGACCATTTCTTTATCCCCATGTACCACATTAAAAACAC
>ERZ1049444.3024-NODE-3024-length-10484-cov-4.080928_pt1 | contig 10484 bp, 12 predicted proteins | sample MGYA00383101_ERZ1049444 | MGnify/ENA primary metagenome ERZ1049444 (study PRJEB29581, sample SAMEA5548371) | metagenome | biome: marine; feature: coastal; material: water | depth 50 m | study: Short-term variability in the microbial, nano- and picoplankton...
AAACTACCACTGTCAGCAATCTAAACAGGCGATAAATACAGTCAATATAAATATATTTAAAAACCTTGATAAAACACCCGTTGATTTATTTTTATACAATATTGAAAAGTAGTTAAAAAATGCTTGGAGAAGGGTGAGATTGTATTATTTTTAGATTTGGAGTAAGTTTTATACACTAACAAAAAGGAGAATTTTATGGCGGCCGAAAATGCTTTATATACGATTTTAATGGAGAAGATTAAGCAAGATGCGTTAGCGTTGCCCACTTTACCTGAAGTCGCTTTAAAAGTTCGACAAGCTGCGGATGATCCGGATATCAATTTAGCTTACATGACTGATATTATTTCACATGACCCTGCGCTTGCACTTGGTATGATCAAAGTGGCTAATAGTGCTTTGTTGGGGCGAAGCATTAAAGTTGAAACAGTCTCTCAAGCATTAACCCGTATAGGTTTAAGGCAAGTTAAAAGTATTGCAACAGCAATGGCACTTAAGCAAGTATTTGTGTCAGAAAATAAGATTGTGGCCATGTATATGAAGAAGTCATGGTGCAAAACCGTTGATGTTGCCTCAGTGGCAATTAGCTTAATGGGTCTGTATCTAAAAGAGAATAAGCATTCGCCATTAACGCTAGACACAGTTACTTTGGCTGCTTTAATTCATAATATCGGTGTTTTACCTATTTTAACTGAAGCAGAGCAATATCAGGATGTTTTTGCTAATCCTACTTTTTTACAGCAAGCTATTGCTAAGCTATCAGGGAATGTAGGTGGCACTATTATTCGTGCTTGGAAACTTTCAGAAGAGTTAACTTTCCTAGTAGAAAGCTGGAGTGATTTAACGGTATTGCCAAAAGAAGTACATTATTTAGATTTTATTCGCGCAGGTGCCATTTATCATAATATCTTTAAGAATGAATCAACGCAAAAGGCCCTGCTAAATAGTTATGTGAAAAAAGGTATTTTACCTGAAGAAGATTATATGAAAAGTGATGAATTTACAGCTATGTGTGTAGATGTTAAGTCTATGTTTATCTAAATACTTATATAAGTTATTAACTTAAAAAAAAAACAGCGGTTAAGCTGTTTTTTTTAGTTTTTATAGAGTTAGCATTTTCTCCGCTGTGTCTAGCATCCTATTGGCAAAACCCCACTCGTTATCACACCACACTAACATTTTAACTAAACGCTTATGACTGACACGTGTTTGGTTACCGTCAACAATACAAGAGTGTGGATCATGATTAAAATCAGCTGAAACTAAAGGCTCTTCGGTATAGGATAAAATTCCTTGCAAACCATTTTTTGCAAAGGTTTTGCTCTGAGTTTCTTTAATCTCTTGGTTAATATCAGCGATAGTCACATCTTGATTGACGGTTATGCTCAAGTCCATGGCCGTTACATTCAGTGTTGGTACACGTACGGCTATTGCTTCAAAACGACCTTTAAATTTTGGTAAAATTCGCTCAATGCCTAAGGCTAACTTAGTATCAACCGGAATAATTGATTGACTAGCTGCACGTGAGCGGCGTAAGTCAGGATGGTAAGCGTCAATAACTTGCTGATCATGCATCGATGAATGGATAGTAGTGATAGTACCACTTTCAATGCCAAAAGCATCATCGAGGACTTTAATGACTGGTACAATACAGTTTGTAGTGCAAGAGCCATTTGAAACAATACGATCATCGCTGCTAAGTTGTTGATGGTTAATGCCGTAAATAATAGTGGCATCAATATCATGGCTTGCAGGATGTGAAAATAAAACCTTTTTAGCACCTTGTTTTATATGTGCTAAGCCATCAGCTTTACTACCATATATCCCAGTGCAATCTAATACTATGTCTATTTGATGATTTTTCCATGGCAATGCTGTTAAATTGTCATGATGAGATAAAGCAATCTTGTTTTGGTTAATCAACAAGTTCTGTTCTTTCAACTCAACAGGAAAAGCAAAACGACCATGGGTACTGTCATATTTTAATAGATGGCTAATACCGCTAGCGGGTGCAAGGTCGTTAATAGCAACTAAGTTAAATATGTCAGTTTTACCACTTTCATAAATAGCTCTTACTATGCTGCGTCCTATACGGCCAAAGCCATTAATAGCAATATTTATCATAACTTCACTTCATTTAAGCTCTAAAGAAAAAGCCATAAGCTACAATAAAAATTGCAGCTTATGGCTTGGTACTTAAAATCTTTCTACAATGCATTTGCAGTATTGACTACGTTTTCTACAGTGAAGCCAAAATGTTCAAGTAAAACGTTACCAGGTGCAGATTCACCAAAGGTAGTCATACCTACAACAGCGCCGTTAAGGCCTACATATTTAGCCCAAAAATCAACATGTGCCGCTTCAATGGCAACACGTTTAGTAACACTTGTTGGCAATATAGATTCTTTGTATTCACTTGTTTGTGCGTCAAATACATTGGTTGATGGCATAGAGACTACGCGAACCTTCTTACCTTGCTCTGTTAATGTTTTGGCAGACTCAACAGCTAATGCCACTTCAGAGCCAGTGGCAATTAAGATAACCTCAGCAGTGCCTTGACAATCTTGTAAAACATAAGCGCCTTTTTCAATATCGCTTACTTGTGCTTGACTGCGAGTCATCGCTGGTAAACCTTGACGTGAAAAAATTAACGCTGAAGGTGCTTTTTGGTTCTGTACTGCTGCTTTCCATGCAACGGCAGACTCAGTAGCATCACATGGACGCCATGTGGTTAAATTTGGCGTAGTACGTAAATTAGTTAGCTGTTCAATAGGTTGGTGCGTTGGACCATCTTCACCTTGACCAATTGAGTCATGAGTATAAACAAAAATATTTTGAATACCCATAAGCGCTGACATACGTAAGGCATTGCGAGCATACTCCATAAACATCATGAAAGTAGCACCGTAGTTGATAAAGCCACCATGAAGTGAAACACCATTCATGATGCCGCTCATACCGAATTCACGTACGCCGTAGAAAATATAATTACCAGCAGGATCTGTTTCGATACCTTTTGAACCAGACCAAAGCGTTAAGTTAGAGCCAGCTAAATCGGCAGAGCCACCTAGCATTTCAGGTAATACTTTACCAAAGGCTTCAATAGCATTTTGTGACGCTTTACGTGAGGCAATATTTTCGCTACTTTCATGACATTCTTGAATGAAAGCATTGGCTTTTTCTTCAAAATCTTGTGGTAATTCACCCTTAATAACGCGACGCTCATACTCTGCTGCGAGTGCAGGGTGAGCTGCTTGATAAGCACTGAATTTTTCATTCCAGCTAACTTGGCTAGCTTGGCCTTTTTCGTTTTGATCCCATTGGCTATAAACATTTTCTGGCACTTCAAACGGTGCATGCGACCAGTTTAAAAAATCGCGTGTTGCTTGCACTTCATCATCACCTAATGGTGCGCCATGGCAATTATGAGTACCAGATTTATTGGGTGAGCCAAAACCTATAATCGTTTTACAACAAATCATACTTGGCTTGTCAGTTATTGATTTTGCTTCAACAATAGCGGCGGAAATAGCTTGTGTGTCATGACCATCAACACTTATTACGTGCCAGCCGTATGATTCAAAACGGGCAGGGGTATTATCGGTAAACCAGCCTTCAACATGACCGTCAATAGAGATACCATTATCATCCCAAAATGCGATTAACTTACCTAACCCTAAAGTGCCAGCTAGTGAACAGGCTTCATGAGAGATGCCTTCCATTAAACAGCCATCACCTAAGAAACAATAAGTGAAGTGATCTACGATGTCATGCTCTGGGCGGTTAAATTGTGCCGCTAAGGTTTTTTCGGCAATAGCCATACCTACCGCATTAGAAATGCCAGCACCTAATGGACCAGTCGTTGTTTCAACACCTGGTGTGTAACCATATTCTGGGTGACCTGGTGTTTTAGAATGTAACTGACGAAAGTTTTTTAAATCGTCAATAGATAAGTCATAACCCGATAAGTGCAATAATGAGTAAATTAGCATTGAGCCATGACCATTAGAAAGAATAAATCGATCGCGATCAGCCCAGTTTGGATCACTTGGATTGTGTTTTAGAAAATCACGCCATAATACTTCGGCGATATCGGCCATTCCCATTGGCGCTCCAGGGTGTCCTGATTTTGCTTTTTGCACGGCATCCATACTTAAAACGCGAATGGCATTGGCTAGTTCTTGACGCGACGACATATTGGCTCCAGATCTACTTTTAAAAGGTATAAATAAATTGCGCGTATTTTCCCTTACCCTAGGGGTGATCGCAAATTAAATTACACTATTTGTTATATTTTTTTTCACAATTATTAATTGTTAGTTGAATATCCTTTAAAAATGCCGATGTTGATACTTTAGATAGCATAACAAATAGTGCTAATATTCTTTGTAGTCTTTACCTTAATTCATTGATTAACTATAAAAAATGTCAACTCAACTTCAGCGCTTTAGTTTTGCTTTTGTTATTTATCTTATTGTCTGTATGAGTACGATACTTTTTATTGTGCCTTTTTCATTTAACAGCTTTATCGGTCCAATGGCAGGAGTAACCACGGCATTGGTTATTTTCTTGGGGAGCAATATATTATTTCTAACAACAGTCGTTGTTATTGCCTTTTCAAGTTTTTATCTTGGTATTTAGGTTTAACCATAAATTTAGCGATGGTTATCATTACTCTACTGGCTATTATGCTGCAAAGCTATTGGGCAAAGCTATTGGGCAAAGCTATTGGGCAAAGCTATTGGGCAAAGCAGATAACATTAATGGAGGTTTATCAACAAAATTGGCTTTAGTCCCGGAAGACTTTACTAACCTTTCTCTTCAAAATAGGCCCTTTAACAGCAATGGTGTGTGCTAGTGCCATTCTTGTTATTACCATGCTAGATAATGAGGTATTGTCAGGGAGTTTATTTTATACCTTTATGAGAAGTTGGTCAGGTAGTGTGTTATTCGCAATATTTTTCACACCTTTACTATTATTGACTCAAAAGCGGCAACAGCTAAAGCCTTCAAAGCGGCTATTTATCATGTTTGCTTCATCGCTGGCTTTTGTGACTATTGGTTTATTATTTAAAATTTCTCAAGATATGCAAATACATAATCGTCAAGATATGTTTGAGCAAGTGTAAAGTGATGTAGAGCAAGCTATCAAGCAAGAAGTCTCTATGGCTGTAGATGAACTGAATAGTTTGTCGGCTTTCATCAAAGTCAGTAAAGAGGTTTCTTTATCTGATTTTAATCTATTTGTAGAGAAATTTTTCATAAAAACTCAGCGATAAGAGCGCTTGAGTGGGCACCAATTGTTGAGCACGAACATCGAGCTCATTATGAACAGCAAGCAACGGCAATAAAGGAGCGAAGCAATAGCGGTATAATGCAAATAGCAAAACACCGAGAGGTTTATGCACCCATACATTACGTTTATCCAAGTTTAGGTAATCGTAAATTTCTTGGTTTTGATTTACTAACCAATTCAACAGACGTGGTTTCAATGACGAATGTTATAGCCAGTAATAACATAGTCACCAGTGCACCAATAAACTTGATACAAGATGATCATCGAAATCTCGGTGTTTTATTTTTTTCTTCTGTCCATGGTGTTGGTGAACAAGCAGAAAGCGCTTTCACTAACAATAATAATAAACCTAGCTTATTAGGTTTTGTTGTTGCAGTAATGCAGTTTGAACTAAATATCTTTTCGCGCCATTGGCGAATTAGTCTTGTTGAGCAGCAACCTTGGAAAATGCAGCAAAAAAGTTGGCAAGCATGGGGGATGCTACTCGGAGCAACTTAAGGTGGCATTTTGTTTCAGTTACTCATTTTAATGATGGCCGCTTATTCAAGTGAGTTAAGTGTTCAGGTTATTAGAAAAACTCAAGAACTGATCATAGCAAAAGAACAGTCAGAACAAGAAAGCATTGCTAAAACGGATTTTTTAAATACCCTAAACAAGGAATTACAAACTCCACTGTAAGCTATTAGCCTTTTTATACAGCAATTGAGAAAAATGGAGCAAAAAAAGCAACAAGCCCTAATTAGCAATATAGATTTAGCACAGAAAAACATCAGTAAATTACTTGATATGGTGGTTGATTTGTCAAAAATTGAGTTAGGGGAGTTGGTTATTAAGTATGAACCATTTGACTTTCATGGTTTTTTGACGCGCATAGATGAGGTGCTAAAAGCCCAAAACGCCTCTAAAAACAGAAATATTACCCTACTAATAGACTCATCTGTGCCACATTTTATTATCGGTGATGAGATTCGTATTCAACAATTTTTAGTCGCTTTGTGTGAAAATATTCATGAGCTTTATGCCATGAAGAATATACGACTTACAGTCAAGGTTCATAGCCATCACCTTAACACCACAACTTTGCTGTTTATTTTTACAGAACATGATGATGTTCGGATAGAGAATACAGCACCATTTGTTGAGTATATTTCAAGAGATATTTCACAATACAGCACTCAAATGGCAATGGCAAAAGAGGTTTGGCAATTGATGGGGGGAGATATTAGCCTAGGAATTACAAACTCAGGTGAAAAGATCTTAACCGCAGCAATTAAGATAAACCAAACAACAAACGAGCAACAGTAAGCCTATCAAGCACGTATTTTTGGTGATGATAAAATTAGTTAAAGTAATCATCTAATTTAACTCACTTTTTACTTGTATTACAAATTAAAATAGTTTACTTTTTAAACAGGTTGCACCATAACCCAACTTACTGTTTTGTTTAAATAACTAAAAAGCTAGGTTAGCAAAAAGAGCAAAAAGAGCAAAAAATAATTACGCAACCAAATTAAAAATAAGGTAAATAATGAGCAAGTCATCCTCTAGAGGATTAAAGCTGACTACGGTTATTTTTGCAGTACTTATAATGGCCGTTACAGCAATATTGAGTAACACCTCAGTAGCTGATGACATGGAAGTAAAAACAGCACAATCAGAAAAATAGATGATAGATCTTCAAAGGCTTTAACTACAGTGTCCTATGAAAAGTAAACTGTTTAGCCTTTTGGGGTAAGTCTATCGCATAATGGAAGTTCAAGCCTCTGTTGCTCAGTTATGAGCAACAGAGGCTTTTTTCTTTGTGGTGTAATGGCGTCTCGAGCAGGAGTCGAACCTGCGGCTTTCTCCTTAGGAGGGAGACACTCTATCCAGCTGAGTTACCGAGACTTAGTCATGACAATACTCATTTAACAACCCAAAGGCTATGTAAATTATGGTGTTAAATATAATAAATGGAAGTTCCTGATTGTTTTTTGCCTGATACATGGCTTCGTCTGCCAGTTGTATTAAAGTATGAAGGTCAGTATTTTTATCAAAATAAATTGAAACGCCAACACTGGCTTCAACTTTAACTTTTTTTAATTCTATAATAAATGGTGAGTTAAATTCATCCAACAACTTATTTGCCATTGATTCTACAGATGCTTTACTTTCAAGGTTTTGCATGACAACCAGAAACTCATCACCCCCTAATCGAGTGACAATATCAGACTTTCGTACGCAATTTTTAAGCCTATTCGCTGTCACCATCAAAACACCATCACCAACTAACGATTATAGACTAAGTTTTGTCTACTTTCATACTTGGCTATAACATAAAATGTTAGAAAACTAAGGTGTAAGTCATTAGATAATCTCATTAAAACCGCACGGCTACATCATTTAACTGAATATTACCTAATAAAGCATTATCAAGGGTGATAGCAGTAGCGCTTTGCTTGGTTAGTTTAGTTACTTTAACCTTGTATGGACTGACATTATAACTGGCATAGTGCTGACCACTGTCAGTAGTAAAATTATTCAAGTGTAAAAGTGAGAATTCATCGCCAATTTTGACACCATGATGACGACCTAAATTGATGACTATTTGGTTTCCTGCCACTTTTATTATTTTACCTTCACCAGGCTCGCACATAATATTTTCATCAATATCAGCTACGGTTGTATCGATAAGTGAATTAATCATATTTCCATATTCACTTTGCCAAAAATCACTACTATTAACATCAACAGTTGCTCGTTTGTTAAATTTCCATACTGCTGAATTTTGATAGCTTTGCTGCCACACTTGTTCTCCACTTAAGCCGTTATAAAGGTATAGAGTGAAATCAAAATTTCTAGTGTAAGTACCTTGCTGCCAAACTTTCCAAGTATTTGTTCTTTCCTGCGTCAGAGATAGATCGTGAATTTCAGTAAATAATATGTATTGGCTGTTGGTATTATCAGCTAATGATATAGTCAGCTGCTTTATTTCTTCTTCATTAAAACTTTGCTTTAGACGAGAAAATTGAGTAGCGCTTTTTAATAGCAATTTAGTGCTGGCATAATTACTTTGTGATGATATTTGTTTGTTTAGTTGTTTTATTAAAGCGGTATCAATGGGATAAATATTGCCAATGTTAGCTTGCTCTCTATTAGTGAGATGGCCCTTAGTCAGTAAAATTGACTTTTTGTAGTCTGAAGCAAAACACTTTTTTTCTTGAGGAAAAATATCAGCTCGAATAGTGACACTAATAGTGTTATCGCTGTGTAATTCATCAATAAGCTCAATAGAGTTGACACTACCACTAGCGCGAATACTTATTTGATCTTGGGTAAGCAGACCATTTACCACTTGCTGCACACTCGATACGCTCGCGCCCGCAACCAATAAGGCTTTTTTAAGGGCATTTTCTGTTGCTTTAGTGCGGGCGATATCTAATGAATTCTTTTCTAAGCTTGCATGCCCTTTTGCTTCATACCACTGGGCTAGAGTATTAAAGCTGATTAAGTTTAAGCTGGTTAATAGAGTCAGTGATAGTATTAGCTTGTGCATAAAGTTTCCATTAAGGTCAATGTTGCTTGCCTTATTGTCTAGTCTTGATTTGGGTTGTGGAAACTAATGCATTATTTATGCCTGTTTATATATAAATTAATGTTTACTTGGCGTGATATGTGCATTGTTTTAGGTATTGAAATAAAGTTGCCAGTTAATGCGCTAGAGCTAAAAGTCTTTTATAGCGCTGACTTTTTAAAGGGGATCACCATGAAAAAGTGGCTTATACCATTACTTTTACCAACACTTTTATCTTGTGAAATGATAACGCAAGAAGAAGATTTTTATAAGTCGGGTCAAGTTGATAAAGGTGAAATTGACAGTTACAACCTGCCAAAGCATGCCATTAATGATGTCGTTAAGGGCTTAGCTTATCAAATGTTAGAGAGTAGTGCTTTTGTTAATGCAAAAACTCCAGTTGCCGTTGCTTCTTTTGTTAATTTAAAAGATTTAGAGTCAACAAATTGGTTAGGTAATCAATTAGCTGAGAACTTTGTTCATGAACTGCAACGTCATGGTTTAGTTGTGATTGATTTTAAAACAACAGGCCATATTCGTGTCACTAAAGAAGGGGATTATGTCTTTAGTAGAGACTGGAAAGAGCTACCTGAACGTCAGATTATTGACTACGTAGTTACCGGTACTATGATGGAGCAGGAGAATGGTATTTTGATTAATGCTCGCATGATAGGGATCCAATCACGTGTTGTGGTGGCAACCGCTCAGTCATTTATTCCATCTTGGGTGCTAGGTGAAGAGAAAAGTCACAGTGAAAACGTTAAAATCAAAGACGGTATGATTATTCGTAGTAACGCCATGCTGCTTGAAAATCAAAGAGCCGTTGAGATACAAAATTAATTAGGTGTCACTATGTTAGTTACCCAAATAAAAAACGCATTCACTAGAATATTACTTGTGGGCCTTGGTTTGCTGGCCGTTACTGCTTGTTCAACCATATATGACAAGCATGTTCAATGGCAGGCGGTTAAGCCTGAAACTTTCCCTATTATTCGGGGTATTGGTTATGCACCAATCAGCTTACAAAAATCTGAACATGAAACTCAGCGGATGCTAATGGCCATCAAAGCGTCAAAAATTGCCGCTTATGCTGAATTAGCTGAGCAAATATATGGTCAGCAAGTGAGTAGTAAAACGACAATGGCAGATATGATTATTGATAATCAACAATTAGCTGCTTCAGTTCAGGGCCTGATCCGGGGGGCTAAAGTGGTTAAGAGTTATCCTGTTGGCGATACTTACACCACAGAATTACAGTTAGATTTTAAAGATGTTTATCAGATCTACCAAGCCAGCCTAAACCGCAAAGAAATAAAAGGTGTTCAGTATTTCTAAGCTTAGATTTTTTTGAAACTTTGAAGAGATCTAAGCCTTCAAGCCAATACTTGATAAACCACCACTTTTCTTACCTTTATTGTCGTATGTAATAGCACTTTTATTATGATTTTCTAGTAGAGTTGTTTTCATACGCTCAACAGCAAGTTGTGATTGAGTGATAATTTGTCCATTAACTTGGTTTTGTTGTTGGCATTGCTTCAATAAGTTTTCAATATCAGCTAATTCTTTGCTTAATAGCTTTGCAGCTTTATCTTGAGCAAACTGCTGATTGATACTAATTTCTTGATCTAAGCTCTGAAT
>ERZ1049444.3038-NODE-3038-length-10453-cov-5.012599_pt1 | contig 10453 bp, 10 predicted proteins | sample MGYA00383101_ERZ1049444 | MGnify/ENA primary metagenome ERZ1049444 (study PRJEB29581, sample SAMEA5548371) | metagenome | biome: marine; feature: coastal; material: water | depth 50 m | study: Short-term variability in the microbial, nano- and picoplankton...
ATTAATTATTTCCAGACCTAGCAACACGCATATTATCGCGCCAAACATTCAATATTTGTAACTGCTCGTTAAGGTGGGCAATGTCCGCGCGCGCGCCGGTAACCAGACTTCCGATCTCGCCCTCACGTTTCAACAATTGCGCCGGATACAACGACGCCATACGCAGGGCTTCGTCGATGTCCAAATTGATTTCGTTGACCATAAACCGCACAGCGGAAATCATATCAAGATCCGCACCGGCAAGGGTTCCGTCAGACAACGTTAGGCGACCATCTCGTCGTAAAATTCTTCGCCCGTCCAGCGTAAATTCTTTCATATCCGTACCAAGAGGTGCCATCGCGTCAGTGACCAAAAACAAGCGTCCCGCACCCTGTTTGGCGCGGATAGCAACCCGAATGGTTGCGGGGTTCACATGGATTCCGTCAGCGATCAATCCAGCGAACAATTTTTTCGTGTCCAGTGTGGCACCAACCACTCCGGGTTCGCGGTTGCCCAACTGGCTCATGGCGTTAAACAAATGGGTTACACAGGTTGCACCTGACACGGCGACTTCGCAGGCAGTTTGATAATCGGTGTCGGTATGGCCCAGCGATACTATTGCCCCAGAATTGCTAAGTTCGGTAATCTGGGTTTGGGTCACTGACTCCGGGGCCACTGTTAGCAAAAGGCTCGGCAAATCATTTGCAAGCGCGCACAACTGGCGGCAATCCTCGGCCTGCATTGTGCGGATCAACGCTGGGTCATGTGCACCTTTGCGGGCGATCGATAAATGTGGGCCTTCCAAGTGCAGGCCGATAACGCCCGCAATACCGTTCGATATTGCGAGCTTTACAGCCGAAATTGCAGCATCGGTTTGCTCTTTGGTGTCAGTAATCAAAGTGGGCAGCAGCGAGGTCGTCCCAAACTGGAGATGCGCATCACAAATAGTACGAATGGTATCCACGGAGGGTGCGTTATTAAGCATTTTCCCACCGCCACCATTTACCTGTAGATCGACGAACCCTGCAGTAATCAAACCGCCATCAAGTTCGACCGTATCGCATCCGGATGGCACTTCGGACTCGGGAACTATACCAGCAACACGTCCGCCTTTAACCAGCAAAACCGAATGCCTGTACCGGCTGTGCCCGCTAAAAATTTCGGCGCCAACATATGCTGTCAAAGCGTTTCTCATACCGTCTCAGTCACCTTTTTGAGGTTTCGGGGTAAGTCGGGATTAATACCGCGTTCTACGGAAAGACGTTCGATGAAGGCATAGAACGATACGATTAACGCCAGCGGGTCAGTAAGCGGATGTGAGGTTTTGGCGAAATCGAGTCGCTTAGCGTATTCTGCGCGATCGGAGCTTATAAACGTCACCGCCCCTTTTTGCGTCAATTCATCAACAACAGACGCAATTGAATCTTCAGACGCATCCCGCGATGCAAGTGCCAGCACCGGATAGCCAGGTTCCACGATGGAAACCGGACCATGCAATACCTCGGCAGAGGAATAGGACCCGGCGTGAACCTGACAGGTTTCCTTGAACTTCAGTGCCGCTTCGTTTGATATCGCATATGATGGGCCACGCCCTAACACAAACAGCGAGCCGTGATCCTCTAACGAGTGACGCAGCTCCGGCCAGTCATAGGATACAGCATTTTCGAGATACTGTGGCAGTTTTTCAATGGCCTCAATCAGATGCTTATCTTGCTTCCAGTGCGCCAATAACGCCAGTCCGGCCACTGCCGACGTTACGAAGGTCTTTGTTGCCGCCACACTTCTTTCAGTCCCAGCATGAATAGGAATAGTGTGTTTGCAGGCGTCGGCCAACGGAGACGCCGGTTCATTGGTTATGGCAACAGTAAGCGCACCCTGTTTTGTTGCTGACTGGGTCATTTTCACGATATCCGGACTTTGCCCCGACTGTGAAATGCCGATGCATGCGCTGTTTCCCAGCAGCAAATCCGCCCCGTAAATAGAAGAGATCGAAGGGCCAATTGAAGCAACAGGCAGTCCAAGGGTAAGTTCGGATGCGTATTTGAAATAGGTTGCGGCATGATCGGAGGATCCACGCGCAACAGTGCTGATAAATTGCGGGGCTGTGTGCCGCAGGTCGTCCGCCGCAATTTCAATTGCTTCGCGGCCTTCGCTCAGCAGCCGTCGGGTAGCATCGGGGATTTCGCGAATTTCGCGATACATATGTGTTTGGGTGGTCATTTATTGTCTCTGGTGTTGGAGGGCAACTGGAGTTCTGCGACAAAATCGTATGCATCACCGCGGTAGATCGAGTGGGTAAGCTCCACCACTTGTCCCGATTCCAGATAGGAAACTCGGGTTATTTTCAGACCGGCGATGCCTTCCTCGACCTCCAGCAACTCGGCGTCCACTGCATTCAGATTGGTTGCTGAAATCCGTTGAACTGCACGAACCGGTTTAAAGCCCGACTCATCAAGTGTTTCATAAAGTGAGGATTCGACGGCAAGAGGGTTGGGCAGCATTCGGGTGGAAAGAGAGGCTCTCTCGATTGCCAATGGTGTGCCATCCGCCATCCGCAGTCGTGACAGGCGGGAGACAGATTCACGCGCTGTCAGGCCCAGAGTCATTGTTTCCTCTGGCGAGGGCAAAAAGATACTTCGCTCCAGCCACGTCGCAGTCACGTTCTTACCACGTCTCGCCATATCTTCGGTGAAGGAGGTTAAGCGGGAGAGAGATTGTTCAACTTTAGTCAACTGGGGTGCAACAATAGAGCCGGACCCCCGACGCTGTAGGATCAGGCCCTCCTCGACCAATGGCTGCACAGCTTTACGGACTGTCACCCGCGACAGGGTGGTCATCGAGGCTATCTCGCGCTCGGGCGGCAAGGGTGTGCCGGGGGGAAGTTGGCCGCTTTCGATCGCCTTTTCAATGCGGCGACGTAACTGGATGTATCGCGGCCCCCCGGTGGAGGATAGCCATTTTGAAGGATCAAATACTTCCTGAATACTCATTCTACATCTCCCGCCCATAACTGCCGCGCTAACGTAAGGGCACCATCCGAGGCATTGCCCTTCGGGGGTGTGCAAAGCTCCTGATATTCCGGTCGCAGCAATTTCTTAAATACAGGCCCCAACCCGCCGAGCAAATAGAGCGCACCGGTTGCTTTTGTATTCAATACATCCAGCGTGTGATGCAGCGATGCTACCGCCGCATCGACTATTTCAACAGCAACGGCATCACCCGCGTGGTATGCCTCAACTAGACCCGGTGCGAAGCCGCCGTAATCCATAGGTGAGGCCGCCTGCACAAATGCAATCATCCCCTGAGGAGTGCCGCCGAAACGCTCCAGAATTTTGCGCGTTAGCGGACTATGCGCAATGATCCCATCATGCGCGTGAATAGTTCGACGGAGCAGTTTCCGGCCCAGAAATGCTCCGCCGCCATCATCGCCAAGCTGGAAACCCCAACCGCCGATGCTAACAATTTTTTCATTTTGACGACTAACAAAGAACGAACCGGTACCAATTGCGGCAACCGTTCCGTCTTCGCCTCCCATCGCGCCCTGAACAGTGATTTCGCGGTCAGACGTTACCACAACCTTGCTGAAACTCAGGGCATTCTCGGTCTGTGCTGCCATATCATCAAGGTTGGCACCAGCGAGACCAAGGAACGCAAAGTCATTCACCATTCGAGTGGGGTCAAATCCTGCTGCACTATATGCGCGATGAACTGTATCCAGAATATTGGAAAGGGCGCTATTCAAGTCTGTCGTAATATTTGCCGAACCTCCGCGAGCGGTGCCGACCACCCTGCCAGACATCCTACATAGGCTTACGCGGCAAGTGCTTCCACCACCGTCAACCGCAACAATTAAGCTTTCTGATTCTTTGCTCATACGATACCTATAAAATACCAAAAGTGAAAACGGAAGTCATAATTGTAAAAAACTTTGCGATATAGGTCAATATTCCCACTATTACTTGGTATTTATGTGCAATTTAAAATAATTCTTGACATTCGGTATTAAATTGGCATCTTTGTGAAAAATTGCAAGTGACGGGAATCACCAAATGGCTGGAAATCAAATATCACTCCTGCAAACAGAGCAGCCACATGCGCAAGCTAAGGGGCTCGACCTGCTAAGCGGGGTGGAAATCTTAACCACGCTCCATGACGGGCAAGTGGCAGCAGCCAAATCTGTTAGCGTAGCAATCCCCGCGCTAGACAAAGGTGCCGACGCAATGGCGGCCGCAATCCGGTCGGGTGGAAATCTGGTTTATGCAGCAGCGGGCAGTTCAGGCCTTATGGGTCTGGCTGACGGCCTAGAAATCCCGCCAACATTTGGAATTTCCACAAATCGGATCAGTATTTTGCGGGCTGGCGGGCTCGAAGATATGGCCAAACCCAAAGGTGAGGCAGAAGATGATGGCGAAGCCGCAAAGCGCGACGCCGCGGGTATCGGGCCAAATGACTGTGTTATATGTCTGGCAGCAAGTGGAAACACTGTTTACCCCGTTACAATCATGAATATAGCCAAGGCGCGCGGCGCAACAACTGTCGGCATATCCAATAACAATGACACTTTGCTGATTACCAGCTCCGACATTCCTGTCTTCTTGCCCACTCCGCCCGAAGTTATCGCCGGGTCCACGCGTTTGGGTGCCGGAACAGCGCAGAAAATGGCGCTGAATATGATGTCCTCGCTGATGGGCGTGCGATTGGGCCATGTAATGGATGGGTTGATGGTGAATGTTATCGCCAACAACGCCAAATTGTTCGAACGCGCCGAGAATATCGTGATGGAAATCACAGGCTGCGACAGAGATACAGCCACTAAAAACCTAAAGGCGGCAAACGGGGGCGTGAAGCAAGCAATCCTAATCACATCAGGCGCCAAAGACCTGAACGATGCAACAAAATATCTGGATATGGCAGACCAGAACCTGCGCTCTGCCATTGCCAATATAACCACGGGCTAATGCCCGAAAACCGCGCCGTAGGCGCACGATAGGGAGACGAACCATGAAAACGACCAAGATGGTCAGCGCGTTGCTGGCAACATCATTTATGAGCACAGCTGCATTTGCCGCAGATGTGACTATCACAATCGAGAGCTGGCGCAACGACGACCTTCTCATCTGGCAGGATACAATTATCCCGACGTTCGAGGCTGCAAACCCGGGCATCAAAGTTGTATTCGCCCCAACTGCACCAGCGCAGTATAACTCTGCGCTTAACGCAAAACTGGAAGCGGGTACTGCTGGCGATATGATCACTTGTCGCCCGTTTGATGGCTCGCTTTCGCTATTTGACGCTGGTCATCTGGCTGAAGTTGGTGATCTAGAGAACATGGCAAACTTTGGTCCTGTTGCAAAATCCGGTTGGAGCACTGATGACGGTTCTGCAACATTCTGTGTGCCGATGGCCTCCGTTATCCACGGTTTTATCTATAACAAAGAAGCTTTCGAAGAAGTTGGCGTAGAGGTTCCGGGAACCGTTGACGAGTTCTTCGCTGCTTTGGATGCCATCAAAGAAGACGGCAACTATATCCCGCTTTCAATGGGTACCGCTGACCAATGGGAAGCTGCCACAATGGGATATGCGAATATCGGTCCTAACTACTGGAAAGGTGAAGAAGGTCGCTTGGCTGTAATTGCGGGTGATCAGAAACTGACAGACCCACAATGGGTAGCACCGTACTCACAGTTGGCACGTTGGGGCGAGTATATGGGTGACGGTTATGAAGCTCAGTCATACCCTGACAGCCAAAACTTGTTCACACTTGGCCGTGCAGCGATTTATCCTGCTGGTTCTTGGGAGCTAAGCGGATTTAACGCACAAGCCGATTTCGAAATGGGCGCATTTAATGCACCAGTTCAGGCCGCTGGTGACGAGTGCTACATCTCGGATCACGTGGATATTGCGTTGGGTATGAACAAAGCGACCGAGCATGCGGATGAAGTGCGCACCTTCCTGAATTGGGTTGGTTCAGCTGAATTTGCAAGCATGTACGCGAATTCCCTTCCTGGGTTCTTCTCGCTTTCGAACCATGCGGTTGAAATGTCAGATCCACTGGCGCAGGAAATTGTTGGATGGCGCGACAGCTGTAATTCCTCAATTCGTCCGTACCACCAGATTCTGTCTCGCGGCACACCTAACCTTGCGAATGAATACTGGGTATCTTCGGCAAACGCCATTCGTGGCAGCATGACGCCTGAAGAAGCCGGTAAGCATATGCAGGACGGTTTGGCTAGCTGGTACGCGCCTCAGCAGTAAGCCTTAAACTCAGGCCGGAGGGACTCCTCCGGCCTACTTAAAAAGGGGAAAACGGTGAGCACGCAAGATCGACCAAAGAGACGCTGGCATATCTTGATATTTCTGATGCCGGCGGTGTTGGTTTACACCGCGATCATGATCTACCCTTTATTTGGAACTCTGCGCCTTTCGCTGTTCACAACCGAAGGACAGGAGCAGATTTTTATAGGGTTGGACAACTTTCGCACCCTGTTTGGCGACGAACGCTGGTCCGCTAGTTTTTGGAACGCTCTAAAGAACAATACGTGGTTTTTCGTGATCCACATGCTCGTACAAAATCCTCTCGGTATTGCGATTGCAGCTATGCTTTCATCCTCGGCACTACGTTTCAGCAGCTTTTACCGCACAGCCATTTTTATTCCTACAATTCTGTCATTCGTGATCGTTGGCTTTGCTTGGAAACTGATATTGTCACCCTTGTGGGGGATCGCCCCCGACATGCTGGATGCGGTCGGTTTGAAATTCCTGTTTAAGCCGTGGTTGGGCAAAGAAGAGTATGCGCTTACCACATTGGCACTAATCTCTGTTTGGCAATTCGTGGGTATCCCGATGATGCTGATTTATGCTTCCCTTTTGTCCATCCCGGACGAGGTGTTAGAAGCTGGCGAGTGCGACGGTATCACCGGCATGGCCGCTTTCTGGAAAATCAAACTACCTCTGATTTTACCATCTATTGGAATTATCTCCATTCTGACGTTCGTAGCCAATTTCAACGCGTTTGACCTTATCTACACCACGCAAGGAGCGCTGGCGGGGCCTAACTATTCCACCGATGTGCTCGGGTCATTCTTGTATCGCACCTTCTTCGGTTTCCAAATGCAATTGGGGGACCCCAACATGGGTTCTGCAATCGCGATGATGATGTTTTTAGTTATTCTCATCGGAGTTTGTATTTACCTGTTTGGCATCCAGACGCGCATGCGTCGGTACCAGTTCTAGGAGGAGCAGATAATGAACAAAGTTAGACACAATCCGCTCAATCTGATAGCCGCACATGCTGCATTGATAACGTATACGATTATCGCGCTGTTTCCTGTGGTTGTAATCCTGATCAACAGTTTCAAAACTCGAAAGTCCATATTTCGTGATCCTTTGGCTTTCCCCAATGCAGACAGCTTCACGACGATTGGTTACGAGACTGTATTCAAGCAAGGCGACTTTTTTCAATACTTTCAAAACTCGATGATCGTAACGGTTGCATCACTGTTCTTTATCTTGCTTTTCGGCGCGATGGCCGCGTTTGCGCTGGCGGAATACCGTTTCAAAGGCAACACACTGATGGGGCTTTACCTTGCGATCGGTATTATGATCCCTATCCGCCTTGGTACCATCGCAATCCTGGAGCTGATGGTTGCTGGTGGTTTGGTAAACACTTTGACCGCGTTAATACTGGTTTACATAGCACAGGGACTACCACTGGCGATTTTCATTCTCGCCGAATTTATGCGACAAGTTTCGGATGATCTGAAGAACGCGGGCCGAATTGACGGCCTCTCGGAATACCGCATTTTCTTTGTGCTAGTATTACCGCTGGTGCGCCCTGCCATGGCAACGGTTGCTGTATTTAACATGATCCCGATCTGGAATGACCTGTGGTTCCCGTTAATTCTGGCACCGGGCGAAGAAACCAAGACCCTCACTCTCGGCTCGCAAGTATTCATTGGTCAGTTCGTAACTGACTGGAATGCAGTTCTATCAGCGCTATCTATGGCCATCCTACCGGTGATGATCCTTTACGTGATCTTCTCCAAACAACTTATACGTGGCATCACTTCAGGAGCGGTAAAATGATCCGTGTTCTGATTGCCGGATTGGGCAACATGGGGCGCAGCCATGCGCTGGCTTATCACGGCAATCCCGATTTCGAGATTGTTGGGTTGATGAATCGTAGCGCTGTCGACTTGCCGGATGAATTGCGCGACTACCCGATCTATAGGGAATATAGCGCAGCATTAATTGCCACCAAACCCGATCTTGTAGCTGTATGCACTTACACCGACAGCCACGCAGATTATGCCATTGCGGCAATGGATGCAGGCGCACATGTGTTTGTTGAAAAACCGCTAGCTGCCAACGCCGCCGACGCCCAAAAGGTGATCGACAAGGCAGTTGAGACAGGCCGGAAACTGGTAGTTGGCTATATCTTGCGCCATCATCCCAGCTGGCAGCAGCTTATCGGTGAATCTCGTGCCCTCGGTGGACCATATGTGTTTCGTATGAATCTAAACCAGCAAAGCCATGGCGTAGAATGGGAGACACACAAAAGCCTGCTTAAAAGCACGTCACCCATCGTCGATTGCGGTGTGCACTATGTAGATGTGATGTGCCAGATTACCGATGCAAAACCGGTTCAGGTGCGCGGAATGGGAGTGCGGCTATCAGAAGAAATCGCACTTGATATGTATAACTACGGCCAGTTTCAGGTGTTGTTCGATGACGATTCAGTCGGCTGGTACGAAGCGGCATGGGGCCCGATGGTCTCGGAAACCGCGTATTTCGTTAAAGACGTGATTTCGCCAAATGGCGCGGTGTCTATTGTTTCGGCGGAGGCCGGAAGTTCTGCGGATATCGACAGCCATACAAAGGTTGGCCGTTTACGGGTGCATCCCAGCAACGGGACGGACCGGCTGATTGATCTGCCGGATGAACCTGATCATCAGGCGCTCTGCGATTCCGAGGCCGCTTTTATGGCTAAAGCAATAAATGAAAACGTCGACCTGACCCGACACATGTCGGACGCGGTACAGTCACTTGCGATCTGCTTGGCGGCAGATGAAAGCGTTCGCTCCGGCGAGCCAGTCTATTTGTAGGAGGGGATACAAAATGGGTTCCTTAAGTCTAAGAAATATTCACAAATCCTTCGGCTCAGTCGAGGTTTTGACCGATATCAACCTTGAAGTTGATGAGGGCGAATTTGTGATATTCGTCGGCCCGTCAGGCTGTGGAAAATCTACCCTTCTGCGGATCATCGCCGGGCTGGAAGATGCAACATCGGGTGATGTGTTGATTGGGGACGAGCGGGTGAATGCGCTGCCGCCCTCGGATCGAGGCATAGCTATGGTTTTCCAAACCTACGCGCTCTACCCGCATCTGACCGTGCGTAAAAATATGAGCCTCGGATTGAAACAGGCCAAGAAATCGGCTGAATATATTGAAGAGCGGGTCGGGGTAGCTGCGGATATGCTGGAGCTTGCCCCCTATCTGGATAGACGACCTGCGGAATTGTCAGGCGGTCAGCGCCAGCGCGTAGCCATCGGTCGTGCGATCGTGCGTAATCCCAAGCTGTTCCTATTTGACGAACCGCTTTCAAATCTGGACGCCGCGCTGAGGGTCAATACGCGACTCGAAATCGCCAATCTGCACCGCGAACTGCAATCCACGATCATTTACGTAACCCACGATCAGGTCGAGGCCATGACGCTTGCCGACAAAATCGTTGTGTTGCAGGGAGGTCGAATTGAGCAGGTCGGATCGCCGATGGACCTATACAACGACCCCGACAACCTGTTTGTCGCAGGCTTCATTGGTTCACCAGCGATGAACTTTTTGGATGCCAAACTGTTTGATCTACCCGCTGAGGTAAAAACCGTAGGCTTACGTCCAGAATCGATCTCGCTGGCTGATGCCGGACAAATAAGCGGAGTAGTAAGCCATCTGGAACACCTAGGGGCAGATACAAATGTTTATGTAAAGATTGGTGAAGGCCTGATCACAGTTCGCATTCTTGGGCAGGAAGAATATGAAGTCGGAACAACAGTTCATCTGGACTTTGCCACTGACGACATGTTCCTCTTTGACAGCGATGACAAGAGGATCAGGTAGGGCTATGGGAAACTGCGTATTAGGGTCTACTTAAGTGGATGGAAACTCTTGAAATATGGTTTATTGACTGTCAAAACATTTCGAGCTTGTCACAGTTCAATTTTTTGCAAGTCAATATCTAGATTAAAATGGAGAAATTACTCGTTGCAAATAAAGCATTTCTCTCTTCCCACGCTCGAGCGGACATATGCAGCTGCAGCGAAAGTCTGCTTTCCGCCGATTGTGTTGAAAAACTCGTTGTTTTTGACCCCTTGATGCTGGTTACTACGTTGATTTCATTTGGCTGGTCGTAACCAGCCTGCCTTTCACCCTGCGGCTGGTCCCATCGGCTTGAGCTTAGCGAGTTTTCGGAGGTTTT
>ERZ1049444.3053-NODE-3053-length-10429-cov-4.031136_pt1 | contig 10429 bp, 9 predicted proteins | sample MGYA00383101_ERZ1049444 | MGnify/ENA primary metagenome ERZ1049444 (study PRJEB29581, sample SAMEA5548371) | metagenome | biome: marine; feature: coastal; material: water | depth 50 m | study: Short-term variability in the microbial, nano- and picoplankton...
AAATTCAACATACTCCTCGATCATTGCCTCCACATCAATCTTCTCAGCACCATATACGTTCTCTAGAATAGCGTTCTTTTCATCAAGAGAAGACATCAGCTTCTTCCGAAGAATATCTCTGTCCAATAGGTCGACTACACGCACGCCTGTCCGAGCAAACTTATCGACGTACGCAGGACCAATTCCTCGCCCAGTCGTACCGATAGCTCCCGCGTCTCTCCACCTCTCACGCGCTTCTTCTATGCGCTTGTGATAAGGCATGATCAGATGCGCATTGTGCGAAATGAACAAGCGTCCTTCCACATTATAGCCGAGGTCTTTGATCATGTTGATCTCCTCGACCATAGCGACCGGATCGATCACTACTCCGTTGCCAATGACGCACTGAACGTTCGGCTGAAATATTCCACTCGGGACGAGATGCAGTACGAACGTTTCATCACCCCAACAGATCGTGTGACCTGCGTTGGCTCCACCTTGATACCTAGCGACGATGTCGATGTCCTGACTAATCAGGTCAACAATCTTCCCTTTTCCTTCGTCGCCCCATTGGCTTCCAATTACTACGCTGACGGGCATATCCGATAGCCTCCTTTACGTGCCTTAAAGCACGAACCCATTCTAAAAACAAGATAAAGGCGGCGGGTTCTCACCCGCCGCCTTTACCGTGATACTATATAGACCGAATACGTTCCTTCTCTCTCTTAGAGAATCCGAGAAGAAACGACTGTGTCTTAGTCTTCGTAGCTTTTGGCGGCTTCTTCAACCGACTCATAATGCTTGAAAACAGTAATCAACTTCGTGATGACTAGAAGTGACTGTATACGGTCCGCAACTTTGGCGAGACGAAGGTCTCCTCCGGCGTTACGCATCGTTGTCATCGCACTAATCAGCATTCCGAGACCACTCGAGTTCATGAATTTCACTTTGGAAAGGTCGACCACAACATTGGTTTTCCCTCCTTCTTTCAATTCATGCAGTGTGTCATGAAGTTTGGAGCCATCTGGTCCGCCCATCACGTTTCCTTTAAGCGTGATGACAACACTGTTGTAACGTTCGTCTACGTTGTAATTCATTTTTCCTCACGTGTCGTGAAATATGGAATCTAATTGGTTCTTACTTGCGCTTTCCAGCAGCTCTGAGTCGTAATTCAAGAACTACGGGCGAAGCAACAAAAACGGAAGAGTAGGTCCCGATTAGGATACCGATGATCAGGGCAAACGCGAATCCGCGCAACACCTCGCCACCGAATATAAATAGGACAGTTACTACGAGCAAGGTCGTTCCGGATGTGACAACGGTTCTACTCAATGTGTTATTGATTGACTTGTTGAGCACGTTCTCGTAATTCTCTGACTTGAACAATCCCGTGTACTCCCTGATTCGGTCAAAAACAACGACCGTATCGTTCAAGGAATACCCGACAATGGTCAGGAATGCAGCTATAATAGTCTGATCGATCTGCAAAGAGAATCCAAGAATGTTCTGCATAAGCGAGAACACACCGAGCGTGATAATCACGTCATGAAAAAGCGCTGCAACGGCACCAACGCCAAATCTCCATTCGAATCGAATGAGGATGTAGACGAAAATTACCAACAGTGAACCAATAATCGAGTAGATAGAGCCCCGCTTCATGTCTTCAGCGAAGTTGGCACTTACCACGTAGGTCTTCTCAATTTTGGGCTCGACTTCAGGAAAGGTCCTGCCAATCGTGTCAATAATCTGATTACGAAGTACATCAGCATCGCCATCCACAACCGTGCGAACGAGTAACTGCTGAGCACCATTGTACTGGTAGGTTTTGACTTCCGGAGCGAACTCCAGCACGTCAGTTAGTGCTGTTCGAACGGTGGTTACGTCCAGCGGAGAGGTGGTTTCAACCACAAATTCGCGACCACCCTTGAAATCGATACCGAGTTCAAGGCCATTAATCGCGAAGGATACAAGACTCACCAGAATCAGAACGCCTGAGATCACATATCCCATCTTACGTCTGCCGATGAACTCGTAATTGATATTTTCAAAAATACGCATGTTTATTTCAGTTCTTGGCCTCCAGGGCCGGTTCAAAACTCTTGTTCACCTAGCTCAGCCGAAGCTGACGGTCAGTTTCTTTTCCACAACCATGTAATCCATAAGGATGCGGGTGAAAATGATGGCGGTGAACATGGAGGAAAGAATTCCAGCCATCAGAGTGACTGCAAATCCCTGGATAGGTCCGAGTCCGAAAGAGTAAAGAATTACTCCAACGAAAAAGGTCGTGATGTTGGCATCGAAGATGGCAGATAGCGCTTTTGCATAGCCGCCTTCCATCGAAGCTTTTAAGGTCTTCCCGGTCGATTGCTCTTCTCGAACTCGCTCAAATATCAGCACGTTGGCATCCACCGCCATACCGATAGTCAGCACGATACCGGCAATACCAGGTAACGTTAGCGTGGCACCGAAGCCAGCGAGTATGCCAAGAATGAAAATGAGATTCAATATCAGAGCGATATCGGCAATACTACCACCCGTACGGTAGTAGAAAATCATGAAGAGCGCGACGAGCGCTAACCCGAACATGACGGACTTGAGACCGGCATCGATAGATGCTTGACCAAGACTTGCACCAACCGTGCTTTCCTGCACAATTTCAACGGGAGCAGGCAATGCTCCAGACTTGAGAACGGTTACGATGTCCTGCGCCTCGGCTTGAGACTTCAGATTAGTGATGTTAGATCGTCCACCGGAAATACGACCGAGAACGTTTGGATAGGAATACACCACCCCGTCCAAAACGATGGCAATGTTATTTCCAACGTTGGCACCCGTGAGTCTGGCCCAAGTCCGAGAACCTTCCGAATTCATGACCATGGTCACTTCCGGTACGTTGGTTCGCTGATCGAAATCGACTCGTGCATCGGTAATAACGTCTCCCGTTAGCTCAATGTCGTCACGAACACCTAGAAGCGCGTAGACTTCTTCCCCATCTGCCGTTGTTCCTACGGGACTGGAAGTGTACATGAGACTTACGCCTCGAGGTAACATCTCAGCAATTACTGGATTGGAAAGCAGTGTGTTTGCCGCAGTGGTATCACTTTCGAGTACCTGGCCGAACATGACGCCCTGACCGAGCGGCTGCATCACGTCCAATAGCTCGTTTCCTGAAGTAAGCTCTTCTGAATCGAGCAGGTCGTTGATATCGAGAGTGGTATCAGCTTCCGCAACAGAATCGTCTCCTGTCGCTGTTGAATCTACGCCCGTATCGTAGTACGCGATAATGCGCTGCAGAGAACGGACGTTTTCTGCAGGATCAATCATGAGATGGAACTCCAAACGAGCTGTTCCACGAAGCAGACCTCTAATTCGGTCTGGATCGTCAATACCCGGAAGCTCAACGATAACACGACGTGTTCCCTGCTTCTGGATGCTGGGTTCTGTTACACCGTAACGGTCAACACGATCTCGAATAATAGAAATAGCGCGATCAACGGCTTCATCAGATTCCAATCGGAGATAAGCTGCAACGTCAGCATTTGAAGAGCGTCGCGTAATGCCCGCCTCTTCGTTTCTGAAGTAACGAGATAGTCTGGCACTCGCATCGCGAGACTCAAACTCCGTTACGAACAGATCGATGATTGGGTTATCGGTTTCGCTTGCCTGCTGGCTAGCGACGGCGAGCACTTCCGTAAACAGATCGTCTACATCGGTTGCAAGCTCCGAGATCATGGCTTCTACACGCACTTCAAGGGTGACGTGCATTCCGCCTTGCAGGTCAAGACCAAGCTTTAACGCCTTTTCTTGAGCATTGCGAATTTTAGTGAGGTTTTCCTGTTCGTAAGTGGCTAATTCTTCGCCTACGAGTTCACTTTTATCTTGAGCGATAAAGTAACTCTGAACCGAGGGATACAAATAGTATCCCGTGATTGCGAAAAAGAAGACCGTGAGGAAAATCTTGAATCCGTTTCCTTGCATGGTTTCTGGTTGGGGTAAGGATTAATAATGACTCTTTGGGCGCCCGAGGCGTCCTAAAATTGAAAGGTGAGCGCGTCTTTCAGACGCGCTCACGAAAGACCTACCTGCACTCTGCCTCCCTCGAGATGATCGAAATCATAGTATGAGAGGAAAATTCTAAAGAGTGCGTAATCGGCTAGGGTCCAAGCGGCTGGACGGCCGAATTTCCGATTGGATAATCGACAAGTTGATTTCTCGGGGGACTGAGAAAAGATTCAGGAATCAAGTCTGATGTCTGAACCTCACTATCAAAGTCTGCAGAGCCCGAAAGGACGAATAACACCCGGCCGTTACTACGAACCCGATGCGAAGTAGAAAACACCTGAACGACTGAAGCAGCCGTGAGCATTCCTCCTTCTAATACGTCAACGAAAAAATCTTTCACGTCGGAAGAGAGACCGGCCGTATCGGCTACGGAGGCCATACTATCCCTGCCCATGGCAGCGGCTGCAGGAGACAACAAGCCACACAATGTGCTAGCCAGCAACATCGCTGCAGTCCATTGCATGGCCCGCCGCTGAATAGACTGTAATGTACCTTTTTTGCTCAACCGACCGCTATTCTATCTGTTTTTTGAGGGCGTTTTAACTCTCTAAACGAAGCGTTGAAACGAACCTCTTTCCACTCTTTATTCAGAGTGAAGCATCTCTAACGTAGCCACAAGTGGCCTCAGCCTCCGAAAGTAGGCATTATCGCCTCATGAACCAAGAACCGAAGGGGTTCCAGACACCCCTTCTGACTAGATATTCGCATCGTTTTGACAGGTATTTTAGGAATCTCCTAATCGAGCAGCCCTACCTTACATGTCCCGAACAAATTGTCTTTGAGCCATTTTCCCGAATTGATTCGTTTTCCCCGCCTGCATACTTGTCAGAGAGGAGCCATTGAATACATCATACACAGCCCGCAGAAGGTTCACAGTAACGACTTTCGTCATTGCCATCGTGCTTTTGGCTTGGGGTGCATTTGTTACCAGTATCAACGCTGGACTTGCCGTACCGGATTGGCCATCATCATTTGATTCGTACGACCCCTTCAATCCGTGGCCCAATTGGTGGACGGTCACACCTGTACTTGCTGAGCACGGACATCGACTACTGGGAGCGCTTATTGGCATGCTCACCGTAGTACTTGGGATCTGGACTTGGCTGGCTGACGACCGCGTTTGGTTACGTCGTCTCGCTATTGGAGCCATCCTGCTCGTCATTACCCAAGGCGTACTTGGGGGACTCCGCGTGGTTTGGGTGTCCTTAAACTTGGCAGTCGTACATGCATTGGTTGCCCAGCTCTTCTTCGCTCTACTCGTTTCCATGGCCCTATTTGTCTCCAAGTCATGGAGAACCCCGGAAGCAGGTACGTTTAATACACGACACGCTGAAGGGCTGTCTCCCCTTTTGGTTTTAGCACCTGCGGCCGTCTACATCCAAATATTTTTTGGAGCGCTACTACGACATCCAGGTACCGGCCTTGACCCTCTACTAGCGGGATTACACTTTGGATGGGCCTTTGTCGCCACCTCTTTCGTTGTTGTTTTTTGGACCCGATCGCGTGCTTCATTTACAAGACAGAGTACGGGCCGAAGAATGGCAAATACCATGTTAGGTGTACTCATCGTGCAGGTTTCCATCGGTCTGTTCGCCTATTTAGTATTGCTAGACGAGACTGGAACCATTCAGCCTAGCAACGTTCAGGTGATTGCAAACACGGCACATATGGTCATTGGGGCCCTACTATTTGCTTCGACTGTCTCCACATCCGTATTGTGTGCTCGGTACAGGGCTACTACGATTCGCTGACTTTCAACGATAGCTTAAGAACGAATTTATCTGAATGAGCAAAACACAAAGCATAGCCATAGAATCGGCCAACCAAGCGGAAAGCGCCACTTGGAAAGATTGGTTGATGCTAACCAAACCGGAAATCACATTTCTTGTGACTATTTCGGCTTTGGCTGGATTTGTGTTGGGTTCTACCGGTCCAATCGATGGTTGGCTGCTATTTTGGGCGCTGTTGGGTATTCCAATGACCTCAGCTGGTGGTTGTGCTTTGAACCACTATCTAGAGCGTACGATTGACGCATCTATGAAGAGAACGGCCAACCGGCCGATTCCGGGCGGTCGTATTAGTGCGGAAAAAGCAAAGTGGTTTGGCTTCTTGTTGGTAGGTGGCGGCCTTGGGATTCTATGCCCACTCACCAACCCGCTGACGGGTGTCCTCGCGGGCCTTACCGTAGTGCTCTATTTGTTCGTTTACACTCCCCTGAAGAGAAAAACGTCTTGGAATACACTTGTTGGTACCATTCCGGGAGCTCTTCCAGTTCTTGGTGGATGGACTGCCGCCTCGGGTTCTCTTGGTCTCGGTGGCTGGGTCCTATTTGGAGTCTTGGTTTGCTGGCAGATGCCCCACTTCTTCTCCCTTGCCTGGATGTATCGTCTTGATTACGAGAAAGGTGGATTTCGGATGCTTACGGTCGAGGATGAAAATGGCGATCGTACGGCAAGGCAAATGACCGGATACTCGATCGGTATGATTGCCTTCTCCGCAGCTCCCGTTGTCCTGGGACTTTCGAGCAAGATATACTTAGTTGGTGCCTTGGCGTTAGGTGTCTGGTTCATGGTTCCTGTATTGAGATTTCAACTGACCCGATCTGTCTATCACGCTCGCCGCGTTCTTAAAGCATCGGTTCTTTACGTCCCGCTTCTACTTCTGGCCATCGTAGCTGATCGCCTAATCGGCTGAGGCTTCTCCCCGATTCGAAATGGCACACGATAAAGAAACTTCAGGCCTGCTAGACATTCTATCGATGTCTCGCGACCAGCTTCAAACCTGGGTATTGGAAACGGACAAATCATTTCGATCCAAACAGATCTATCGTTGGCTTTGGAAACAAGGAGTCAGATCGTTTGATGAGATGAAAAACCTGCCAGATAGTCTGCGGAGACGTCTCAAAGATGAGACGGAGTTTTGCAATCTGGAATTGGTACAGCAGCAAACTGCTTCGGATAGAACGGAGAAGTTGTTATTCAAGTTGAGTACCGGTCGATTGATTGAAACAGTCCTAATTCCTGATATCGACCCCTACGGAAATGCCAAACGACTGACTGTTTGTGTTTCGTCGCAGGTTGGATGCGCCATGGCATGTTCGTTTTGTGCAACTGGTCAGATGGGATTCCTACAAAACCTGACCTCAGGAGAGATCTTTGATCAGGTTCGATTGGCTAATGATTTAGCAATTGAGCGCTTTGATTCTCGCATCACCAATATCGTCTTTATGGGAATGGGCGAACCGCTTCTGAATCCTAAAGCCGTTCTAGATTCCGTCGAAAAACTTACGTCAGAAGATGGAATGGGACTTGGATCCAGACGAATCACCGTATCTACCGTGGGGCTAGCCGGTCGTATTCGCGAATTGGCCGATCTCGACGTCAAGTTTAATCTAGCCGTCTCGTTACACGCTCCCTTTGATGATAAGAGATCTTCTATCATGCCGGTGAACCGAAAGGCCCGAACGGACCTGGTAGCTCTGATGGATTCCATCGAGTATTACACGCGGCAGTCTGGGCGAACGGTAACGTATGAGTACTGCATGTTTCAGGGCTACAACGATTCGGTTGAGGATGCCGCCGAATTAGCCAGACTTGTGGCACGTGCACCTGCCAAAGTGAATCTGATTATGTATAACCCAGTCGAGGGGTTGCTTTTTCAGCCATCTTCTGAAAAAGTGCTGAATCAGTTTATCGCTCGTTTGGTTAGAGACCGAGTAACCGTGACTGTCCGCAGAAGCAGAGGCCAGGATATTGATGCTGCATGCGGACAGCTAGCCACAAAAAGCATGGAAAGCTAAAGTCAATGAGTAAGGAAATTGTAAAAATCCCCCTGCCTAAGTCTGACGTGTCGAAGTCACTAGCCGGGTTTTTAATTGCTCTCTTTGTGGGAGCCTTTGCGCCTCGCGCTATCCTATATGTTGCTCGGCGTGTTTTCACTCAAGCCACTCGAGAAGTATTTATGATAGTGGCTGCTGGCTTCATCACCGACCAATTGCTGAAGCTGATCTCCGGCCAGAAACGGGATTCCTAATCCTGATCTTGTTCTGACCTCCACGTGAAAAATCGAATCGATAATGGAAACTGCTGATATTCAAGCAATCGTAGAAAACCTCGTGACCGTATTTCTACCCAAAGTGGCCGGCGTCATTGTTCTACTGGTGGTTTCTTGGGTTGTCGCAAAATGGCTGAGTCGTCATGTCCAAAAGACCGTTGCGGACCGACTAGACGAGACTATCGCTGGTTTTTTTGGAAGCTTGGTTAAATACGCGGTCTTAACCATGGCCGTTCTTGGGTGCTTGCGCATTTTTGGGTTCGAAACAACTAGCTTTGCCGCTCTTATTGGTGCTGCCGGCCTTGCCATAGGTTTTGCGCTCCAGGGGACATTAAGCAACTTCGCCTCAGGCGTCATGCTCCTCGCCTTCCGACCGTTTAACGTCGGAGACGTCATTTCTACAGCTGGAATTACAGCTAAAGTCGTTCAAATCGGCCTCTTTGCTACCGAATTTGATACGGCAGACAACAAAAGGGTGATCGTCCCAAACGGGGCCATCTATGGCTCCAATATCGAAAACATCACGTTTCACGATACACGCAGAGTAGATGTTGCTGTGGGCACAGAATATGCTGCAGATCTGGTCACAACTCGAAATATCCTGATTGATGCAGCAGCAAAGGTAAATGGCGTGTTGTCCGACCCTGCACCAAATGCTGTTCTTACCAGTCTAGGGGCTTCATCAATCGACTGGTCAGTACGGGTTTGGGCCAATACCGACGACTACTGGGCTGTTCTCGAGCAGACGACTCAGGCTGTCAAATACGCACTGGACCATGCTGAAATCGGCATTCCTTATCCACAGATGGATGTACATCTCGATGGTGTGGAAGTCGAAGGCTAATTAGCTTCTTGCTGATCCTTCTTACAGTTAAACGTTCTCCAAGCCGTCTTCGGAATACGTTCCGAAGACGGTTTCCTTTTCCTGTAACCTGTTCTTCAGCCTGAAGGACACTCCGGTGATGAGCATCGTTACGACTGCCAGAACCAGAAATGCAGATTGATAGCCCTCTAACTCCACGTTCGATGAAGCTGCAATAGATCCAACCGTAGCGGCAGCAAGCAATTGGCCAATAGAAATGAACAACGTGATGACGCCCTGCGAAATGGCTCTTTCCTGTTTTCTGGCTTCATGAAGTAAGATGTAGCTCAACGCCGATCCCATCAAACCCGCAAGCCCTAGACCAATCAGCACAGACGAGACGTAAAACACCGTCTTCGAAGAAGGGCTGGTAGCAATGCCTAACATGCCCAGACCCAACATGACGTTGCAGATGAGTACAATGAACTTGGACCCCGTACGATCCAGAATACGTCCCGCGATGGGGCTTCCGATGGCTACGGCTAGCATTAACGGCAACAACATGAATGACGCTTGCGAAGAGGTGACTCCGTAAGCCAAAACAGCAATTGTCGGAAAGAAAATGAATGCAGCTTCATTCATCCCGGCTCCGATAGCTACAAGTAGCGTCACGCTTACCTGCTTATTCCTGAATAAGTCCGTTCGAATAACGGGATCCACTGCGCGGCGCTCAGCCCAGAAAAAAACAGGTATCAACGCCGAGACGATAAGTATGGAAAGAAGGACCCTTCCACCGAATAGGCTGGCCCAAAGATCACCGGTATCGAGAACCGATAGCCCGTAAGACAGCGCCAAGAGAATGGCTGCTAGCGTAGTCAGCCCAAGCAAATCTAGCGGTGTATTCTCTTTGGCCTTTGTTGATGGAAGTATTCTCCAGCCCAAGATGATGACTAGGATCGAGACGGGTACGAACAACAAATACAGCCAACGCCAGCCGATCAAGAGAATAAACCCAGCCAGAATAGGGCCAATAATGAAGGCAACCCCAAATACTGAACCCAGCACACCAAACGCTCTCCCCCTTTTCTCTGGTTCAAACGCATCGCCAATTACCGCTCCAGCCACAGGAAAAATACCGGATGCAGCTGCGCCTTGGACCGCACGACCAGCAAGCAGCATGACCAAACTTTGAGATCCTGCCACAATGGCCCCTCCAAGAGCAAACAAACCAATAACCGTTAAGTACACTGGTTTTCTACCATACACATCGGCCAGTTTGGTCGTGATAGGTACACTCACCAGATTGGCGAGCACCCATATAGAAAACACCCACGATACTTCCCTCTCGGTAAGCCCAAAGGCGTCGCGAATTGCGGGAATGGCAGGTCCCAGAATAGCAATGTCGAGGGCCGCCATCAGTACGCCCAAAAAAAGCACTGCCAGGACTGGGCCATGGCTTTTTAATCCGTCTCTCGTCACGATTCTTCTTTTTGGTTCTGGGCTGATGGTTAAATTCCAAATACGATTCAGATT
>ERZ1049444.3061-NODE-3061-length-10393-cov-5.712227_pt1 | contig 10393 bp, 7 predicted proteins | sample MGYA00383101_ERZ1049444 | MGnify/ENA primary metagenome ERZ1049444 (study PRJEB29581, sample SAMEA5548371) | metagenome | biome: marine; feature: coastal; material: water | depth 50 m | study: Short-term variability in the microbial, nano- and picoplankton...
GACTTCAACAATTTCGACCTCTATCGCATGGGAGTCAACCGAGCAGGCTCTTCCTTTTTTGAAGGGAAAATAGACCGAGTGCTCGTCTATTCCACAGCCCTATCGCACAGTGAAGTGCATCAAATTTCACGTGAAATCCTACCGAACTGCCAAGTATATTCGGGAACAAATCAGGAAACAACAACCATCTGGCAAAACATCACACTGCCTGAAAATCACACATCACACGCATGGCTTCTGAGTTCATACGGCATGATTGAAGGTTCCATTGGAGGAACTTACACGCTTCAAGTTGAAGGCAGAGATGCGAGTGGAGCCTTGCTTTCGACCAATCGATCGTCGGGTAAAAACTTCGAAACCAACTGGAACAGTGACATCCTACGGTTCCGACCCCATCCACAAGCAGTCTTGTTCAACATCAGCGTTGAAGTCATGATGACTGGATATTCTCAAGAAGGCTCCCTGTTCCTTGACACCATGAGGCTGCAGGCGATACGCCCGCACATGGATTGGGTCAACGGTTCAATTGCTGAAACTGCAGTATCAACCGGAGGGCGTTCGTTCAACTGGAATACAAACTACGGACAATCGCTGGTTGCTGACCTGATTGAAGACGGTGTGTCGGGAGTCAAAGGCTATGTCTACGAACCCTATCTCACTGCAGTTGGCTATCCCAGCGTCTTGCTTCCAGCCTATGCATCAGGATACAATCTCGCTGAAAGCCACGCTGCCGCCAGCACCGTTTCGGGTTGGATGGGCGTAGTGGTCGGCGACCCCAAAATGGCTGCTTATGCTGACCTCATCCACGACATCAACATCGTCGACGCACGTGTTGTTGGCGACGTCAATGTTGGCGAACCAACCTTGGTTCAGGTTGTTGTAGAAAACCTCGGCATGGCTCCATCCAACGGTTCGATGATGATTCAATCACGAATCGGGAACGTCGTCCTCAATGAATCAATACTTGAAATGCCGGCTGGGGACCAACCCGGTAGCAGAACGGTCGTAAATCTCACCTTTGAGCCAACACAATCTGGATATTTTGAAATTCGTGTCCGATACGTTAACGCATCAAACGAGCAACGGTTTGAAAACAACATGGTTTTATTGTCTCTTTTTGCTAATGAGGCCCCTAACATCATCAATGGATACTGCAATGCACCAACCTTGACCCGAGGCGGGTATACTGTATGCACCGTACAAGCTCAAGATGACTCTAACGTCACAAGGGCAACGATGAGTTGGCAAATTGTTCCAGACAACCAATCCGTGAATGAAAGTCTCTGGATTCACCAAAACATGGGCCAAATCGACAGTTCTCGTTGGCAGTCTACACTCGTCATTCCTACAGATGTTGAACTTGGAGAAATCGCACTTCGAATTCATGTCTATGATATTGCAAACATGAGCGATGAAGCGACCTATCTGAACGTAACACGAATTGTTGATGCTCCACAGACATGGTACGGCCCTCATGTCACGGACATTGACCCGCCCTCATGGAACCGTGCAAGCAGTTTGCCCAACAAACCAAGTGAAGGCCTTTTGCGCCACCGCTCATACACCCTAACGAGTTGTGCTACCGATGCGGACTTTGATCTGACTCAACCTCCTCCGATATTTTCCGTAACAAGGGGGAACCTGACCAATACAACATCTGTTGTCCGTCACGACGCCAACACTTACTGTTACGGGGTGAATTTATCGCTCGAACTGGGCATGTCTCTTGAAGACATAGATGTTCAAGTTCGGTCAAGTGAGGGCTCGTTGTTGCTGCAGCGAGTTCTGTGGATCGATGATGTCAACCCTGAAGTGTCCCTGTCCGTGGTCAGCAGCAACGGTACCGTTCTTGATGCAGTAGTAGGCAATGGAAGAGAACATCTCATCGTTCAAGTTTCGGACATTGATGACCCGGCCACTCCATTCATCGGTGATATCATGGTCAATTGGCCAGGGAATGAAATGTTCCAAATCCCTCTGGACATACCTCAAGGCGTCGAAACAGTGAGCATACCCCTGAGTCAAATTCCAACCGCCTTAGAATCGGGTGAACTCGTCGTTGATATTACCGGGAGCGGCCTTCACGGTGGAACTGCCGATGCTATGTTGAGTATACCCTTTGAATTCACACTACCTGAAGTGGTCTTCTTTGAGGTCTGTGATGATGAAGGTCCAACGCGCAACATGACGTTTGGTCAAACGGCAACCTTGGTCGTCGGCGTCCACAGTGACCGTCCTCTTGAAACTCCAACCGGTAGGCTCAGTCAGTTAGGCCGTTCAATCGTCGCGCCGTTGACCGACGAACCTGCATGGGGCGAGGGAAATCCTCCAGAGGCATGCACAGGCGATGAGAACCTGACCGATGTGGGTTGGTATCACTTCCGTATCAAAGTCGATAATTCGTTTTCGGACGGCCCTGGAAAGATTGTCATGAACGTACGAGATGTTGACCGGCTACCGACCTCCCTCACCGTTGAGATGATGTTCCAACACGCACCAACGCTGCTCGGAGCATTCACTTCATCGTCCGCATCACCCGGCGAAGACCTCCAAGTTACGTTGCCGGTTGGAGACGAAGATGGCTTGCACACGGTCATTTGTTCGTTTACCATCCATGACCCATCGGGTGCCTTGCTTACTCAGTCCGCTACCATGGCGGGTGATGACACGAACTATGAAGCCGAATTGAACTGGCTGTATCCTATTCCGGGATCACTAGCAAACCAAACCCTTAGCCTTGAAGTGGGTTGCCTTGATGAGCAAGGTGTCCGCGTCACGCAAACTGCAAACATCACTGTAGGTCCGCAGGAGCCTTGTGTCAATTGTACATCTGACGATACAAATCAAGGGGACGCAACGGAGCAAAACGCCCCACTTTCCAGTGCAGCAATCGCTTCAATCGCTTTGTTGGCCTTTATCATTATACTCGGTGCAATTGGGTTTGCAGTAAAAACGAACAAAAAATCTAGCGAAGAAATGGATTGGGCCGTCGAAGAAAACACCGGTCACGATCTTGAATCCATGTTTGATAACGACGACCTCATGGACCAAGAAGAGTCTGAGCATTTGCAAGAAGGAGATACAGAACACGATTTCATTCCCGATGGCTGGACACAAGAACAGTATGTTCTGTGGCTCAACGGGCCCGTACCTGACGGGTGGGAGATTGACCAATGGGCCGACTATGTATCCGAACATAAAGCCAAATTAAACCTCCATGATATTGTAACGGAAGGATGATGAGGACGAAGAGCACCCCTTGACTTGAGCAGCATGGCCATCGGATACGTATTGATCAATGTCCAACCAGGCACCGAACAAAGCGTGTACGAGTTGATGAAAGCCCTACCTCATGTTGACGATGCCACGGTGTTGTTTGGAGACCATGATTTAATCGTCAAGTTGATTGCTGACGATCTTGCAACCATCGCAAAAGCAGTTGTTGAGCATATTCGTCAAGTTCCTGGCGTGATTGACACGAAGACTCTAGCTGGTGCTGAGTTTTAGATTCAGTGATTGATAAACCGCTCTACTGAGGCGTTATTGTTCGAAATTTCGGTTCGGAAAGGGGCACTGGACACCATATGTAGCGCAGTCTTGCCTTTTTTCGGGAAAAGTATTATATGCTCGTTGAGTTAAGACATTACCGGAGGAAATCCAAATGTCAGACGGAAAAAAATACTTCGTTCTCATGGAGAATGGAAAAGATACGAGCCAGGTTTTTGCGAGCAAACAACCCCGCGGTGCGGCCCTTAAGGCTGCAACACGCGGACACGAACAAATCCGCCTACGAGAGCGTGGCACCAAGCGTGTCCACGTCTTCACAGGCAGCATCAGTATGGTCGACAAGCCAGTAGGCGGACCAGACTGGCTCCCAGACAAGATCAAGAAGGCCAACGTCAAGAAGCAAGGCATCGAGCACCTTTGAGTGCCCCGAGCCCTTCTTTACAGCCATCCAGCTTGAATCATCAAGTTGAACAGCGCCCTCATCTGCTCTTCGGCGCAGATGTGGGCCTCAAACTCTTCTTTACTCGGCTACAACAGCGCTAGCCGCGAATCAAAGGCTCACTCGCCAGCATGACGATGGCTTCATAAACACGGTTTGTCATTCCCTAACGTCCTCCGGGACATGGGATGCACACTCGCTTCGGCGAGAGGCGGTGACGCCAATGAATGAACGTGAAACGCGAACGCCACAACCAAAGGCCATGAGGCCGAGCCAACAGCGCTTGGTCGAGGAAGAATTGAAGCTTCCAGCGCGCCTTACGCATCTTCGCCACCTTCCTTGGGCTGAATGTTATAAACGACAATTGCACGCTGAAAATAAGTCTCTGAATACGCAGAAGTCCTACTTTTACGGGCTTCGCAGTCTCGTTGAAACCACCTTACATCGTGAACCTGTTCTGAGTGAATCCGAATACGAATCGCTGAGCATTGAAGCCCTCGCGCAACGGATGGAGCCCCTGAACGGGCGGATTGACCTCTGGGCCCATTCCATCGCTGGGCTTCGGCCAACGACATACAATGCAAGACTTGCCGCAGCCCGCCACCTTCTTCGATGGTTGGGGCTCATATGGCCTGAACATCTCCAGCGCGCACGAACTGGAAAACGACTGCCAAGAACTCTTACGCGACGTGAACTGACGACCGTATTGGAGACCGCCTCGGTGAGTGAAAATCCAGCGACTGCCTTTCTTGTGACCATGATGCTGGACACTGGAATGCGAGTCAGCGAAGTATGTGGTCTCAATCTTGATGACATCGATGTTGATGATGCGTCGGCCCTCATCCGTGGAGGAAAGGGGGACAAGGACCGATTGGTGTTGTTTACCGAACGAACTCTTGAGCGCCTACAAGCGTGGCTCCCCATCAGAACGGCGCTGGTCGGCGAATCCGAAGATGCATGTTTGGTCAACCGGCATGGGCGTCGCCTACAACCTCGTAGCGTTCAACGGATGATGGATACACTGGGAGAACAAGCAGGCCTTCCCAAAGGGAAGTTGACACCGCACGTGCTCCGTCACAACTTTGCAACAGGTTTGCTTGAACGGGGAGCAGATTTGGTCACCATTCAGCGCCTTATGGGTCACGCAACGATCGCAACTACCCGCGTTTACCTTGAGATTTCCGACCAAACCCTCAGAGAAGTGTATCACCGGGCTCAAGCACTGCGAGAAAACATGGGTCAACCTGGGCAGAATGAGGAACAAATGGTCGAAACAACGCCCTCTACAAGCTCGAGCGGAATTGAAACCGAACTATGAGGTTGATTTTTTCCGCTTAGAGATTTGTGCAGGCCCCGTCCATGTACGAGTGGGTTGAATGGTTTGGCCATGATGCCCTGTAATGGGGCAAAATTTTCCTGAGCGGCATCGAGAGCAGTTTTCCTTTGAAGGCATTTCAACGGCCTTTCTAAGACGGCCATATTTCCTTCGAGGCATGACGGGACTTCAACCGTGAAGGTCTTCAAAGTTAGCGGTGATTTTCACTTCTTTTTGAACCAAGGCATATCTTTTACGGACCGTGGCACCTTGATGGTTGGGCCTTTTCGTCCGGATTCACTTTTGGTCTTGAGTGAGGAAACGGCTTTGGTCTTCTCCACAACATCTTCAGCGACATCTTGAGATTTCTTCATGACCTTTTGAGTGCTCTTCTTTGCCTTGCTAGCGGCTGAAGTGGCTTTTTTCTTAGCAGCAGTGGCTGCCTTTTTGGTACTGCCCTTCACTGAATCCTTGACTTTCGTTGCAGACTTTTTTACTTTGGTTGCTGCCTTTGCAGCAGCGAGGGTTTTTTTGGCGACCGCTACCGAGAGTCCTGCCTTTTGGAGGGATTTAGGGGTTGCTTTTGCCAATTTAGCAATTGAATCAATTTTCGCAGATGCTAATTTCTTGGCTGTTGCTGCTCCAACTCCAGGGAGCGAAGTCAAATCTTTGGGGGATGAAGGTGCTTTGCCTGCCATTATACCACTGCTATGCCCTTGCTTGACGCCGGACTTCAACCTTCCTCCTGTTGCTATTGAACCACAAAGCGGTTTCTTCATGTCAATGAACCTCTTGGTTTGGGCATGGCGGAGGCTACATTGGATCCGGCCAAGAGCGTCCTCGTCGCCCAAGTTAAGCAGGCCGAAGCAAGTCATCGAATGGACTTGGGTAGCGCACTACTCCGCAGTAAACACTTCAATGCGCCACACAAAGTGGTGTATCTAGGAAACATAGCCACGACCTTGCTGGCGCAATTACCTCATCCTGAAACTCCCGAAATGGAGGAAGCTCCAGGGTTTAATGAACAGCGGTGGACACTGATCACCCGCAGTGGAGACATCACGGTCCGCATTGCTTCTCGGAGTTACTGGGCCTTTGGATTGTTCAATTCAGGTTATCTCAATGTCATCACCCTTACCGGCCCTGTGCGTGAACGTGCAAGGATTGTGTTTGACACCATGAGTGCTCTAGGCCACAAGGCGTGGGAATTTTCCCACCCCAGAAGCGTTCAAAAATGGCTTTCTCGCCATGGTGACGGCCAGACCACCAAAGAAAACGAACGCCAGTGGCTTGGTCACAGAAACAGGGCAAAGGCAGATTTGCAAGAACAAATTGACCGTCTTCAACAGCGTTGTGATGTTGTTCTTGACCAGGTTGAAGACGATGAATTGGATGACCTTCGCGACCACATTGGTCATGAACTCCACATGGCTCAAGAAGCCCTGCACGATGAAAATGCACCCGGATTGGAACGCGCTCTTGCTCGCGTCGAAGCAGAGTTGATTGCAATAGACCCCGGCTCCTCCCCGATAACCATTGACGCTCCAGCCGAAATCCTAGGGTCTCCCGAGGAGATTCTGAATGTGGATGAGCCATCTTCAACGGATGAAATGGGGCGCATTGTTCCGATTGAGCCCTCTGAGGATGAGGTCCCATTTGTGGATTTGACCTCCCCTTTACCTGAAGAAGAATGAGTGATATCGCCGCGTCGCGTTGATAAGGGGGAGGTTTCTCGCCACAAACGGTCGCCATGGCAACGAAGAAGAAGAAGAACGACGGCAGTGGTATTCAACAAGCTGCTGGATTGATTCGTTATTTCGACGAAGAATCGGAAGACTCGTGGAAGATTACCCCCGCTCAAGTCTATCTTGCCTGCATTGGACTTGGTGGATTCTTTTACCTCGTCAACCAAGGTGTCGTCCAAGCCATTTGGGCCATCTTCTCTTGATTCGCTCAAAGCGGCTGAATCATAACCACACGCTGCTCTAATTCAGCCATGCGTTTTGCAACTTCCAAAGCGACATGGAGATTTTCCGTCACTCCGAGCGTTTGTTCGCCATGCTCACCTGCAACAACCAAGCGATGCGTGAGTTGATTCAATGTGGATTGATCAATCCGCTCAAAAATCCAATGTTCGTCCTCAATACGAACCAATGCCGGAACCTCCACGAAGGGGCCCATGCCCTTACCAGTTCGTTGTGCACGAGTGGTCAGCGATTGCAAATCTCGTATGGGCTGCCATACTCGATGTCGCAACGGCATTCTCACTTTTTTGTTCGTTTCTACTCCTGATCTAAAGGCTCGTGCCATGAGGGTCCCATCCCTAAAGTCCGAAGACTTGGAATGAATCGCTTCTTGTTGCCCTAATAAGAAGCGCGATGGATGCAACGGCTCGCGAGCGGTTTTCCTCATGAGTCCTGATGGGCCCAGTTGTTCATTCCAAGCGTCATAAAGAGAGCATTTGCAGTGAGAAGGACCCCAAACAGAACCACCAACATCGCATACGAGGTAGTAAGCATTAATCCCAGAACAACAAGAAGCCCGAGAAGCGCAGTCCAGACGAGAAGGGGTTTGTGAAACAACTCAAAGGGATGGTCTTCCAAAATCCAAGGCAAGTTCAGCGTAAGGATGCCTGCAGTAAAAACCAAAGGAATCAGGAGCCAAAATGAAACTGAGAACAAAGAGCCTACTGGGACGCAAAGATACAGAGTAAAACGAAGCCACCACAATTCAGGCCGGTGGGCAGAATCGAAGCCCATGGTCGGAAGAAGCATGCTCAATGCACCTGCTAGCGCAATGAAGGATGTTAGTCGCAAACTGACTAAGATTACTTGCATACCGGTTCCAAACAAGTCCACATGGTTAACAGAACCAATGCATACGAAAAAGGATAACGCCACTACGCCCCCGTATCCCCAAGTCATCGAAACACTCTGCCCGTCCCCTTGACCCAAACCTGATTCCAACCATGCAGCGGGTGCATGAACACAACAGATGAGGAGGCTGTAAACGAGAATCATCAACGCAACAGTCTGATTTGAATCATGCATCGGTCGAGCCCACCACGCCTCGCTTAAGACCTCAGTTTGTGCTATTGCATAACATGCAACAGGGAGGAGAAGAAGCAATTTGAGAACGGCTCTTCGGAAGAGATGCGAAGTTGAATCATTGGTCGTAAGAAGAGACGTTGACGCAACGATTTCTCCCGACATGATGAGAAGAAGACAGAAGCAGACAATGGAGGCCAGGCTCCACCATGATGCTAATTCAACCGTGGGCGAACTCGGTAGTGAACTTGGCTCAAAGTAATGTGAGTCTGAAAAGAGAAGAACAACGCAAATCAGTATCCACCATCCACTGTGGCGCATCAATCCTTGCTGAACCACTTGACGATGTTCAACTCCGACAGCCCTTAGGCTGGGCAATTTAGGGCTCAAAAGGGAGAACATCATGAGGGCCAAAAGTGCTCCTTCTATCGCTCCTTGCCCCGTAAACATCAGCGTTATTTGGTCCGCTCTCGAGGACGATGGGGTCAAGATTGTGGCGACTTCAGTGTGGCTAAAATCCAGAGAAAATATGCCCTTTGCTCGGTAAAGGACCAATCCACCGACCATGGCGGGCGGAGTCCACTTGTAGACAAGCCCCAATGCGCCCCTTTCATCACACCAAGGCATAAGGCTGGGTGCAAAACACCAGAGCATACACGCCCCGAACATGAGAGGCAGATACCAAGGTGCTACGTCTCCCAGCATGTGTTCCAACAAAAGCCGGCACTCTTTGTACGTGGCGGAAGGCCCAAAGAGAAGAGGCCGGAGGGATAAGCGTGCGAGGACCAACCGATAACGAGGAAGAACGGCGGGTGCAAGCTGCAACCTGCGCCTTGACTTCCATGGTCAAACATTTGGGGGTTGACCCTGAACCATGGATGGCCTCGGCTCTAGCACCTCTTCCTGAAACCCTCCGAATCTCCGTCCATCGTTCCGATCGCGATTGGACGCTTGAACAAGTGAAGCAACTTGGCGGGAAGCCTCTTTCATGGATGCCTGATGAATCCGGATGGGTCATGCCTTTTGCTCGGGGAAGAGCCCCCGAAGGTGTCGCACAACGGATGATGGCTCTGTTGCATGAAACCGGCCGTATCACCCGACAAGAGGCCGCCAGTATGCTTCCTGTCCGACTGCTGGACCTGACGCAGGAAACGCTCGCTTTGGACCTCTGTGCCGCACCGGGTTCCAAAGCCACGCAACTGGCGGAAGGGCTGCATCCAAACGGCGTTGTCGTTGCCAATGAGCCTGTATCTGGACGACTTAACATGCTGGTTAGCAACCGAAGCCGACTGAGTTTGGCGAACATGGTCATTACGCAACATGACGGACGTCACCTCGGTCGAATTCCCCCTCCAGGGTTTGATGCTGTGGTTGCCGATGTCCCATGCACTGGAACCGCGACGACTCGGAAAAATCGTGATGTATGGTGGAATTGGACGCCAAGAGAAGGGCGTCGAATGTTCAAGATGCAACTTGAAATCGCCATGCGTGGAGCTGCTTTACTCGCACCGGGTGGACGTTTGGTCTACTCTACATGCAGCATCGACCCCATTGAAAATGAAGCTGTGGTTGCAGAAATTCTCCGAAGATGTCCATATTTGGAATTGGTCCCGATTGACGACGAACGCTTACCGGGCCTCACCCTCCATCCCGGCATGAACGAATGGCCTTGTTTTGACGAGGAGGGCATACCAACCGAACCGGGAGAGGCCCGTAACGGCCTGCCGTTCCTTGACGTTGCCCACCTTTGTCCGGACGATCGAATCCAACAACTGGAAGCCAGTGAGGTTGCATTTGAGACGCATTTGAAAGAGGTCCTGCCCGGATGCAGAAGGTTGTGGCATATGGATAACGACACGGGTGGTTTCTTCCTCGCCTTGTTACGCCATCGCCCGGAAGCATCTCCAGAAGGTATCGCTCAAACCTTCCGTTCGAGAAGGCAGTTGCGCAATGATGCAGGGTGGGAGCCAAAAGTCAGAAACGCCCCGCCTCATGACAAAAATACAGTTGTCCGGGCGGACGAAGAAGTGCAGAAAGAGGTGTTTTCAGTCTACGGAATGGACGATTCTCCCTACTCGGTGTGGC
>ERZ1049444.3065-NODE-3065-length-10380-cov-3.869540_pt1 | contig 10380 bp, 6 predicted proteins | sample MGYA00383101_ERZ1049444 | MGnify/ENA primary metagenome ERZ1049444 (study PRJEB29581, sample SAMEA5548371) | metagenome | biome: marine; feature: coastal; material: water | depth 50 m | study: Short-term variability in the microbial, nano- and picoplankton...
AAACCCAACCTGACAAGATCGCATGTCTTCCGTATAATACTTTCCGTTATCATCATTAGCCACACAACCTAAGTAATAAGACTTAGCACCCAGAACACTGGCTCCATGAATGGTATTAGCCGCGGAACCTCCAGATGAAAGTTTGCGTGGTTTTGATTTTAGGGCATTTAAAACTTTTTTCTGCTCGTCTACTGAAGAAAGGGTCATGCCACCTTTAGCTACCGATATTTCTTTCACAAAAGAATCGTCCACCTGAACTTCAATATCTACCAATGCATTGCCTATCCCAACTAAATCGTAATTCATATAATAATATTTTTAGTGATTCAAATTGTTAATGATTTATTCGGCTCTAGCAAAAGTTATTAATTTACCGATTTCAGAAACATCTTATATGCGATGAGACCAAATAATATTACACCCGCAACAAAAAAAGCGCCTCCCGATGCCTGAGCGATCAAAGCAACAGACTCCTTAGCAGCACCAGTTGACCCCATGCCAGGAGCCAAAAACCCGGCCACCAACCAAAAGACCCCATACCCTAAGCTACCCAAACTACTGAGAAGGGAAACTACTAATTGTGCAAATACCGGAAAATTCAACCAAGCCACCAGTAGTGAAAATGCAATACTAATAACACCCATAGTCTGCGAGTGGAGATGAGCACGTTTCATATACACCCATGATTTTTTGATCACCTTTTCAGCTTTTGCTTGATCACCCTGATAAACTTCTGATAGCGCATCTTCAGCATCTACTTTAAAGATATCTTTAATGGTATCTTCACAGCAGCCAAAGGACAGTCCCATTACTCCACCAAACAGGATTGCTATCATGGCAACTAAAACTCCGTATTTGATATGGGAAAAATCTATCATGGGTTCACCCTGAAGTTTGATTATCAATACTCTCTTAGCACAGACTCGCTAATGCTTCGATATTTGTCAATTGTAAAATTATTTTTAACAGCGTAGTATTTTCTCTAATGAAAAACCTCAACCATAAAATAAAAATAATTATTCTACATACGCTCTGTTTCTTATTTACTGCCCCTATCTCAGTAATGGCCGAGAACCAGGAAAAAGGTGTCTTGTTATTTCAAAGGAAAGTCAAAAAAATCCTAGACAACTCCTGTCTTAAAAAAAATAACTTTGGTATTAAAATTTATTCTCTCGATCGTGGCGAAGCCATTATTGAATTACGTGCTAAAAAATTATTTATCCCAGCTTCGAATTTAAAAATTCTCACCACAGCCGTTGCACTCGAAACCCTCGGGCCAAATTACCGTTTCCCAACAAGTCTCTTTACAGATGGAACTTTAAAAGATGAGGTGTTAAATGGCAATCTTTACATAAAGGGTCATGGAGACCCTAAATTTGTAACCGAACAAATGTGGCTCCTGGTCAACGAATTAAGAAATCTGCCCATACGCAGAATCACAGGAAATATTATTGGAGATGATTCCTTTTTCGACAACAAAAAACGAGTTAAGACATGGATAAAGAACCCAGGTGCTCAGGCCTATGAAGCTCCCCTAGGTGCATTGTCTTTCAACTTTAATACTGTCCAGGCTTATGTAAGCCCCGGCATTAAAGCGGGGAACAAACCAAAGATTGTTATCGAACCAGATACCGAATATATCACTCTCGACAATCAAGCAAGAACCCTAAAACCTGGTAAACGTAATCGACTAATCGTTAATAGAGTGGAACATAAGGGATTTGATGAGATAACAGTTTCAGGAGGAATTACGCTGAGTCAAGCTCGCGCCCAATACTTCTTAAATATTACCGACCCCACCCAATATACCCTGAGTGTGCTGAAACAATACCTAAATCATGCTGGTATCAAGTTCACAGGAAAAATTGAACAAAGAAGGGTTCCTGAAGGAGCCATGAAATTATTAACTCACGATTCAGAACCTCTTACACTGGCACTTCAAGGTTTGAATAAATTCAGCAATAATTTTGTGGCAGAACAGATTTTAAAAACCATAGGGGCTGAAAAGTATGGTCAACCTGGAACTACTCAGAAAGGCCTTAAAGCTTTTAAGGAGTATTTGATAACACTGGGATACCAACAAAATCAGTACAAAGTTTTTGATGGCTCGGGCTTGTCACGACAAAATCGATTATCACCACAGATAATTATTGATGTCCTCCGCCACGTCAAAAATGACTTGGGTGTCTATCCTGAGTTTGTTTCCGCTCTGGGTGTAATGGGCGTGGATGGGAATGTAAAAAATAGAATGCGAGGAGTAAAGAGCTCGGAACGGGCAAGAGTTAAGACCGGAACTCTAAATTTTGTCAGTGCGCTTTCCGGTTACTTTCAGTCCCGAGATGATGAAACTTTTGCTTTCTCGATTTTGATGAACAGTTTGAAATGTTCTAATGGCAGGATCAAAAAACTACAGGACCAAATAATACGGGAAGGGCTAAAATTAAGACGTATTCCAACAGGCAGCATAATCACTGAGAAGAAAGAAAAAAAACCACCTCCTTCAATTCCGGCTCCTTAAAACACTTATATCTTATCCGCCAAAAACCTTACGATTTTCCTTGCGATCTTCTTCTAAAATTTTTTTCCAATCTCTTTTTACATGGGGAGCAGCTAAAAAATCTTCATAAATAGATTTCGCCAGTTCCATACGGTCAATACCTTCTGGCGCAACCTGTATATCTAACTGAGCCAGAGCCATATCAAAATCTCTATCCAACAAAGCCGCAGAATCCATACCACATTCTTTCAATGCCTGACGGACAGTAGCCGGATCACTTCCAAAACGTCTTGCAATTTCATTGAGGTTGGCAGGTCGATATTCCTTTTTAGGGCCAATACCCAAATGATATCCGCAGAACAGGCTGAAAGCATCTAGTCCGCCTGTCAATGGCTTTTCCAAGACAGACGTTGCTTTTGCTGGGGTAGCGGAATTAGCAGACTGCTTTGAAGAGGTCCTTATTCTTCCATTTCCTCTACTCCCTCTATCCTGATAGGACATTTTTTCCCCACTCGAACCAGTTGTGTTACTACCATTATTCCTCTTTTGACGATAAGGGCTCTTACCATTTTGAGGCTTGCGACTATTACCTGAACCGGAACTATTTCTATTGGCTATACTTATATGAGAAGTCAACGCCTGAGAAGAAGAAGGACCGGAAGAAACCCAGGGATGGATTCCGCCTTTTCTCTGGGCTGGTTTTTGACTTTGATTGTTACCTTGGTTGTGGTTTTTCCCGGGTGCATTTCCCTGACGATTCTGAGGTTTCCTAGGATTTCCTCCACTTTTCCTAAATGAGCCTGTTTTTTTCAAAACGTGATTCCTTTAATTATAAAATGAAGTCTCATGATTGTGATCATCCTCTTTATTCTTAAGTTTTGTTATTAGGTTAATTGCTCAAGCTCATCCACCAACGCAGAAAATTTTGCCAAAGCAGTTTTAACCGGTTCAGGTGAAAGCATATCCACCCCAGCAGAATTCAAAAGATCAATAGGATATTTAGATCCTCCTGACTTCAAAAAACCTAGGTAATCGTTCAGTTCCGTCTCTCCTCCAGAAATAACCCGATCAGCCAGAGCATAGGCGGCAGAAATACCCGTAGCATATTTATAAACATAAAAACTGAAATAAAAATGCGGGATACGTAAACACTCCAGTGACAGGCAATCATCGAGAACAACCCCGGAGCCAAAATAACGTTCAAGAAGATCTCTGTAAATCTTTTTAAAGGATTCCAGCGTCAAAGGCTCATTACCTTCCATCGCCTTATACACCTGATATTCGAATTCGGCAAACATAGTCTGCCTATATAATGTACCGCGAAAGTTATCAATCTCCCTGCAAATGAGATAAATTCTCATATCCGGCGCTATATCTTGACTCAGGAAATGGCGAGTTAACAGAGCCTCATTAAAGGTAGAAGCCACCTCTGCCACAAAGATAGTGTAATCGGAATACAAGTAAGGCTGATTTTTTCTAGAATAAAATGAGTGCATCGAATGACCCGCTTCGTGAGCCAACGTATAAGCACTATTGATATTGTCTTCACGGTAATTCATGAGAATAAATGGATTTGAATCGTAACACCCAGATGAGTAAGCCCCACTCCGCTTACCCTTATTTTCATAACGGTCTGTCCAACGGTCTACAGATAAACCGCATCCAAGTTGTTCGACATACTCCTTACCCAAAGGGTTCAGAGCAGACTTGATTTCTTCAACCGCTTGATCGAAAGGCATATGCCATTTCATGTCCTTCACTAGCGGAACATTACAATCATATATATGCAATTTATCAAGGTCTAGCAGACGTTTTCTTAAATCAAAGTACTTATAGAGGGGGTCAAGGTTCTGGTGCACCGATTCAATCAGATTGTCATAAACCTCTACCGGAATATTTTCAGAAAATAACGCCTTGGCTCGATAACTTGGGAACTTTTTGGTCCGCGAATAAAACAAATCTTTTTTTATACTGCCAGCAAGTAAAGTGGAGTAAGTATATTGATGTGACTCATAAGCCTTGTAGTAGGTTTTAAAAGCATCCCGCCTAACCCTGCGGTCATAATTCTGAAGAATACTCTGAAAGTTTCCATGAGTGAGGGTAACTGTTTCACCCTTTTCATCCTCAATTTCTCCAAGCTTAAGGTCAGCATTATCGAGCATGTCAAAAACATCCCGCATGCCCCGTCCCATTTCTCCAGAAGCGGCTAAGAGCTCCTCCTCTTTTTCCGATAGGGTGTGGCACCGATAACGCAAAATCTTCTCAAGATGAAACCGGTAAAACTCCAGCTCCTTGTCAGTCAAAAATTTACGCATCATGTCATCAGAGATCGACATGATTTCGGATCGGATAAAACTGGATGCTCTGCTCGCCTCATTGACTAGCATCATGACTTTCTCAAAGTTCCCCTGATAAAGTGTGCTGGTTTTATCCTCATCATTTTTAAGATGGGCAAACGTATAAAGCTTTTCCAACTGACGGGAAAAGTTCATATCAAACTCAAGGCATGCCTTGAGTTTTAGGGCAGATTCACCCAACGTGCCAGCAAAGGAAGCATACTTTTCAATCTCTGCTTCCAATTCAGTCAACTCACTATTCCAGACATCATCCAATGAGTACAAACCTGTCAAATCCCATTGGGACTCAATACTCACTTCACCACGCTCCATAGTTCCTGATTGGGCATCCATAATTTAAGACGAGGCGGGAAACATATGTATCCCATATATAATTAGCATTCTTTACCGTGTTGCCTTTTCTATAGTTTTTAAGTGAATTTCGAGTTTGGCCTGTTTATCAGAAAGGGTAGCTTTCCTTTTCTCATCTTTTTCGATGACTTCTGCAGGTGCTTTCTTCACAAAATTCGGGTTGGAGAGTTTCTTATCTAAAAATATGAGGTCTTTTTCAATTTTTTTCAACTCTTTTTCTATACGGCCTCTTTCTTCCTCGAAATCCATCATGCCTTCGAGGGGAATAATTAGGTCCATTTCACCCAATACCGAAGATGCTGACACCTTGGGTTTTTCGATTTCGGGGCCAATAGTTATTTGATCCAATCGGGCTAACTCGCAAATCAAACCGGAGTACTTTGTTAACGTGGCCTCTAGGTTTGCATGGCGAGTTTTTATTAAGGCCTTTAATTTCAACCCTGGATTCAAATTCATCTCACCACGTATATTTCGCACCCCCGTAATGACTTCCATCACCTTCCCCATTGCTTTTTCCCCATCTTTATCACTTTTGGCAACATCAAATTTGGGGAAAGCACTGACCATAATACTGTCTCCATTTTTGGGAAGTTTCTGCCATATCTCTTCTGTGATAAACGGCATAAACGGATGCAGAAGTTTCAAGGCCGCTTCCAATACATGAACAAGAACATTTTGTGAGGCTATTTTTCCAGGGCCATCTTCCTGCAATCGGGGTTTGGCAAACTCAATATACCAATCGCAATATTCATTCCAGATAAACTTATAGACTGCCAGAGAAGCATCGTTGAATTTAAAGTTCTCCAAAGCTTGATTAACTTCCTGCGTGGTGCTGTTTAGTCGGCTCAAAATCCACTGATCCGCAATAGATTTTTCTGTATGTTTATTTAGTTGGCAGGTGCCTTGATATCCATCCAGATTCATAAATACAAACCTGGAAGCATTCCAAAGTTTGTTACAGAAATTCCGATAACCTTCAATACGTTCCTCAGCCAGTTTGATATCTCGACCTTGAGCAGCAAAAGCCGCCAGCGTAAATCGTAAAGCATCTGTACCATACTTGTCCATGACAGCCAAAGGATCGATTACGTTCCCTTTCGTCTTGCTCATTTTCTGACCTTCAGCATCACGGATCAGAGCATGGATATAAACATGATGAAAAGGAACATCGTCCATAAACTTGATTCCCATCATGATCATGCGTGCTACCCAGAAAAACAGGATATCGAATCCTGTACAAAGAACTGACGTAGGATAAAATCGGTTAAGCGATTCCGTTTTTTCCGGCCAACCTAATGTTGAAAATGGCCAGAGAGCAGAGCTAAACCAAGTGTCCAGCACGTCGGTCTCCTGCTCTAAGTCAACTGAAGAACAAGCCAAACAACTTTGGGGAGTCTTGCGAGCTACCTGAATTTCTCCACAGTCCTTACACGTCCATGCAGGTATCTGGTGTCCCCACCAGATTTGTCTAGAAATACACCAGTCACGGATATTTTCCATCCACTCAAAATAAGTATTTTCCCAGAATTTTGGGACAATTTTTATGGTGCCGTCTCTGACAGCCTTAATCGCCGGGTCTGCCAAAGGCTTGGCTTTCACAAACCATTGCTTAGATAAATAAGGCTCGACCACCGTTCTACACCGGTAGCAATGGCCAACGGAATGATTCAGGTTTTCTATCTTCAGCAGGACTCCTGCTTGTTTTAGATCTTTCACAAGTTTCTTTCGACACTCAAAACGGTCCAGTCCTTCATAAGCCAAACCCGCTTGGGCATTCATAGCACCACTTGAGTCCATCACGTTGACAGAAGCAAGGTTATGCCGCCTTCCGATTTCAAAGTCATTAGGATCATGTGCCGGTGTTACCTTTAGAGCCCCCGTGCCAAAAGAAGTGTCTACATAACTGTCTTCGATGAGTGGAATTTCTCTATTTACAAGAGGTAGTATTAACGTCTTACCCTTGAATGCTGTATAACGCTCATCTTCTGGGTTGATCGCCACAGCAGTATCTCCCAGCATGGTTTCTGGTCGGGTGGTGGCAATGGTAAGAGAACCTTGACCATCTTTAAAAGGATATCTCAAATGATAAAGATGACCTTCAGTGTCTGCGTGTTCAACTTCCAAATCGGAGAGCGCCGTATGACAACGGGGACACCAGTTGATGATATAGTCGCCCCTATAAATCAACCCTTCTTCATAAAGTGTGACAAAAACTTCTCTAACCGCTATAGATAATCCTTCGTCCATAGTAAAGCGATCTCGTTCCCAATCAAGCGAACTGCCAAGCTTTTTCAATTGTTCTGTGATGGCCCCTCCCGATTCATCACGCCACTTCCATACACGCTCAATAAACGCATCGCGACCGAGTTTCTGTCTATCAGTTCCTTCAGCATGTAATTGACGTTCGACCACATTCTGAGTAGCAATTCCGGCATGGTCTGTCCCTGGTTGCCACAAAGAGTTAAACCCTTGCATACGTTTCCAGCGAATCAGGATATCCTGCAAGGTATTGTTGAAGGCATGCCCAATGTGCAAACGCCCAGTTATATTTGGGGGCGGTATGACCATAGAGAAAGATTGATTGTCAAGCGTCTCATCAGCGTGATAAAAATTCTTTTTTTGCCAGAATTGTCCCCAGCGTTTTTCTACTTCTGCTGGTTCATAATGCTTATCTAATTGAATCATTCGATATAAAAACTTTCTTGCAGACAAACATAATAAATACTCTCCACTTGAACCAAAAAGCACGAGGAGAGCTTTAAGTGATGACGAAATTTATATTTCAGGAGCCTCTATAATTGAGGAAGAATATCTTTAATAAGAGCGGGGCACAAAATAGACTAATACGTATCCTGCTTTTTAATTTTTTCTATCTCTTCTCGAATCACTTTGCGGGTAATATCCGGAACAACCTCTATTACCACCTCACGGATGGTTTTTAAAATCACCTCAGACAAGCCAAAAAACTCTTGTTCTAGAGAAGTGCTTAATGCTCTCTTCATTACCTGCTTCACTTCTTCAGCAATTACTTGACTAAAGCGATCATCCTCGGATTCATATCCCCAATCCCTAGAGCCCGAATTACGAGGATCAAAATCCCGGCCCTGATCAGAGAACCCGGAAATATAATCCAGATTCTCCTTTATGTCTTCTGGAGTTACAGGGCGTCTAGCCACCTCTGAAAAGGCGCCAGGCGCCATAATCTCTAGAAGATCTTCCGGCTCCGGAACGATTCCACCCAAAGATGAAAGCTCAGGGCGCTTGAACTCTTGGTTGACCTGCCGTGAGTTACCTCCCATAGCAAGCTCCTTAAACGTGGAGTTCAAATCATCCATATCGTCCATCTTGCGCGGACGAACCTCGGAAAATATTTCAGGTTCCTCGACATAGCCTTCCGGTTTATCTGAAACAACACCTGAAAAAACTTTGGTCTTTTTTATACCTGGATCAGAAGACTGTGCAGACTCTTTAAGCTCTTCAACACCACGAATCATTTGATCTATAATATCATCGTCATCTTTAGATGAAGTGGCAGGTGCTGGCAATTCTTCTTCCAAGTTATGAGGTTTTTGCAGAAGCTCAGAAAACACCGGTTCGCTATTTATCGCGGCAGGGGTTCCATCTTTCGAGGGCTTCTCTTCATCTTCAAAGTCTGAGTTTTTCATTCCATCCACAGAAAGCTGCTCAACTGAATCCAATAACTCATCGAGGCTCGGTTCCTCCTGTGGCTCCAACACCTTTGAGCGATCTAAATCTTCAGCGGTAGCTTCTAAATCGTCCTCTCGCTGCCCGGTGATCTTCGAGCCGGTAAGTTCAAGCTCAACAGAGTTCTCCGTCAAGTCATTTTCAGAGAGCGCACCTTCTTCATCACAGAATGAACCATCCAGTAAACTTTTGACCATCTTCACAATATCATCAGATTTGAAGGGTTTCGAGATATGGTTGTTCGCTCCACATGTTTGATAGCGCTGTTCATCAAAACCTTCAAAGTCGCTAGCTAAAAGCAGTACCTTGATATCATTTGTTTCCGGAGAACCCTTGATTTTTGTGCTCAACTCGAAACCATTAAGGCCAGGCATATCAACATCAGCCAAAACAATATCGGGATTAAATTTCGCAATTCTATCGAAAGCTTCCTGACCATCCGCAACACCTTCAACCTCCACATCCTCATTTTCAAATGCTATGGAAACAATTTTTTGGATGGTGATGCTATCGTCAGCAACTAAAAGTCTGAATGCCATAAAACTCAAGCCTTTGTAGTTTTGTAAAGAACCTCAGACGGGACAGTAATACCGGCCCTTAGCAGGGAAGGCATAAATCAACAACTCATTACTCTACGGCAACTCTTTTGTAGCCCAATAAATTTGCTGCAAAATAACCACTCACAGTTTGCTGGTATGGTAGGGGAAACCATTCAAACTCAACTATTTAAGTATAACATAAAATGCAAAGCCACAAAAAAAATTACCGGCAAAACCCCATTCGACCTTTAACATTATTAAAAAGTTTTAGATAGAGTGTGCCCGGACTCTATGTTCTAATAAGGGTAACATTTTAAGGATCAATTAGTTGGAGGCATTTAGACCTTGATTCGTTTGCAGTTAGCACGCTACTTAATAAAAACCAACATATCAAGATATAGCGGCACGATTCTTTTAATGTGTGCATTGCTATCCCTCTTCCCGTCTGGGGCAGCAGCCCTTTATATTCAAATTGATGGAGTTGCTGATATTAAATCCAGTTTCAGCGAAGGCTGCTCATCCATCACAGATATAGCTAGCCAGGCAGAACGCCAAAAAATAGATGTGGTCTTATTTGGAGACTATGCACGTAATTCCATTGAGTATGGAGTTAAACCATTTGAAAGAATTTTCAAAGATATTCATCAAGGACCTTCGGTACTCGACCAAGGAATTGGAGGATATTTATCAGAAATCAAGGATAGCAACCGCAAGTTTGACCGCACCCTATTGATTCCAGGAGTGGAAACCATTCCCTTCTATTTTTGGACTGGAAGCAACTACGATAAAAACCTGACAGCCCACAATTTTGATAAGCATTTACTAGTTTTTGGAATGCCCTCCGGACAAGACTACGAACAATTACCTCTACCTAACAGCAATCTCTCAAAAAAATATACGCATGAATTTCTCAATAAATTCATAGCTATCA
>ERZ1049444.3069-NODE-3069-length-10366-cov-5.602851_pt1 | contig 10366 bp, 7 predicted proteins | sample MGYA00383101_ERZ1049444 | MGnify/ENA primary metagenome ERZ1049444 (study PRJEB29581, sample SAMEA5548371) | metagenome | biome: marine; feature: coastal; material: water | depth 50 m | study: Short-term variability in the microbial, nano- and picoplankton...
GGAGCTGCCTATGGTTCACCTCTTATTTTACTGTTGTTGGGCGGCTTTCTTCTGTCTAGGGGGATGGAGTCCACCGGTGCCCACAAGCGGGTAGCCCTGAGTGTAATTCGCTTGGTCGGATCTGACAGTCCCCGTCGTTTGGTACTGGGTTTTATGATTGCGGGTGCGGTATTGAGTATGTGGATTTCCAATACCGCCACTGTGTTGATGCTGTTGCCGGTTGCGTTGGCAGTTCTCGATAGTGCTGAACAGAAGGAGCGCTTGGCCGCACCGCTGTTACTAGGCCTGGCTTGGTCATGTTCTATTGGGGGACTGGGAACCCCAATCGGTACTCCCCCCAATCTAATTTTCATGCAGGTGTACGAGGATACAACGGGGCTGACCATTGGCTTTATCCAGTGGATGTCATGGGGGGTGCCAATTGTCGCGACTATGATTGCCGTTGCGGCGCTTTGGTTGACTCGATCTTTGCCTGAAAAAATCAAGGTGACCCTGCCCGATGCAAAGGCATGGCACAGTGCTGAGAAAAGGGTTTTCATGATCTTTGGTGTCACAGCCTTTATGTGGATGACGCGGGCACAGCCTTTTGGCGGCTGGCGAGAGCTGCTGGGTGTACCTAGTGCCAACGATGCTTCAGTGGCCTTTTTGGCGGTGATCGTTTTATTTATGTCACGAGATGATGAAGGAGCGCCGCTGATTACCTGGCAGACAGCTGCCAGTATTCCTTGGGGGGTTTTATTGTTGTTTGCAGGGGGTATTTGCCTGGCGAGCGCTTTTGTGGCGTCGGGCCTCTCGGCGTTCGCCGGCGAGGCTCTGGCGGCATTGGCTAACTTGCCGATCTATCTCATGCTGCTGTTCATCTGCCTTGCGGTGACTTTCATGACCGAAGCCACTTCCAATACGGCGACAACGGCGCTGTTAATGCCAATCTTGGCCGCTGCTGCGATTGCCGCGGGAGTGGAGCCTTTATTGCTGATGGTGCCGGCCGCGATGAGTGCCAGCTGCGCCTTTATGTTGCCCGTAGCGACGGCCCCCAACGCCGTGATCTACGGTACCGACAGGGTCGCTATAAGCACAATGTTTCGGGAGGGTCTGCTGCTCAACCTAGTGGGAGCATTTGTCGTGTCGTTGGGGTTATGGTGGCTGCTGCCGCAGTAGCAATGAGGGCATCATTGAGGCAATGACGCTGCGTAGATAGCCATCGTTCGCGTGGTAAACGTCCCGAACGATGGCTACGGCTGATTTACAGCTGCGCTAGCATGGTCTCAGCGGAACTCACGTCCACACCGGGACCTTCTTCGATGTTGAGGTGCGTCACAGTGCCGTTGTCGACAACCATGGCATAGCGTTGCGAACGTGTGCCCAGCCCAAATCCGCTGCCATCAAGCTCTAGACCAAGCTTGCTGGTGAGCTCACCATTACCGTCAGCCAGCATTGTTATGTGGTCGGCATTGTGTGCCTCGCCCCAAGCTCCCATGACAAAGGCATCGTTAACTGACAAACAGATGATGCTATCTATGCCGGCGGCTTTGATTTGATCGGCATGGGCTACGTAGCCGGGTAGGTGAGTCATGGAACAGCCGGGGGTGAATGCTCCGGGCACGGCAAAAAGAAGTACTTTTTTTCCATCGAACAGTTCGCTGGTGGTTACGCCGCCTGGGCCACTTTCGCCCATCACCATGAGATTGGCTGCAGGGATGGTATCGCCGATTGCAATTGTCATAGGATTTTCCTGAATAAATAAAACGGGCGTGTTTTGTAACGTATACCGGCGGATCAGTCCAGTGGAGTGGCCTCCTCGTCGACCATTTGTTGGTAAAGTTGCTCGCAAATATTGTAGAAGTTGCGTTGTTCATTCCCGAGGTAGGGTGCGCAGTGAGACAAAATTTGTAGAACGCCGCGGTGAACTAACAAAGCTTCGGGATCTTGAGGGTTGAGTATGGGGTCGTAACTAAGCCAGCAGTTCATGCACAGTGTCATCGTATTAGTGACTGTCGCTAATTGGGGGTCTGTGTCTCTGCCAGCAATCGGAATAAGTTCTTCGGCTATGTTTCCGCAAACTTTCTGTTTCATTCTTAGTAACCGTCGAAAGCCGCGATCTATGTCAGTAAAGCGCGCCATGACACCACGGGGATTCTCATACAAATAGCGATATTTCAGCATTTTTTCTAAAATGACGGTCAGGAACAGCCAGCTGGTTTCTATGGAAGTAGTCGACCGATCGCCGGTAAACAATCCCGGAGGCTGAACGGCAGGCCCCATGAGAACAACCATTTCTCGCTGCATTTTGGCGAAGAGCGCAAGATGTAGCGCTTCTTTGCCTTTGAAATGGTAGTAAAGGTTACCCGTGCTGATCCCCAACTCCAGTGCGACGTCAGAGGCCGTCACTGAGCCCTCTCCGCGAGCGTTAAACAGAGACCTCGTGGTTTCTAGAATGTGTTCTGGGGTCTTCACAGTCACAGCAGGCTCCTAAGGCTTGCCAAGAAGTATGACAGGCAGCTTACCTTAGCTGTTCAGCGGAGTCCGCTCCGGCCCTGTGCTGGCGCCGGGTTTTTGATCGCTGAGTCGCTGGAAGTCGGCGATTTTTAAGCCAAAAAAAGGGAGGCAGCGCCTCCCTGAACTCTGCAGGACTGGGTTTATGCAGTTTTGGTCACCTTAGCGCGCAGATCATCAAATCGCGCTTTAGCCTTGCTCATTTGCTCGTCGAGCATGGTTCGGTCGGTGAGAGCGTCTAGCTCCAGATCTTCGAAGGCTTTAAGAGCATCTTTTTCGACAGCGGTGCCGCGCTTTACGAGAGTTTCGTAAACAGCTTCAGCTTGCTTGCGACGCTCATTGAGCTTGCCCTGGGCATCGTCTACCTGGCTTTGTAACATTTCCAGTTGCTCGAGCATTTGATCGTAGGCCATGCCGTAAACGCCCAGACCAGCGCGCAGTGCATTGCGACTGGTTTCAACAGCCACGGCGCGTAGATCACGAGAAGCGGCTTTGCTAGCAGCAGCTGGGCGCTTGGCGCGTGTTTTCGCTGTTGCAGCCTTGGCGGGTGCCTTCTTGGCAGCTGGTTTTTTAGCAGCGGCTTTCTTAGGCGCAATTTTCTTGCTCGCAACAGACTTCTTGGCCGGTGTCTTGCGTGCTTTAGGGGTAGCTTTAGTGTCAGCCATGATAAATCTCTCCGTTTTAAACATTAACTTAAAGGGTGTAAGCGGTGTGCTTGCTTACCCAACCCGGCAAGAATCGCCTTTGTAATTAGAAAATACTTTCTAAAAAATTAGTTAATTTTTAACAGACGTAAATCCCTGATGGGTACGTATAAGCAGTGTTAAAAACAAAGCAATGCGCGCTTTGTTTATCGGTACACATATTTAGCGATGGTAATGATAGTGACAACAAACTCTACGCAGAGCCCAGGCCGGCAACGCCTGACAATTAAAAAGTTTCTGATTGCTGCATTGATCACAGGCGTGGGCCTGCTGGTTTCGGGCCTGGTTCTGACCGGAAAGCCAGCGCCGGTGGCCAACGTGCCCCCAGAACCTCTAAGGCCTGTGGTATCGGTGCTCTACGCTCAGCCTTCGGCAATTTCTCTAGCGGTAAACACACAGGGCACTGTTGAGGCGCGGCGGCGGATCAGCTTAGTGGCCGAGGTCGCGGGCAAAGTAGCGACGGTAGCAGGCCAATTTGAAGAAGGTGCGTTTTTTGATGCGGGCGACACGCTACTGCAGCTTGAGCAAGCAGACTACGAGTTTGCGATCGCTAGGGCTCAGTCGCAAGTCGCTGCGGCAGAGCAGCGACTTGCCGAGGAGCGCGGCAGAAACCGGCAAGCGAAGCGTGAATGGCGCGAGCTAGGGACCGTTGAAGCCAACGCATTGTTCCTGCGGCAGCCGCAGATGAAAGCCGCTGAGGCGGCATTGAAGGCGGCGGTGGCAGATTTGTCCGCCGCCCAATTAGCGCTGTCTAGAACCGAGATTCGGGCGCCTTTTAGTGGTCGCATTGAATCTAAACGCGTAGATCTAGGGCAGTATATTGCACCCGGGACGGCGGTCGCCGAAATTTACGCGACCGATATCGTTGATGTCGCCTTACCCTTAAATGACAGTCAGCTGGCGGCACTAAAATTGCCGATGAATGCCAATGTGGCTTTGGCTACTCCGGTCACACTTAGCACTGATTTTGGCGGACGCGAGTGGCAGTGGCAGGCTCAAATTAAAAGGGTTCAGGCGGTGGTAGATAGGCAGTCCAGAACAGTCAATGCTATTGCTGAGGTGCTGCAGCCTTTTGACTCAGCAGCCTCGGGGCGCCCCCCACTAACGCCAGGTATGTTTGTTCGAGCTGAAATACCCACCCCCCCAATGCCTGACTTGGTGCAATTACCGGCGTCAGCGCTGCGCTCGGACAACACCGTCTTGGTCGTTGGCAAAGGCGACAAGCTTGATCGCCAGTCTGTGACGGTACAACGCCGGACCGAGCAGTGGGCTTGGGTCTCTGGTCTCACTCTGGGAAGCCGCGTTGTTCGCGCTCAGACAGGACTGTTGGTTGCAGGCCTCACTGTTGAGGTTTCTGGGACTGCTGTTGCTTTGGGGGATAGCTAGTTATGCACGGTCCTTTGAGCTGGATGATCAAAAATCCTATCGCCGCCAACCTGCTGATGCTGCTCTTGATCATTGGCGGTGTCCTGACGACCCCTAGCCTCGATAAGCAGTTTTTTCCTACCGCTCAAATCAACCAGGTGAGCGTGACAATGCCATTTCCTGGTGCGGGTCCTGCGGAGGTGGAAGAGCAAATTTCCGTCCGTATTGAGGAGGCGATACACGATTTAAACGGTATCAAGGAAATTCGCTCGACGGCGGTACAGGGGCTTGGCACGGTGATGGTTGAGGCCACGCAGAATTATCCCATGCAGCGATTGACCTCTGATATTAAGACGCGGGTTGATGCCATCAATAGCTTCCCCGCTGATGCAGAGCGACCCATTGTCACCGAAATTACCTATCGCCATTTGATGACGGTGGTACAGCTTGCGGGGGACTTAGACGAATACGAGCTCAAAGAGTTGGGTGAATCTTTGAGGGATGACCTCGCCAGACAGCCTTGGGTGTCTATGGTCGATCTCATAACGGCGCGACCCTATGAGGTTTCCATCAATATCTCTGAGACCATGCTGCGGCGGTATGGGCTTACTTTTGATCAGGTGGTTGCGGCGATTCAGGGGACCTCTCTCAACCTTCCCGCAGGCGCGATAAAAACTCAGGAAGGTGATGTTCGGGTACAAACTCGCGGGCAAGCATACGGCAGAGCAGATTTTGAGCGCATCACACTACTGACGCAAACAGACGGGACGGAATTGCTTCTGGGTGACGTGGCCATTATCGAAGACGGCTTTGTGGATTTAGATCTCAATGTCACTTTCGATGAGAATCCTGCGTTGGGGCTTAGAGTCTATGTAACCTCTAACCCCGATGTGCTCAAAACTAATCAAGTCGTCAAGGATTGGGTGGCCGAGCAGCAGCTCAGCTTGCCGCCGGGGGTGAGCCTAACCATTTGGCGGGACATTTCTAAGTCTTTTCGTGGGCGGGTGACAACACTCTTGGAGAACGGGATCGGTGGTTTGCTATTAGTGGCCGCTGTCTTGGTGCTGTTTTTGAGACCTAAGTTGGCATTTTGGGTGGGTAGTGGAATCGCGGTAGCTTTTCTGGGAACCCTCTTCATGCTGCAGTTTACCGGGATAAGTCTCAATATGATTTCCCTGTTTGCCTTCCTCCTAGTCCTTGGAATTGTGGTTGACGACGCCATTATCGTTGGGGAGTCCATTCACACTCACCAGGCACGCGGGGAACGAGGTCACGTCGGTGCACTGCTAGGTGTCAGGGGCGTTTTTAAACCGGTGATGTTCGCTGTTATCAGTACCATGATTTTCTTTGTGCCCATGCTTTTACTCCCGGGAGATTGGTCAACGGCTGCCCGATCAATACCTGTCGTTGTGCTGCTGGCCCTCGCATTTTCTCTCGTCGAATGTCTGCTGATTTTGCCCGCACACTTGGCACATTTAGGCCCTGAAAAAGAACCTAAAACACGCGTCATGCAGCGCCTCGCAGGTTGGAGGCAGGCTTGTGCGTCAGGCATGGTTTGGTTTGCAAGGTATCGTTATAGACCGTTCCTTCGCTGGGCGCTAAGCCATCATTACGCGGCGGCGGGTGTCTTCTTGGTCGCCTTCTCCATGAGCATTGCGCTCTACGGTGGTGGCTGGGTGCGTTCAGCGTTTTTTCCAAAGGTAAATAGCGATTATGTTGTAGCCTCAGTTGAAATGCCTGAGGGCGGACCTTATTCCGATACCGTGGCGTTGCGAGATCGCATGGTCGCGGCCGCGCAAGTTTTAAAGGCAGACTGGAATGCGCGTCCCGAATTTTTCGTGACGCCTGCTATCAGCCATGTCTCGGCGACCACCAACGACAATAAAATAAATATTGAGATTGGGACGGTGTCAGAGGGCGTCGATACAGAACAGATTGCCCTGGACTTTCGCGACCTCGTGGGTCCGGTGCCTCAGGCGAAAGAAATTCGGATGGATTTTACCATTCAGGATCCGGGCAAGCAGATTAAACTGCTGTTCGCGTCGCGTGACACTCAAGATTTGGAAGATTTGGCGCCCAGAGTACGAGCGGCTTTGCTCGCTTATCCGGGCGTTTTCGATGTCAGCGATAGTTTTGATTCACCCCGGGATGAGGTGGTGCTAGACCTTAAGCCTGCAGCGGAGGCGTTGGGTGTGACGCTGGCGAGTGTCGCGAAGCAGGTTCGGCAGGCGTTTTATGGTGCAGAGGCGCAACGTATTCCAAGGGGTCGTGAGGACGTTAAGGTCATGGTTCGTTATCCCGAGAGCGAGCGGCGTTCACTAGCTAACCTCGACGAAATGTACATTCGCACACCTACCGGCAAGGAGGTGCCGTTTGGGGTAGTGGCAACATATCGCATTGAACCGGGGTATCAGAAGTTAGAGCGTTTAAACCGCATGCGCACCCTAGAGATTGGCGCCGACGTTCGGGCCGATGGTGCCAGCCCCCGTGCAGTGGTAGACGGCATTGTCGTCAATAAGCTGCCTTTGTGGCAGCAAGAGTACCCGGGCCTGGAGCTAAATTTAGACGGAGAACTTCAGGAAGAGGCCGAGTTTAAAAGTTCTATGCTGATGTTCATGGGGTTGGCCATGCTTGTAATTTTTGGCCTTATGGCGATTGCCTTCAAATCCTATTGGCAGCCCTTTTTGGTACTGACCGCCATTCCTTTTGGCATCATGGGGGCCATTTTTGGCCACGCCTTGCTCGACTGGGAAGTCAGTATCTTCTCCATGATGGGTGTTATTGCCTGCGCTGGCGTCGTGGTCAACGACAACCTGGTGCTAATTGATCGCATTAACCATTTGCGCGAGCAAGGCTACGAACTTTGGGATGCGTTGCTGCAAGGCGCAGAGGATAGGTTCCGCCCCATTATTTTGACGTCTTTGACCACATTCGTGGGGCTGCTGCCCATAATGTCTGAGACAAGCGTTCAGGCTCAGTTTTTGATTCCAATGGTCACATCCTTGGCATTTGGCGTTTTATTTGCCACCGGTGTGACCCTTGTTTTGGTCCCGGCGCTTTACTTAATCGGTGATGACGTAACGGACTTTCTTCAGCGGTTGGTGGGGGGAGGTAAATCCTCAACAGCCACCGATGCTTCGGTCGTGACAACAGCGCATTGAGTGTCGCGCTAGAGGTTCATTGACGTTGGGTGCCGTAAAATTTTTAAGCTGAAGTCTACAGCCCTACTTACTAGGCGTTGGGCGGTAATTAATAGCCCAGCAGCTGCAGTTCTTTGTCGCAGCTGGCCATAATTCGCTGGCGAAAGTCGGGCGCCACTTCAGACCCGGACGGAGAAACAAATTCAAATTGATGATTGGGGTTGTGCTGGCGGTAAGTTGCTTCTTGAATACGCATATTCTCTCTTGAGGCAGCTTCCACTGCCCCAGTGATGGCGTCTTCGGGCAATTGCCACCCAAAGTTTGCGTCTATGGCACGCAACTCCTTTTCGCTGTTTGCAACCAGATCTTCGTAGCGCAAGAGATGGATAAAGATGACATCTGATGCAAAGCTATTATCTACCAGCCACCCCTGAACGTGCCGCTTCCACGCTTCTATGCCCAGTATGGGATGATCCAAGAAGTCCTCAGTCTTATCGGATTGCCACCAGCCCCTGCCAATGGCGTAGCGTAGATTACTGGCCATGACATCGACCGGATGCCTGACAAGGTAAAGGCTATGGATAAACTGCGGCGAAAATACCGAGTGTATTTTATAAAACCTGGTCGGCGGGTCTTGGAAGGTGTGGGATGTGACTTGCTCGCCAACACACAGGTCAGCAATATAATTGCGGACTGAGGCAAAAGTGGCCCTAGCTCTGTACCCGTTGGCAATAAGCAGCGCGTTTGCAATTAGAACGGTGAGAAAGGTCACGCCCGACTTGGGAAATTCACAAATGTAAAAATCTCTGGAGCTGGGTTCAAGGCGCAGACGAGTCAGCTGTTTTGTTACGTTGGGCGCTGACTGCGTCTGTAGCGGATTGAGGTCGCTTTTCTCTTTATGGCCCTCGGTCATGGCAAGGGGCGGCGCAGTGTCTGTTGGTAAGACAAGATTCCCGCGCAGCGCCGCTGTACCTGCCAAAGACTCACCGCTTCAGGGTGCTTTGGGGCCTGCGGCAATAATGGCGTCGCTGACATCAAAGTTATTGATATTGTCTTGGAAGAGGGCCGCTAATTTTTTTGCTTGAGCTTCGTAGGCGTCATCGTCACCCCAGCCCGCCTTTGGGTTGATGTACTTTTCGTCTACCCCGGGAATAACGCTAGGAAATGTAAGGTTGAGGGTGTCGAGGTGCTGGGTCTCTCCGTCTATCAGACAACCGCTTTGCGCGGCATTGACCACGGCTCGCGTGACGGGGATAGGGAACCTTGCGCCTCGGCCTTCAGCACCACCTGAGCCACCAGCCCAGCCCGTATTGACCAGGTAAACTTGGCTGCCGAAATCTTCAATGCGCTTCATTAGCAATTCTGCATAATCCCCAGCGGGACGGGGCATGAACGGGGCGCCAAAACAGGTAGAAAACGTGGGGTGGATGCCAGCAGCTGCACCGACTTCAGTAGAGCCAACCCGGGCGGTATAGCCCGACAGGAAGTGAAAGGCAGCCGCTTCCTTGGACAAAATCGAGATCGGAGGTAATACCCCTGAGACGTCACAGGTGAGGAAGATCACGCACTTGGGCTCGCCGCCACTGTTTTGCGGCACGCGGCGCACCACATGCTCTAACGGATAACAGCAGCGACCATTCTCTGAAAGACTGGTGTCGTTGTAGTCAGCGTGACGTTGCTCATTTAAAACCACGTTTTCCACGATAGCGCCAAAGCGAATGGCATCCCAGATAATAGGTTCGTTCTTCTGGCTCAGATTGATGGTCTTGGCGTAGCAGCCACCTTCAATGTTGAACACGGCACCCTTAGCCCACCCGTGCTCATCATCACCGATTAAATAGCGTGATGGATCAGCAGAAAGTGTCGTTTTACCGGTTCCAGATAGCCCGAAGAATAGTGTGGTTTGGCCATCCTCTCCCACGTTAGCTGAACAATGCATCGGCATGACATCTTTTTCCGGCAGCAAGAAGTTCTGCACCGAAAACATGGCCTTTTTCATTTCTCCTGCGTATCGCATGCCTGCAATAAGCACTTTACGCTGACCGAAATTGACGATGACCGTGGCTTCAGAATTTGTGCCGTCCCGTAGAGGGTCGCAGACAAAGCCGGGGACATTGAGAATCTTCCACTCAGGCTTGTTGGTGGGGTTGTAGGTGTCGGGGCGAATAAACATATTTCTTGCGAAAAGTGACTGCCAAGCCGTTGTTGTTGTGGCGCGAACAGGCAGATAGTGCTCGCTGTGCTCTCCAACATGCAGGTGTTGAACGAACGTAGTCGTCTCACTGGCAAACGCTTTAACGCGTGCCCAAAGCGCGTCGAATCGGTCGCTTTCAAAGGCTTTGTTAACCGAGCCCCAGTCAATATCATCCTGTGAGGACACCTCTTTAACTACAAATCGGTCTGCGGGAGAGCGCCCGGTTCTGGCGCCGGTTTCCACGCGCAGCGCGCCGGTATCCGAAAGCGTGCCTTCGCCGCGTGCTAAGGCTAGTTCAATAAGCTTTGAAGGGGGCAGGTCGCTGTGTTTTTGGGGATTGTTGGCGTTGCTGTCTTGGCTCATCTTCGAAATCCGTGGCTGTCTGTCTGGGAGCAAATTTGCAGGGTGGTCAGTCTAATGCACGCGCCCATTTTCTGCGAGCGCCGGAATGTCTGATTGGACGAAGCGAT
>ERZ1049444.3070-NODE-3070-length-10366-cov-4.840559_pt1 | contig 10366 bp, 4 predicted proteins | sample MGYA00383101_ERZ1049444 | MGnify/ENA primary metagenome ERZ1049444 (study PRJEB29581, sample SAMEA5548371) | metagenome | biome: marine; feature: coastal; material: water | depth 50 m | study: Short-term variability in the microbial, nano- and picoplankton...
CTTTCATGATTCAACAGAGTACCATGAGGGTTTGGGTCGTCCCAAGGTTGATGCGAGGGTTTCCCTTAACACGTACCATGGCGGAACCACTTCTCACCTTCGCCAACGCTGAGCATCGCCACATGATCTCTTCAGCAACCTTCCCTCGTCCTTGGAAGAAAGTGAAGGGTCCAGGGATTGTTGGACTCAATTTGAACGTCTATGACGGATGTGTTCTAGGCATCGTCGGGCCAAATGGGGCTGGGAAAACGACCTTGCTTCGAATGATGGCGGGGATTCTCCCTCTGCAAAGAGGTACGGTCACAGCTCGGTTTTCATCTTCTGAACCAGAACATGTAGACGATTTACGCCAATGGGTTGGACACATGCCCGAACAAGTGCGCTGGCAGGGTGGGCAAACCGTTCGTGAGGGGCTGGAGGCCATCGGCGACATGCGAAATACTCCGAGTAAGCGAATCGATGGATTGCTTGATTTGGTCGGCCTCAACCAACGCAAAGACGAGCGTCTGGACAATTTAAGCCAGGGCATGCGCCAGCGTCTGTCGATTGCAGCAGCGCTTCTTGGTTCTCCTAAGGTACTCCTTTTGGATGAGCCGTTTAACGGCCTGGACCCCGTGGCGGCAGAAGCCTTTACCCAACTCGTCAAACGCCTAGCGAGCAAAGGAGTGGCCGTGGTCATTTCTTCGCACATGGTTGCACAATTGGACCAACTCATTGACCGAATTGCCCTCTTGCATCGGGGTCAATTGCTGGACGAAGGGACGTTAGAGGACGTTGAGGGTCGTCTTGACCTTTCAAACCGGTACCGAATCAAAGGCAAGGGCCCTGTGGACCTTGCAGCTTCACTTTCCGAGATTGACCATGAATCCCTTGGTTTTGAACATGATAATGACGAATGGACTTTCATTTTCCGTGGACAGGCAGAAGCCGTTTTGAATGCCCTCATGGAGTCTGCAATCGTGACCTCATGGTCTCCAGTGCCTCCAAATCTTGTCGAATTACTTTGCGCAGCAACCGGCATGGAAGTTGAAGACATTTCTCTAGAGGTAGGGTCTTCAGCAATGCTTCCAATGCGAATTTCAGAGGTGAGCGAAGATGAGTGATCGCGGCCGAATATGGCGTATGAGCCAACGCATTCGTGACCGGCAATTGTTTGGTATCCGCTTGAAAATCATGCTCCCTATCCTCATTCTGTTCCTCCCCGGAATGGCGTGGGGTTTCTCTGACCCCGAAATCATACTGCCGGGGGGCCACCAACCTTCGACTCCAATGGAGGTTCTGTTCTATGCGTCCTTAGGTGTGGTTTTTGGGGCAACCATGTGTGCTGTATTGCTTTCTTTTGACGGTATTAGCCGAGACCGTTCAAGCGGGATGCTTGAGATACGACTTGCCCAACCCATGCCTCGTAAGCATCAAGCAACAGCGCTGATTTTAGGCCACTGGCAGGCGATTGCTCTGCCGGTTTATGCTTTGATGTTGGTCTGCCTCATCATCGTCAGATACAGGATGTCAGAATGGCCGAGCGCAGTTGAAACACTGGTGTATTTGCTCTCCACCGGACTTATTCTTCTTTGGTACACGCTTTTTGCCCTGCTCGCTTCCACCTCTGCTAAAGAGCAAGGAACTGCTGTTGCCTTTGGAATCGGCGTTTGGTTTTTCTTCACGTTTCTTTGGGCACTGGTGACCACGATGGTGGCTTATGCCTCGGGAGTGGCCATTGGCGAAGCAAACGACCCAGCATGGGTGGCACTTGAGGGTGCACTTGACCTTCTTTCTCCCAACGGCGTCTACCATCATTTGCTTGAGACCCAACTCCCATCCGTGGACCGAGGCATATCAGCCTGGCAGGCTTGGGTTGGAGCTGCGGTATGGACGATTTTGCCCTGGTGGATGCTCCATCGGCGCATGGAAGGCCTCGTTCCGTGATGGGTGGAAGGCAATTGTCTATGAAGTTCAAAGTACACGGCAACCCATGACACGCCTATTCTCAGCGCTTCATCTCACATCCCTGACGCTTGTTTTCTTGATGATTTCAAGCGTATTTGGTCCAGCAATGAGCACATCCCTTAGCGACGATTCCGACCCGATGAATGCAGAAGGACGACAAGACACGTTAGACGTGGATTGCAGTGGATACACGTTTGAAGACCTTTTTGAGTACGATTTTGCGTTGTTTGAACTTGAAATATTTGATGATTGGTCCACCGGCGATATGTTCGCAAATGCGTGGGTCAACGGCTCCAACTCGCCCATCGTCCGAGACAACCTTGACGGATTGTTCGAAGGACTTCCCGGCGGTGGAAACGATTGGATCAGTACCGATGAGCGAGACGCCGTACGTAGCATTGGCCCAAAATGCATTGCTGATATGGAAACCCGCCTCGGAATGCGGGAAGGAACACCTCACTCCGGTGGTGTTGACTGGAACGATTTTGAATTCGTTGAAGACGGAATCGGCTTGAATGAGGTAAACCTTGTTCCGGAAGATCACCAAGAAGCCCGTACATGCACCAATTTCGGTGCTGCGCAGGATTGTAAAGAAGTTCCAGTTTCAGTGACCGACGACATGGAAATCAGCCTTGATTTGGCGGATGGCGAAAGCAACAACGTTCGTTGGGACCAACTTAACAATCAAGGGGTTTCAAATTTTACCATTGGTCTTAACATCACCAACATGAGCAATGCGGCACTGGTTGTCACGTTCCCAGTATTGTCTGGATTGCGAATGTACGATTTCCGAACAACAGACAACGCCCCAGACAGCGGCGATACCTGCGACAACATCGGTACGCCATCATCCACATATCTGCCCGATGGCGCCCTCCAGTTGACCCAATTGGTGACGTTTGACCGAACTCAATGGGATTTGATCTGTAATATTTTCATGGACTTCACAACGGAGGTTCCTGAAATGAACGACATCCCGGTATGGTCCGATTCAGTTCCTGAGAACGGTACGCGCATCGGAACCAACGGCGGCACAACGATGTTTGCTTCTGCAGACACTGGAAATCAATGGGCCAGCGATGATGACGGATGGTCCCTTGATTGCACCTTTGATGCAGACGGCTGGAGCATGTCCACCAACGTATTGGGGGATTTCTTCGTGACACAACCAATAGATTCAACGAGTTCTACTGCAACCTGTAATCCAGTAGATCCGCTAGGGGCTACCGACGAAAACAACACCCGAACGTGGACCTTTGGGACCCTCTTTACTTCAACAGCAGTCGTAAATGAGGACGGTAAAACCGCAGTAATGACCGTAACTCCTACAGATTTCATTGACCAATTCATCGTCTACCCCTACGCCATGCAAGGAAGTTTCGAAGTTTCAGACGATGCATCAGCAACCGTTGCAGGCGCTACTGCCGACATCACACTCTCGCTGGAAGGAATCCGACCAGGAAGTTTCTCCATCGCTGGAGAAGTGCAAGCTACGAACATGTTGCCGTATTCTTTCGTTGTTGACCTTGGTGTTTTCAAACCCAACTCACCACCTGAAATTTCAGTGGCCGTTAACTTCGACGGAAACAATGCAACTTGGAACGCCAATGGTATTGAGTTTGAATTGATTGGACTTGCATCGGACCCTGACCTCGAAGCCGTGACGTTGACCCTCACCATCTGTGGAGCAGAGACTTCTGGATTTATCCAAGACAACATCAACTGGCGTGTTGATGTATCGATCGCCATCTGTATGGCGTATGGATTGGAAACATACGATGTCATCATCACAGCAACGGATGAGTCCGGAGCAAGTACAAGTCTCAACGTTGCCGTGGCCCCTCCAGACATCGAAGAAGCCTCAACGGTCATCGATGATACAGCGGAAGACAGTGCTCTTCCGTCCCTTTCAATGCTTGCTGTTTTGTCCATGATTGGCATTGCTGCCCTTCTGGGCCGCCGTATCGATGAATGAACCGGCATAACCAAAAGGAGAAGGCTGTGGGTTTTGAATGGGGAGACCATGTTCACCGGCACGATTGAATCACAAAGTCACGAAGGTGGCCTGCTTGTTCGCTTTGAGGGTTCATCCCCGTCACTTGACGCAATTCTCGTTCTCGCTGAGAACGGAACATACGTTGGAAAAGTAGACGGAGTCTTGGGGTCAACCAATCAACCAATGGCCCACATCGGCCACATTGACCGTGAACTCAAACTCGACGACCTCTTGGGTTCTCATGTGACAATTCGTGCTAAAAAACCACGTCAAGACCGTGAAAAATTTCGTCGGGATTCTCGCGACTCAAGAGAACGCTCCGGTGGAAACGACCGTCGAAACGACTCACATCGAAATCATCGAGGTGACCGCGGTGACAGGAGAGAGCAAGGCTCCTCATTCAACGATAACGATTGGACTTGCCCAGAATGTAAAAATTCAAACTTTGCTTTCCGCCAAGTTTGCAATCGATGTGAAGCACCCCGGCCTGGTGGGCGCGGGGGTTCCCGAGACAACGGCGGTCGTTCAGACCGACGACCACAACGAGACGGTGGACGCTACGAGCAACGTGGCGGTGGACGCTACGAGCAACGTGGCGGCAACAACCGGCAAGAAATCTACAACGATAACGATTGGACATGCAGAGAATGCAACAACTCCAATTTCGCCTTCCGACAAGTCTGCAACCGATGTGAAGCACCTCGCCCTGGTGGCGGTGGAGGCCGATCAAGTGGTGGCCGAGATGGTGGCCGTGGATACGGCGGAGGAAACCGAGGTGGAGACCGTGGTGGAGACCGTGGTGGAGACCGACGCAGCAGCGGCGGAAGTCGAGATGGTGGCCGTGGATACGGCGGAGGAAACCGAGGTGGAGACCGTGGTGGAGACCGTGGTGGAGACCGACGCAGCAGCGGCGGAAGCCGAGATGGCGGCCGTGGATACGGCGGCGGAGACCGTGGTGGAGACCGACGCAGCAGCGGCGGAGACCGTCGTGATAACAATCGTCGTCCTCAAAGCAACGACTCAAATTATCGCCATGCAAAGGGCAAGCGCCCAGGACACGCTCACAATCGGGGACCAAACGACCTCCAACCGAGGAAGCCCGACCGATACGACGATTGATTGGAGGTTAACAACTTGAGTGCAGAAACGCATTACCTCAATGCTCTGGAAGCTCTTGATGAGGGGGACCGAGTGAAGGCCTTAGAAGAGGCAAAATTAGCCACTTCACTCGACCCTGAACATACCGAAGCATGGTCAATCTATGTTGAAGCCACCGTCCCTGTTCGTGGAGAACAAATGACGATGCTTGATGCGGCCCAGGCACTGGCTGCCGTGAAAAAAATTGTTGCAATTGACCCGTCAAGACTGGACATGTGGGTCCGTGGTGGCCGCCTCATGGCTGACGACCTCGGTTTGCTTCACGATGCCTTGCATTGGTGGCAGAAGTGCCGAAACTACACTCCTGATGAGGCAACACCGCTTGTTGAAATGGCCTCAATTCTTGCTGATATGGGTGAATATGAAGAAGCACAACGCAGGTTAGAATCCATTCTTGAAGAGAATATGGACGTGCCCACATCACAATTTACTCGGATCAACGGACTATTGAATCTCGTTCGGGCTGCAGCTCTGCAAGACTCAAAGGAAATTTTCCGACCTTATGAGAAGCACCACAATGGATGGGAGGCAATTCGACAAAAAATGAAGAAGCCACCCATGTCAGAGAATTTCATTTTCCTGATGGTATCGGTTCCTCTTCTCTTAGGAGTCATTTACTTCTCGCAACAGATGGCTGGACAAGGATGGGGTTCATTCTGTCTAACATCTTTGGTCATCCTGTTCATTGTTTTGTTCTCAATGAGAACTGCAAAGCGGTGGTTCCAGCTGATCAATCGGCCCGCATTCAACTTGCTCAGGGCTATGAATTTCGAGGCCTCCACTGGCCATACAGTCCTCCAAGAAGACATTCGAACATCTGTTCTTTACATGTACATCATGCAAAGAAAACCTAGACCCTGGCAAGAACGAATGCTAAAAATCATTGACAGAGGTTCTGGCCTTCCAAAGAACTGGAAGCAGCGCCTCCCCGATTTTGAGGCCCATTTGTCTTACTTTGAAGACCTCGATGAGGAAGTCGATGAGGAAGGCGTTGACGAAGGATTGCGGCCTTACGAAGAAGAGTGAACCACGTTCAAGCATTGAACTCCTGTTATGGTCTACTCGATCCCTCCGAGCATACATCAGGGATTTAGAACGCTTCTTGAATACACAGTCAGGCCTGCTCAGTCCGCAGAGATGACTTCAATCATCAATGAGGATTTCTTGTTGGCGTGCACCCATCAACACATCAAATGCCATCGGCATCCTCGTTATTTCTGCTTGTTCTCGCATCATCACCCTGGACGAACGCATACCATCAACTTGCAATGGTCCACCAACAGAACACCGAGGCTTCAACGGTTAGCTTCTCGCCTGGTGCGGTTGAGCGGGAACACGAGAATCAGGGCATGAGCCCTGCTCCCTCTTTGTCCTCCTCGGCTGTGGGGTCACTGCTGCGATTGAGCGTACTGCACAGCGTATTGCTGAGCATAGGCGGCCGCTGTTGCGGCATCATAGCCTTGGCCAACAAATTGCTGGTAGTACTGTTCGTAAATCGCTTGGTCGAATCCGCCAGCTGCCGGTTGCGCTGCTGGCTGAGCTGCTGCTGGTTGAGCTGCTGCTGGCTGAGCTGCTGCCGCGTCTCCACCAACGTACTGGGCGGCAAATGCACGAGCGGTCTCTTCAGGATAGCCCTGTGCGATGAGTTGCTGGACGTATTGCTCTGTTGGATCAAGTGCATCGGTACCAAAGGCTCCGCTCATGTCTCCAAATGCGTCATCTTTCTCGCCACCACGGCGCATGAACATCAAAGTTCCAACGATGATGAGCAGGAGAAGTCCTCCTGCGGCAATCAACATTGTTGAGTCGAGTCCGTCAGAGTCCCCTTCTGTACCGTCTCCGTCAGGAGTTGCATCGGCCCATAGGCCAGTTGAAGGGTCATAGGTCCAATCTCCGGACCATTCACATTCGTCATTGTCGTTCATGATCCACTGTCCACCAGCTGCTTCAGCAGCAGGGTCAATTTCAATACCCTGACAAACCGGTAGGGTGAGGGTGATTTCTCGATAAATTCGGTCATCGTCGTTATCTGCATCATCGCCCTCGTAAACCAAGAGGTAAATGGTGACCGCTTGGGAGGATTCGTTGTCATAGAGGCTCTTCAAGTTTAGAGTGAGTTCCCAGTTGTCTCCGTCAGAAAGTTTGCTGGTTCGGTCCCAGAGTTGCTTTCCTTCACCGAGAGCATCACTGCTCAAGTTGTACTTCTCAAGACCTTCTAGAGCGAAGTCATCGTTGCTGAAGGCGACTTCAATGTAGACGTCGTCATCTTCTGAACCGCTTAAGACTTGACCGCTTAGTGTGATCTTATCATCAACAATTTGTTTGTTTTCGTAGGCTCCTTGATTCCATGTGAAGTCCACAGGTTCGTCTCCCATGCCTTCAGCAAGAATCACGAAGTACATGCGGTATTCATCAGAAACACGCCCAGCGGTGTCGGTAACAGTGAGTTCAATCTTGATTTGATTCTCAATCGAACCTGTGTCGTCAACGGTGACGTTCTGGAATTTGTAAGACCACAATCCGCCGCTCGCCGCAGTCTGGGTGTAAGTGTCACACGGAAGGCGGTAGTCGTCCTCGCCGTATTTGGCGTCGTAGAAGACCTTCCATTCGTACGTCTCAATACCGTTTCCAGTAAGTGCATCGGCGTCAGATGAGTTGCTTGCGTCAAAGTGGACGACCAGTTCCCCACTATCCTCTTGGAGGACGATTCGGTATTCATCATAATCCACTCCTTGGTAGGTTTGAGGCTCTCCCATGGAGATGAAATCATCATATGTATCTCGGATATCGACTTCACCTTCGGCTATTGGCATGAATTCATCAGCTTCTGCATCGTTGGTCTGTACGGTGACTTCCACTTGACGAGCGTGTCCTGCATCATCATGAAGATACAGGGTAATGTGCCATTCTTCCCCCTGGGCACAGCCAGTTAAGGAAGAAAGGTCCGTCTTACAGAACGTCATTGTAGGCATCTGTTCGCTGGTGTGGCCGGTGACCCCAGTCGCTAAGGTTGTTCCATCCCAGTTGTTTGGTCCTTCGATGACCCAGTCTGCATTCAAGGATGCTTCTGTGTCGCTAAGGAAGTCAAAGGTGAGTGTAGCATTGCTCTTCATGTATCGCACCTTGTATTCGTTTGTGTTGGGGTCGTTATCAGGGACTTCACCGTTGATGGTGATGTCTCCATTATCAAATCCTGACGGGTACGGTGTAACTTGGTACTTCAAGAGGTTTCCAAGCAACGGGAACGTAGTGTCGTTTGCACGGTTTGAATTGCCCGCTACATCGATGGTTGTGGCGATAAGTCCTCCACTTTGGTAACTGCAGACGCCGAGTAGAGTGTCTTGAATATCGTCACTTGAGCGAATAAGTCGCTGGAATTCTCCTCCGTTCTCCATGTAGCCTCCGCCACAAACGGTTGGGATTTCGCCAGCATTGGACGTGGAAGTGCTGATGACGCCGTTTGCGACAACGGTGTCGCCAAGGGCAGTGAACCCTTGGAACGAAGTCGCCAACACGTTATCCATGATTGGATGGTATGGGTCGGCTAAGTCCATCTTTGCGTAAGTAATCTGCTTATCTGCCTCGGTCTTTTCCTTGATCTCCAAGTTAAACGGAAGACGGTTGGTAGTGTCCTTACCATACACCTGTTCTCCATGCGGGGCAAAGTGTGCCTGTATGGTTCCGCCAGCATACATGAATTGCTCCAGTACTGTCTTTCGCTGTACTGGGTCCGCAAGGGACTGGTAGTAACCATCTCCGCCTAGGTCGGTATCCTTTGCTGCATTCAGGTCCTGCATTGGTAGAATGATCTTATCGTAATGAGTAAACCATCCTGCGTCAAAGTACTTGTCCCAGTCTCCTAGCTCAAATTGAGTGTACGTCATTCCAAGAATGGCGAGGTCTTCCAAGATGATGCCTGTTTCCGTTGAGGTGTCTGAGAGAATCGCGATGTCAATGTTCTCAGCAAAGGTTGCTTGGAAGAAACGTGGAGTTCCTTTCTTTGTTCCATCGGTAAGTTCTCCGTAGAAACTGATGTTGTACGTGTGTCCGTCGAGCCATCCGTTCCATGGCGTGAATGTTACGTCCACCTTTTCCTGGCTTTGCAGACTTACAGGCGCTCCAGAGTCTACCAGATGGGCCCTCGTACCGTCAGCCATGTCAACGACTTCCATGAAGAACACATACTCGCCTGCGAGCACTCCGTTGGTGGCCTGGAAATCCCATGAATGGGTCAAGGCGCTATCAATTGGGAGAACACATGGGAGCGTTTGGTCGGTTTGACATGTCAGTTTCTTTGGTCGTCCGATACCAATATCTACCGATTCCACGTTGAAGATAACACGTTCAATGTTGTTGGATGTGGACAACTCGTTGTTGTTGTACCAATTGGTGCCAACGGTTCCGTTGTCAAAGATGGTCTTGACATCAAGCCGATAGACTCCTGAAACGAAATCGTGTGATGCAATAACACTCGTGTCCACGTCTTCAGCATCGACACCAGTTCGGGTCGTTGTGTAGGTTGCATCTTCAACGAAGGTGTATTCCTGCAACGTGATGTTGTTGAAACCAACGCCTCTAAATCCGTCGTTAATACCGTTTCTTCCGTCCTCATCGGATTGGAATTCAAAATTGATGTCTACGGTGGATCCTTGTAGGGAAATACACTCTGAGAACCATTGGGTTGAATCTGGGGAAGAGCGGTTCTGGATGTACAAGTGAGTCAAATCTATGCTGGTTGTCTTCACGAGTTCCTCGGAGTTGAAGAATACGTTGTAATTGCCAGACCCTTCTTCATTGGCCGCATCACCAATGTATTCCAGTTCTGTAAAGTCAATCGATTCGGTTGCATTCACGATTCCGTTTCCATCGTCGTCATTCTGACAGGTTCCGTCTTCGTTGTAGTCGTTCCATTGAGCAAAGATAAGCCCGGAGTAATTGTCTGAACCACTACCACTTGCTGACGCCTTTTCATAATCCACCATCATCAATGCGTAATCGCTTGGATCAATGTTTCCACTTTGGTCGGTGGTGTAGAATGTATCAGCATAGTACTCGAAATTCAACGAGACGAAATCCCCAGACATGCTGGTGAGGTCGATGTTTGGAATTTTCAAGGTCTCGTTGGCCCATGCGTCGTCGTAACCGTTGGTGGAGGTGTCACAGGGGTGGCCAAACCAGTAGGCATTGCTGTTGAAAATCTTGGTAGAACACGAGTTTTCGCCGTAGATAACACCCTTCGGGTTTTGGTTCTCTTGGTGCAGGTAT
>ERZ1049444.3078-NODE-3078-length-10337-cov-4.913441_pt1 | contig 10337 bp, 10 predicted proteins | sample MGYA00383101_ERZ1049444 | MGnify/ENA primary metagenome ERZ1049444 (study PRJEB29581, sample SAMEA5548371) | metagenome | biome: marine; feature: coastal; material: water | depth 50 m | study: Short-term variability in the microbial, nano- and picoplankton...
TCCAGGCGTGCTTTCTGCTGCTTTAAATAGTGGAAAATTTGCAGAAATTATTTGTGATATGAACCATGTAAGTAAAGAATCTATTTTAATTGCTAAAAAATGTATTCCTGATCTTTATGCCATAACAGACTCTATCGCTGCAACAGGCATGAAGGATGGTAATTATAATTTTGCTAATGTTGAAATAGAAAAAAAGAATAATAAGGTACATTTAAAAAATACAAATACTTTGGCTGGCAGTGTTGTTAATATGCACGACACTTTTTTAAACTTAATAAAAATGAATATTTCTATTCAAGATGCGGTTAGAATGACCAGTTATTCTGCTTCAAAATATTTAAAACAAGATGATATAGGGTTTTTAGATATTGGAAAAAAAGCAAATTTTCTAATTTTAGACAAAGAGTTTCATTTAATGAACATCTACTTAAATGGAGCGCTAGTCAATGGTTGATTCTTTAGTTTTAGATGAAGCTTTAAGTATTCCGAGTATCATTGATAAGTTTAATCATATTGATAACAATCCTTATCAAAATATTGCTAATTTAATAAATCAGAAAAAAATAAAGTATGTTGTGACTATTGCTAGAGGAACTTCTGATTGCGCTGCACTATATTGCTCTTATTTATTTGCAAAGCATTTAGGCCTTCCAACCTACAGTATGCCTCCCTCAATTATTACTTTAGAAGAATCAAAGTTTGATTTTTCAGAAGCTTTAGTAATAGTTATTTCACAATCTGGTAAAAGCTCAGATCTAGTAGAGTGTGAGAAAAAATCCAGATCAATGGGTGCAAAAACAATAATTATTACTAATAATGATCTTAGTCCTATTGTTAATGAGGCAAATTATTTTTTTAATATGTTCGCGGGTGAAGAAAGAAGTGTTGCTGCTACTAAAACGTTCACACAAACTTTATTGGTTTTAACAAAGTTAATTTTTATTTGCCAAGGTAAAAAGAATATTAATGACGATATTAAGAAATTAAGTGAAAGTTTACTTAAGGACTCTATCAATCAATGGAATGAAAATATTATAGATAATACTATTAATACTGGATTTATAATAGGTAGAGGGGTTGGCTTCGCTCTATCAAATGAAATATCACTTAAATTTAAAGAGCTATGCCAAGAAATGATTGAGCCTTTTAGTAGTGCTGAAGTGATGCATGGCCCTAAAAGCTTAATTCAAAATTCTTTCAAACTTTTTATTTTAGGTATGAATGATAAGAGTGGATTAACTGTAAACCAAGACATTAGTGAGCTTAAAAATTATACAAATTTATTATATCAATTGACTTCAGATGAGAAATTAAAATCTGAATTTTATTATTTATCAAATGAAATTTTAGAATTTGATTCTATTATATTAATGTCAAAATTTTATCCTTGGATAATTCGTTATACAATCAAAAAGGGATTAAATCCTGATGCACCACGCTATTTAACAAAAGTAACACAAACTTTTTAATTTTTTGGATAATTTTGATTTAGTTATTGTAGGTGCTGGCTCAGCAGGATGTATTATTACAAGCAATTTAATTAATAATACAAACTATAAAGTACTATTAATTGAAGCTGGACCAAGTGATAATAGTCCAGTTATCCATACTCCTTTGGGATACGGAATGACTTTTTATCACAAGAAAATGAATTGGAATTTTTATTCAAAAAATCAACAGAATCTTAATAATAGAGAAATATACTATCCCCGTGGAAAAGTTATAGGAGGATCAGGATCCATAAACGCTATGATTTATGCACGAGGTTTAAGTTCAGATTATGAGAATTGGAATTTAAACTCAAACTGGTCATGGGATAATATTCAATCAACTTTTAATGAATTAGAACAGTCTGTGAGTGAGGAAAGTAATGAATTAGCAATTAATAGAATACCTGTTAATGATGTGAGCAAACAACATCATCCTATTTTAGATAATTTTTTCAAAGCTTCCAAAGATTTCAATTTTAATTTCAATAAACAATTAAACAGCTCAAGTGAAGATCAGGTTGGGCATTATAATGTTAATATTTATAAAGGTTTAAGAAATTCATCAGCTAAATCATTTTTAAAACCAATCCAAAATAATCCAAACTTAACCATTTTAAAAAATACAGAAGTTTTAAAATTAAATTTTAAAGATAATAAAATTTCTAGTTTAGAGATTAAGCATAAAAGTAAGATACTTAAGATAAAACCAAAGATTGGGACTATTCTTTCAAGTGGTTCAATTATGACACCTTATTTATTATTAAAATCAGGAATTGGTAATGCCAATGACTTAAAACAATTAAGTATCCCGGTTAGTTTCCATAGTCCACACGTTGGAAAAAATTTTCAAGATCATTTAGGGTTAGATTATTTATATAAAACTCATTTACCCACGCTAAATAGAGATTTAGGTACTTGGCCAGGAAGAATACAATCTTTTTTAAGATATGTTTATAACAGAAAAGGACCACTTTCTTTGAGTCTAAATCAGGGAGGAGGCTATATTAATTGGAAGTCCCTTGATCCTTATCCTAACATACAATTGTACTTCAATCCTCTTACTTATTCTGTTACTTTTAAAGATAAAAGACCTCTTTTAAACACTGATAAATTTAATGGTTTCATAATTGGTTTTAATTCGTGTAGACCAAAAAGTCTTGGCGAGATAAATTTAAAAGTATCTGGTGATGATTATCTCCCTAGCATAGATCCAAAATATCTATCTGATGAAAAAGATATTCATGATTTATATTCTATCTTTGATTTTATTAGAAAATTTGCAGCCAATAAAAATATTAATGATATAATAAAGTCACCAGTCAATATTGACCCCATTAATTCAAGTGATTTTGAATTGCTTGATCATTTTAAATCAAATGCAACTAGTATTTATCATCCAAGTGGTACATGTCGGATGAGTAAAGGTGTTGAGACAGGCGTTGTATCTGAAAAGTTAAAAGTTCACGGACTTGATAATTTATGGATTGTGGATGCTTCTATTATGCCAAATATTACTTCAGGGAATATTAATGCCCCAGTTATGATGTTATCATATTTATCTAGCAAAATTATAATAGAAGAATTAAAATATAAATATAAATATAAATGAAAATTACAAAGTTAGAAACTTTTAGCAAACCCTATGTAAGTTTCGTTAAAACAACATTAGAAGATGGCTCTGAGGGTTTTGGACAGATGTCAACATATCATGCTGACATAACGGCTAAAATATTTCATAAACAGGTAGCGCCTTGGGTTTTAGGCAAATCATGGATTAATTTTGATGATATAGAAAATTTAGTTTTAGAAAAAGAACATAAATTCCCTGGCTCATATTTATTACGAGCTATTGCTGGTCTTGATACATCATTATGGGATTTAAAGGGTAAGCTTGAAGACAAGCCTGTCACATCACTTATTGGAGGCAGTCCAGGAAAATTAAAAGTTTATGGATCATCTATGAAAAGAGATATTTCTGCAGAAGATGAGGCTAAGCGATTTAATATTCTATTTGATGAAAATGGTATTGATGCATTTAAATTCAGAATTGGGGCTGAGTGCGGAAGAGGCTTGGATGAATGGGAAGGCAGAACACAGGATATTGTTAAAACAATTAATAAATCTTTAGATGATTCAGTAAAAAAATTAGTAGACGCAAACAGTTGCTTTTCTCCCAGTCAGGCAATTGAAATTGGTAAACTGTTAGAAGATAATAATGTTACTCATTTTGAAGAGCCTTGTCCATATTGGGAGCCTGAACAAACTAAACAAGTTACCGATGCGCTTGTAATTGATGTAACAGGAGGAGAGCAAGATTGTGATTTAAGAATATGGAGAGACATGGTGAGTAGAAAAATCGTCAATATTTTTCAACCTGATATTATGTATCTTGGAGGCTTAACTAGAACTCTTCAAGCTGCAAAAATTATTGAGGCAGGTGGCTATACATGTACTCCTCATGCAGCTAATTTATCCCTAGTCACTATGTGCACAATGCATTTACTTAAAGCTATACCAAATGCGGGCCCTTATTTAGAACTATCAATTGAGGGTGAAGATTATTATCCATGGCAGCAAGAGCTGTTCTTAAATAATCCTTTTGCAGTAGAAAATGGTAGAGTAACTATCACCGATAGGCCGGGGTGGGGAGTAGATATAAGCCCTAAATGGATGAATAGCGCTGAATATCAAGTATCAGAAACTAATTAACTATTTACTTTATTCAAAACTAAAAATATAATTTTTTAAAAAGGAGTTTTTATGTCAACATATGAATGTAATATTTGTGGCATGTCAGTTAATGCAACATGTGCTAAATGTGATGAGCCACTTAAAAATGATATTTTAACAAAAGATGATGGTTCTGAAGTGCAAATATCTAAATGCCCAAGTGGACATGGAAAAATTAAATCACCTATGTGTTGTGGTAATGATATGGCCTGTTCTATTGATTAATAAAGAAATTTATTAAGTTGATTATTAACATCTTCCGCCTGCTCAATTGTAGCACCGTGTTTGGCATTTTTAATAATATATAAAGTACTATTTTTTATTTCTTTACTTAATCCTTCATTCATTAAAACGGTTGAACCGACTTCATGTTCACCGGTCATAATTAAAGTTGGCATAGTAAAATTATTGTAATTTATGGGATATTTATCTGAGTCTACAAATATTTTATATGCCGGCAAAAAATTATGATTACTTTTTTTCTCTAAAAGATCATAAAAAAAATCATGTACTTGAGGGTTGATTTTTAAATAATTTTCTGAAAACCATCTTTTGATTGAGTTATTCGTTATGCTTGAGCCATTAAGAGCTTGGTTATATCTACTCTGCACCTTTTCAATTTGACTTGTTGATCTTTGAAACACACTTCCAATTAAAACTAATTTATTTATTTTATTATAAAATTTTTCAGTAAAATGTTGCGCTATGAGAGCTCCAATTGAAAATCCAACAAGGTTAATTTTTTTTAATTTTAGTTCATTAATTAAATTAAGTAATTGTTCACTGTAAATATCAAAGCTAAGTTCTTTAAATCCTCCTGTGGATTGACCATGATTAATCAAATCATAAAACAAAACTGATTTATTATAAAAAAAATCTTTTTGTGGGTACCACATTGAATGATCTAGTCCTACCCCATGAATAAAAATAGTAGTCGGAGATTCTCCTGATTTATTTAATTGATAAAAATTTCCAAAGGAGTCTTTATGATTGATCAAATTCATTTTGTTCGATGTTTAAAAGAGTCTTTTCTAAAACTATAGAGAGCATCTGGATCAACTTCAACATTAATAACAGCTGGTTTATTACAAACTAATGCATCAGATACTGCTTTTTTTAAATTTGTTAGTTTTGTAACATGATATCCTTTTGCTCCATAAAGCTCTGCCAGTTCATGAAAAGGAGGGCTGCTAATATCTGCTCCAATATATCTTTTATCATAAAAATCCCTTTGATAAGCTTTTTCAGCGCCCCAGGATTTATTATTCATGACAATAGTAATAGTATTGATTTTATGAGAAACTGCAGTTGAGAGTTCAGATATTGTCATTCCAAATCCACCATCACCCATTAAACTAAATACATGAGAGTCTGGTTTAGCTAGCTTTACCCCCAGTCCTGCCGCAAAGGAAAAACCCACCAAACCAAAATCAAGAGGGGTAAATAGAGATTGTGGTTCGAAAAAATTAAACTCATCTGTTGCTTGTAGACATAGCGTTCCTGCATCAAGCGTTACAGATGAGTTTTTTGGCATTAAATTTCTTAATTCTTTAAAAAGTCCAGACGGTTGAATTAATACCGAATTTAGATCGGCATCCTCATCTCTTTTTTTATAATATAAAGTTTTACTATTTAAAAATTCTTCACTCCATTTTCTAGAATTAGTTTTGATATCTTTATTTTTTAGAAATGAGGTTAAGCTTTCAAAAAATAATTTTACATCATTATTAATTCCAACATCAATTGGAAAGTACCGACCTATCGCAATCGGATCAATGTCTACTTGCACAATTTTAGCTGATTGAGAAATATTATCATAAGAATAAAATGTGGAGTTAAAACCAAGTCTTGTACCTAAGGCTAAAATTAAATCAGCATTCTTAACAAGAGAAGAGGCAACCTTATTGCCCCTAGGACCCATTTGCCCAGCATACAGTTCATAATCAGATGGAATAACATCACCGTGTCCAGCTGATGATGCGATTGGTATATGTAATTTTCTTGAGAGGGACATAGCCTCTTTGTAAGTTTTAGAATGTTTTATTCCTGCTCCACAAATAATTACAGGTTGTGAGGATTTTTTGATTAATAAAATTATTTTTTCTATATCTTTTTCACTTATAATTTTTTGCTTTTCGTTTTTATCAATATAAAATGAATCAAATTTTTCTACATCAGCTAAAACGTTACGTGGTATGTTTACATGAACAGGCCCACACTTTCCTTGAGTTGTAAGATTTATAGCTTTATTTAAATACTCCGGAATTGATTTAGTGTTTTTTATTGAAAAAGTTTTTTTTGTTATTGGTTCAAATAATTTTTGTTGATCAACTTCTTGAAAGGCATCTTTTCCTTGATGTTCTGATGATATTGCTCCTGCTATTGATAGAAGAGGAGAAAATGCAGCTTTTGCTTGAGCAACACCTGTAACAAGATTTGTTGCACCAGGTCCATTTTGACCAGCAATAATAACTCCATGGCTACCAGAGGCTCTTGCATAGGCATCTGCCATATGCGTTCCAGTTCTCTCATCTCTCACATCTATAAATTTGATAGCATCTTCACCATACAGTGCATCAAACAGTTCCATAGTAGCTGAACCAATTAAACCAAATACAAGTTTAATATTATGAGCTTTAAGACATTCAACAACAGCCCTACCTCCCGAAATAGGGTGCTTAATTATTCTGTTCATTACGATTTCGCTTTGATCTTATTTTTAGATTTGTTTTTAAAATGAGGAATAATTTTTTCAGTGAAAAGCTGAATACTTTTCATACAATCTTCATGTTTAACACCAGGAAAATTTGACCATACTTTTAAATTTTGTAAATTTAGTTCTGTCTGCATTTCTTCAATTTTATTAATAATATAATCAACAGTTCCAAAAAGCATATTTCTTTCATGTAAAAAATCATACGAAAGTAAATCTAACTTATGATCAGTTTTAGGAAGCTCTTCTCCAGGATTCATATGAGTTCCAAGACCTCTCCAATGACAAACCCAGCGCATATAATTGACCATTTGTTCACCGGCTTTTTCTTTTGCCTCCTCCATGCTATCAGCCACAAACATGTCTCTTACAACACTAATACCATCTCCTAATTCAACATGATGTTTTTCTTTTTCAGATTTTGCTTGTTGATATATTTCAAAACGTTTTTTTAGAGATTGAACTGGCGGTATCCACATAATAACACTAATATCATTTTTAGCAGCCCACTCAATTGAACTTGGGCTATCAACTACTTGCCATAATGGAGGATGGGGTTTCTGAATAGGCTTAGGGACTACACTTATTTTCTCAAGAATTTTGGTATCTAAATTCATAAATTCTTCACTTGGAGGGCTCATATCATGTTGCCATTCAAAATTCGGAGCAGGATAAGTATAAAATTCTCCCTCATGATTAAAGTATTTTTCTGTCCAAGCTTTTTTAATTATTGTGAGAGTTTCTTCAAATAGTCTAAAGTTTTTAGCTTGATCTTTCATATCAGCATCTGCATTCATATTTAATGCTTCACGACCATAGATACCTCTACCTACACCAGCCTCTACTCTTCCATTAGATAATTGATCTAATAGAGCGATATCTTCAGCAGCTCTAATTGGATTCCAAAAAGTTATTATAGATGCTGCTTGACCTATACGAATATTTTTTGTTCTTGCTGCTATATCAGAACTTAGTAAGATAGGGTTTGGACAGATCTCCATTCCTTCATGACTAAAGTGATGCTCAGTAAACCAAATTGAGTCCCAATCATTTTTATCACAGTAAGTAGCAATATCACGAACCTCTTCTAATATCTGATTATAACTTTTTTTATTGCCCCAGTTTGTTGAATTACAGAAATAGCCTATTTTCATATTACCTCCCAAAATTGAAGGCGACCTATCCCACTTCCGTTAAATGACGACGAGTTATGTATCGCTAAATAATTGGTATTATAAATTTGTAAAAATTCAATAAAAAAAGACATAATTATCAAAAAACCTATAAAAACTATAATTATTTATGATTAAAAATATTATTTTTGATTTTGATGGAGTGCTAGTTGACAGCGAAATATTAGTCGCAAAAGCCTTTGCAAAATATATGCTTAATTTTGGAATTGAAATCAATGAGAAAGAATTTGCGCATTTTGCTGGTAAAAAAACTTTTGAAGTAATTGAAATTTTATCAGAAAAATACTCTATTAAAAATCAGCAAAAATTTTTTGATGATATTATGGAAATTGCTTCTAATATATATAAAAAAGAATTAACCTTAGTGCAGGGTGCTCATAATTTTGTAAGCAATGCTAATCAAAAATTATTTATAGGATCTAATAGTATTAAAAATAGAATACTTGATGGTCTTTACAGAGTAAAACTAAATCAATACTTTAAAGCAGATCAAGTATATTCATTTGATCTTGTCGAAAATCCTAAACCTCACCCCGATATTTATTTAAAAGCAATTGAAGATAATAATCTTCAAAAATATGAAACTATAATTATTGAAGATAGCTCTGTTGGTGTAAGGGCTGGTGTTAGTGCAGGGGTGAAAGTTATAGGAATTACTGCTGGAGGACACTGGCATGAGCAAAGAGATGATAAAGAACTACTTGAAGCTGGAGCAATAGCTGTTACAAATAATTATAATAAAATAGAAAAATTAATTCAAAGTTATTAATATGGGCCCAGCAGTTAAAGGAAATCCTCTTCAAATATTTGTTTTGTTATTAGTTACATCATATGTAATTGGTGAATTTATTTTACCTAAATATGGGCTATTCTCTCTAATCAATCTAATTGGAATAATAGGCTTGATATTAAGTTTAACCCTGTTTTTTTCATCTCTAAATCTGTTCAATTCTTATAAAGAAAATCCTAGACCACAGGCAGATACTAATAAAATAATTAAAACTGGTATTTTTGCATACTGTAGAAATCCTATGTATTTAGCTTTTATATCTTTTCACTTAAGTATGTTTTTAACTTTTGAAAATGTCGCCTACTTTTTAAGTGCCATTGGATTATTTGTTTGGATTAATACTTATGTAATTCCAGAAGAAGAAAATTTTTTAGAAGAAAAATTTGGTGATGAGTATAGTCGATATTTAGAAGCTGTTAAAAAATGGATGTTTTTTTAACCTATTGAAAAAATATATTACTGAAATACTTACAATAATATGAATTTTAATACTTTTTATTTCTTTTAATGCCATTGGTGCAGGAACTAAGTCTAGTACTGATGTTTCTACCGATAGGGTTGAGCAAATAAATAAATTATACGAATTAGCAGAAAAGCATATTTATAATAAGAAATAAGATAAATCACTAAAGCTGCTAAAAACACTTACCAAAAGAGAAGATTTAGGAACAAAAAGAGCAGACATTTATAATTTGCTTGGATTTAGTTACCGAAAAATAGATACCTCTAACTTAGATAAATCGTTTGCGGCATATATGATGGCATTAGAGTTAGATCCAAATCATGTTGGTGCACATGAGTATTTAGGTGAACTATACTTGATGAAAAATCAAAAAGATAAAGCTATTAGCATACTTTCTGATCTTGAAAAGCTAGTAGGTAAAGATGCTGAAGAGTATAAAGATCTTTTTTCTGCAATTGAAAAATTTAAATCTTAAGTAATCTTTTTTATCTTTTGATTACTATCAACATTTATTAATATGTTTGCTTTTGCAGGCATAGTTTTTATCATCCATTTTGTTATCTTTTCATAGTGCTGTATAAAAAACGATAACTCTTTTTTATTCATTAATTTCTTTTGATTGTTTTTAATAGCATTATTTGTTTCTTGTAGAGTTCTCCATTTTAAAACATATGCAAAAGATGGGGGCTTAAGGTAAATCGTTATGTCAAACATTTTAAAAACACTTTGATATTGATTTTTTAATATTGAGTTATAGTATTTTCTCCATACAAAATTTTTATCTAAATTTAACTCTAACTTATTAATATTTTTATAGAGGTACTTATCTTCTAATGCAGAAGTACCACAACACCAACCCTCGAGTATTAAAATTTGTGCACTTGTAACTACGTTTAGTGTTTTACTGCAATCATCTTTAAGTTTATCAAACTTCGGAGTTGATATTGGAAATTTTTGT
>ERZ1049444.3079-NODE-3079-length-10334-cov-7.443039_pt1 | contig 10334 bp, 10 predicted proteins | sample MGYA00383101_ERZ1049444 | MGnify/ENA primary metagenome ERZ1049444 (study PRJEB29581, sample SAMEA5548371) | metagenome | biome: marine; feature: coastal; material: water | depth 50 m | study: Short-term variability in the microbial, nano- and picoplankton...
ACGCCTCGCTGGTCGGAAAGGTCTGCCATCCGATCTACCTGGACGAGTCGGCCACCGACCTCGCGGTGGTGGTCACGGCCATCGGGCAGCGGGTGGCCGACGGGTTCGGTATGAAGGTCAGTCGGGTGGGCGGCATCAGCGCCATGCGGGCCGTGCGCGACGTGTGCGCAGCGGCTCGGCGGCCCCACACGGTGGACGACACGTGGGGCGGCGACCTGGTGGCCGCCGCGTCACTGCACGTGGGCGCCACCGTGGATCCGGCCAACTTCGAGGGCACGTGGATCGCCGAGCCCTACGTGGACGGCCACTACGACGACGAACACGGCATCCGTCTGGACGGCGGGTGGATCGACCTGCCGCCGGGGCCCGGCCTGGGCATCACGCCCGACGAGTCGCTGTGGGGCGACCCGGTGCTCAGCTTCTCCTGAAGCGGGCCGCCTCGGCGGTGAGGGCCTTCTTGTCGACTTTGCCCACAGCCAGACGGGGGAGTTCCTCGCGAAGGTGGATCACCTTGGGCACCTTGTAGTTGGCCAGGCGTTCCCGACAGTGGGCCCGCAGCGTGTCGGCGTCGATGCCGGACCCGGTGGTGGGGTCGGCCGGGTCGACGACCACGAAGGCGTGCCCCACCTCGTCGAACACCGGGTCGGGCACGCTGACCACCGCGGCCATCCGTACCGCCGGGTGCTCCTCGAGGCACATCTCGATCTCACGGGGATAGGCGTTGTAGCCGCCGGTCTTGAACATCTCCGACATCCGGCCCACCAGCTGCACGTGTCCGTCGGGTCGCAGCATGGCCAGGTCGCCGGTGTGGAGCCAGCCGTCGGCGTCGATGGTCTCGGCGGTGGCTTCGGGCCGGTTCCAGTAGCCGGCCATGATCCAGTCGCCCCGGACCTGCACCTCGCCGGAGGCGCCGGGTTCCACCTCGTTGCCGTCACCGTCGGCGATGCGGAACTCGTGGCCGGGGATGACCTTCCCCACGGTGGTCCCGAGGTGTTCACGGGTGGCGTCGGGCGGCATGGCCGTGACGCCGCCGGTGGTCTCGCTCATGCCGTAGCCGCAGACACACCGGTCCACGTCGAGGTGGTCGAGGATGCGGTCCAGCACCGGAGCGGGCATGGCCGCCCCGCCCCACTGGACCTGGCGGACGCTGGACAGGTCGCGGGTGGCGAAGTCGGGATGGTCGACGCACATCTGGAACATGGTGGGCACGCCGCCCCACACGCCGATGCCCTCGGACTCGATGGTGGCCAGCATGGCCGCGGCGTCGAACCGCTCCTGGAAGACGATGGTGCCGCCGCCGATCATCTTGCGGCAGCAGATGTCGCTGATCGCCCCGACGTGGTTCACGGGCAGGTTGCAGATGACCGACAGGTCGGAGCCACCGCGGGCCGTGGTCCCGGTCACTCCGCACCAGCAGGTCCCCCGGTGGGTGAGGATCGCCCCCTTGGGTCGACCGGTACTGCCCGAGGTGTAGACGATGAACGCCGGATCCAGGGGGGTCACGGCGGCCCGTCGGGCGGCCAGGTCGTCGGCCGTCACCGTCTGACCGGCAACCAGGAACGCCTCCCAGGCGGGGGAGTCGACGGTGATGGACTGGTCGATGTCGGCCACCTCGGCCACCAGCCGCCCAACCAGGTCATCGGGGTCTGCATCGTTTCCGGCTGCCGGTGCCCGGCCGTCGAACACGAGCCGGGGGGCGAAGTCCTCGACCACGTAGGACACCTCGCCCCACGTGTACTTCGGGTTCAGTCCCTGCCAGATGAGGCCGATGCTGGTGGCGGCCAGGAAGTGGACGAAGAAGTCCAGTCGGGGGTCAGACAGCCAGGCCACCCGGTCGCCGTGGTCCAGCCCGGCGGCCACGAGTGCGGCGGCCACCCGGTCGACCTCGAGACGGGTGTCGTGCCAGCTGAGACGTCGGCCGGTCCAGGTGGGGCCGCCGTCGACGAGGAGGTCACCGTCACCACGGTCGGCCGCCCAGTGGTCGATGTACTGGTCGATCCGGTCCAGGACGGGCGCCACGGGCGCCGGCGGCCACGTCTGGTCCGGGGTGCTCATGCCCCGTCAGCTGACCCATCGTCGGCCTGGTCGGCGGCCCGGTCGGCAACGAAGTAGGCGAGCATGTCGGCCACCACGGCGGTCCGGATGGTTCCGTCGGCCAACTCGGCCTCGATGGTGCAGCCCAACCGGGCCAGCACGTCGCGTCCGTCGTCGGCCTTCGGGACGACCTCGGTGAGGGCGAACTGGCCACGGATCCTGGATCCGGTGGGGACCTGGTTCACGAAACGGACCCGGTCGTAGCCGTAGTGGAACCGGTTCAGGATGCCCTCGGTGGGCCAGTCGAGGGCGCCGCGGATCATGCGGGGCAGGTTGGCCTGCATGAGCGTTCCCTGGAGGAGCGTCGAGCCGTAGGGGCCGGCGGCCGACCGCTCGACGTCGTTGTGGATCCACCCGCCGTCGCCGGCGGTGGCTGCGTGGGCGTCGACGTCGGCCTGACTGGTCTCGATCCAGTCGCTGGGGGCCGGGTCGAGGCCGAGCAGGTGGTCGAAGGAGTCGCAGCCGAAGGGGGTCGGGTCCTGAGGCGGGGTCATGGTCAGGTGTCTAGTCCCCGGCCGTCGGGCCACCGACGTCGGGCTGCCAGCCGAGTGCCGCCGAGAGCCTCCGCAGGCCGTCATGCAGATCGCCACGTGCCCCGGCGTCCAGTGGGGCGAGGTCGGCGTCGAGTCGGGCGACGAGGTCGGACACCATCGCGGCAGCCAGATCGCGTCCCGCGGGTGTGGCGTCGATCAGCGTGCGTCGTCCGTCGTCGGGATCGGCCGTCCGACGGACCAGCCCGCGGTCGACCAGTCGTTGGATGGTCTTGGTGGTGCCGCCCGAGGTCTGCACGGTCCATCGGGCCAGGTCGCCGGCGGTGAGGGTGTGTTCGCCGGCGAACGCCACCCCAGCCAGGGCACCGAACTCCGAGGTCGTCAGTCCGGTGGAGGCGAGCCCGTCGGCCAGCCAGACCTCGAGTTCACGGCCGGCCAGGTAGGCCCAGACGAGGATGCCGGCGGTGGTGGCGCTGTCCGCGGAGTGCGACGGGTCCGCCTCGGGGACGAGACGGTCGACCGCCTGTTCCACCAGATCCAACTGTGCCGCCTGATCTGCCATGGCCGGAGCCTAGCGGTCGGGTTGTAGACATCTTCCGAGGAAGGTATCTTCCGGGGAAGGAAACTACCGGAGGACCACCATGGCATCTCTCAGCGATATAGACCTGACCGATCCGGACGTGTTCGCCGAGCGGATGCCCCACGACTGGTTCGATCTGCTCCGCCGGGAGGCCCCGGTCTGGCAGCACCCGGCGACCGACGAGCATCCCGAGCCGTTCTGGGTGGTGTCGTCCTTCGAGCACATCTCCGAGGCCCACCGGTCGGGCACCCTGTTCTCCCACCAGACCGGGCCGGGACGCGACGGTGCAGGCGGCGTGGCCCTCAACGACATCGCCGAGGGCCGCGGTCCGGGTCTCCAGATGGTCATGACCGACCCGCCGCAGCACACCCGGTACCGGAAGCTGGTCAACACCGGCTTCACGCCCCGCATGGTCCGGCGCATGGACGAGGTGATGCGCCTGCGGACCGACATCATTCTGGATCGGATCTGTGAGCAGGGCAGCGCCGACTTCGTGCTCGACGTGGCCGCCGAGCTGCCACTCATGGCCATCGCCGACATCATCGGCGTGCCCGACGAGGACCGGGAGCAGCTCCTGGACTGGTCCAACCGCACCATCGGCGGCAGCGACCCCGAGTATCAGGACGCGGCCGATGCCGACGGGACGGCTGGCGACCACAGCGCCACGTACGAGACGGCCATGATCGAGATGGCCATGTACGCCCATGGGCTGACCGATCAGAAGCGGGCCCAGCCCGAAGACGACCTGTGGACCGTCCTGACCACGGCCACCGTGACGCTCGACGACGGCACGGTGACCGAGCTGACCGACCTGGAGCGCGACCTCTTCTTCACCCTGCTGCTGGTGGCCGGCAACGAGACGACCCGCAACGCCATCTCGCTGGGCCTGATGGGCTTCATGGATCATCCGGACCAGTGGGCCACGGTGGTCGAGACCGGTGAGATGACCGACGACGCGGTCGACGAGATCCTGCGGTACACCAGCCCGGTCAACTACTTCCGCCGGACGGCCACCGCCGACACCGAGCTGGGTGGCCAGCAGATCCGGGCCGGCGACAAGGTCACCCTCTGGTACCCGTCGGGGAACCGGGACGAGAAGGTCTACGACGACCCCCACCGCCTCGACCTGACCCGGACCGACAACCACCATCTGGCCTTCGGGGCCGGCGGGGCGCACTTCTGCCTGGGGGCCAACCTGGCCAAGCTCGAACTGAAGCTCATCTTCGAGGGGCTGGCGGCTCGTCTGCCCGACATCGCCATCACCGGCCCGGCCGATCGGCTGCGAATGAACTTCGTGAACGGCATCAAGCACCTGCCGGTGGAGTTCACGCCCAGTCAGCCGGTACTCGCCTCCTGACGGGCCCGTCAGCGATCGGTCCTGTCATCGGCTGGTGCCGGGGGCGTTGCGGAAACGCACGCCGTCGGGCCGTGGCTCGCCACACCGTTCCAGCGCGGCGGCCCACGCCGGTGACGCCCCGAGGGCGGATCGGAGGGTTCGCATCAGCAGTCGACCGCGGAGCACGGCACCCGGTCGACGACGGATGCCCAGCACGTCCAGAACCGGCGTGGGCACGGTGGCCGCCGCGGCGTCGTGGATGATCCGGTAGGCGAGACGGACCGGGGTGTTCAACGGCGGCCCGGCCAGGAACCGGACGGCGTCCGCGCCCGCCGGTGACGGACCCAGTGAGGGATGCCCGACCAGCCACCGGGTGAGATCGTCGGCCGTGGCGGGAAGGGGCGCGGCGCCCATCCGCTCACCCAGTCGGACCTGTTCGGCCACGTAGGCGTCGGCGTCGGCATCGGTCATCGCTTCGGGGCCGTAGGTCCGGTGGGCCACCAGGAACGAGTCGACCAAGGCGTTGTGGACCCACGCCGCCATCTCCGGATCGGCGGCCGAATAGGCCAGCCCACGGTGCGAGGTGCCCGACACCGGGCCGTGCAGGCGCCGGACCATGCCCACGGCGTCGTCCACCTCGGGCAGCGAGCCGTAGGCGGTGGCCGTGACGTAGGACGCGGTGCGCGACAGCCGGCCCAGCGGGTCGGCCCGGTACGACGAATGGTCGCCCACTCCGGCGGCCACCTCGGGGTGGGCCGCCTGGACGATCAGGGCCCGGACGCCCCCGACGAAGGTCGAGGCGTCGCACATGATCCGCCAGGTGACCGAACCGGGACCGAACAGTCCGGGGTCACCGGGGTGGTCGAACGTGGAGGCCAGCGGGTCGGGGGCGTGGCTGAACAGCCCGACCGCCGCTTCGGTGACCCGGGCCCGCCAGGGAATGCCTCGGACCATGGGCGCCCGGCCGCTCAGCGGAGCCGGGTACCCGGCAGGGACCGGAGGCCACCGGAGGCCAACTCGTCGACGGCGGTGACCGGGTCCGGGTCGGTGAACAGTTCGGGGTCGTCGGGCCGGAAGCCCAGACGGTCATCGCCCACCGTCCACCATGAGGCTTCCAGGGCGATGCCGTTGGGGTCGTGGAAGTAGATGGATCGGAGGATGTGGTGGTCGACCACCGGGGTCACGTCGCAGTCGGCGTCCTGCAGGCGTCGTTGGAGTGAGACCAGCGCCGGTTCGTCAGCCACCGCGAAGGCCACGTGGTCGAACTGGATGGGTCGCGACGACGGGGCCCCGGCCGGCTTGGCGAACGTCTCGGCGCCCGGGACCTCGAAGAAGGCGATGGTGTTCCCGGGACCGAGTTCGAAGAAGTAGTGGCGCATGGGGCCGGCCCGCAGCGTGGCCACCAGCGGCATGCCGAGTGTCCCGGCGTAGAACCGGACGGTGGCGTCCATGTCCGGGGTGACCAGAGCGAGGTGGTGCACGCCCCGCCAGTCCGGCTCAGGGGACGGGGACGGCTCGGGGACGACCATGCCACGATTGTGGCAGGTCTGATGCTCCGGGCCGGGTGCCCGGGAGTGCCCGGTCAGGTTCGGCGGGGGCTACTCCTCGTGCTGCATTCCGCGCACACGCCGGTCGGCTGGGCCGAGGCACCGAACCGGTCGCAGACCAGCCCCACCACCTCGACGGCACCGGTGCGGCGACATTCGGTACACAGACCCATTGGTCCCCGGTGTTTGGCCTTCATGCGAGCCCTCCTCGTTGAGTACCCGGTCACCGTCCGTCGACGGCGACCCTCGCTGACCTGCTTCCCGGTCATTTTCCCTCGTCGTCGGTACCCGGATCGGGGATCCCCTGATCTGCGGATGGGTCGGCGGCGGGATCCGGGGGCGGCGGGAGGCCCACCTCGCCGGGTCGCAGCAGCAGGAATTCGATGCGCCGGTTGGCTGCCTTGCCCGACTTGGTGAGGTTGTCGGCGATCGGGTCGGCGTGGCCCATGCCCAGGGTGACCAGCCGGTCGGGCTCCACGCCCCGGGCCAGCAGCTGGGTTCGCACGGCATCGGCCCGCACGGCCGACAGGTGCAGGTTGTCGCCGGGACTGCGTTCGTCACTGTCGGTGTGGCCGATGATCTGGACCCGGATGGCCGGCTCGAACAGCAGGAAGGCGCTCAGGCGGTCGAGCGTGGGTACCGATTCGAGGGTGATCCGGTCGCCGCCGCTCTCGAACTGGATCGGGGGATGGGCGGCCACCGCACTGAGGCGGGCCTGCAGCACCAGGTCGGCCAGCGAGGCCGGCAGGTCGGGGACCGTGGTGCTGGTCGGGACCAGGTCGTCGACCGGCGGCGGCACGAACAGGCGGTTCTGCACGGCGATGACGTCGGCCTGGGCGAAGGCCACCCGCTCGGCGGCCTCCTTCAGGTCCGAGGTGGCCACCCGACCCTCGAGGATGACCGTCCAGTCGACGACCCGGACCTCCACGGTGGGCAGGCCGGCCTGGACCATGGCCCCCTGCACGGTGGCCGTGAGGTCCTGCTCGGTGGCCCGCTCGGTGGCCGGCTCGTCGCTGCCCAGAATGATCACCGCGAAGAAGGCGACGACCAGCAGTCCGAGGAGCCACGTGCCGGGGCTGCCGGGGAGCCCGCCGGGCGACCGCCGGGACCCCCGACCGGGGGAGCGGCCCCGGCCACCCATGCCGAAGGCTGGTCCGAAGTCACGGCCCCTCGACGACCGGGGATCGCGCATCATGCCGGTCACTGGTTGGCTCCCGGGTCCGCACCGGCGCGGTCGTCTCCGCGGTCGTTCCCGTGGTCTTCCCCATGGCGCACGCCGTCAGGGTAGGGCCCCGGCGCGCAGGGCACGGCCGGGTGCCGGCCAGCGGCCAGATACCAGCTACAGGTCGGCCAGTGGGGTGACCACCGATTCACCGAAGGCGGCCAGTGATTCGTCGGGGTCCCGCCAGAACAGGAAGGACGGCACCATGACCCGGCTGACGCCCTTGGTGGCCAGTGCCTGGGCCGCGGCCAGTGGGTCCTCGCCTGTGGTCAGGTCGCCGGCCCACGTGACCTCGATGGCGTCCGGGTCGCGGTCGTGGGCCTCGGCTTCGCGGCGCATGACGTCCAGCAGGTGGTCGAGGTCGCCCTTGCCGGGCCAGAAGCCGTCGCCCAGGCGGCCGGCCCGTCGGGCCGCCGCCTCGCTGTGGCCTCCGATGACGATGGGGACCGAGCCGTTCACCGGCTTGGGGTTGGACGACACACCGGAGAACGACACGAAGTCGCCGTCGAACGAGACGCTGTTGCCGCCCCACAGGGTTCGCATGGCGGCCACGTACTCGTCGGTGCGGGTGCCCCGTCGCTCCCACGGGATGCCCAGGGCGTCGAACTCCTCGCGCAGCCAGCCCACGCCGATGCCCAGGTCGACCCTCCCGCCGGTGAGGGCATCCATGGTGGCCAACTGCTTGGCCAGCACGACCGGGTTGCGTTCCGGGAGGATCAGGATCCCGGTGGCCAACCGGAGGGTCGTGGTGTGGGCACCCACCCAGGTCAGCCAGGTGAGGGGATCGGTGAGGTCGGTGTCGGGCGCCATGGGCATGCGGCCCGAGTCGTCGTAGGGGTAGGCCGACCCGTAGCCGTCGGGGTACACGACGTGTTCGACGGTCCACAGCGAGTCGATGCCCGCTGCTTCGGCAGCCCGACCGACGGCCACCGCGCCCTCGGCGTTACCAAACGGTCCGATGTTGGCGAATGCGATCCCGACCTTCATGTCAGCGGCCCTCCCATTCGGGCGGGCGCTTGTCGGCCCATGCGGCCCGACCCTCGGTGGCATCGTGGGTGGCTCCGGCCACCCGGCGAATGGTCTCGCCGAACCGGACGGCTTCGGTCCAGCCCATGTCCCGTGTGCGGACCGCCACCTCCTTGGTGGTCCGGGCGGCCAGCGGGGCGGCCCGACAGAGACGGTCGGCCAGGGCCCGGGCCTCAGCCATGAGGTCGTGGTGGGGTACGACCCGCCACGCCAGGCCGATGTCCAGTGCCTTCCGGGCGTCGATGGGTTCACCGGTCAGGAGGAGCTCCATGGCGTCGGCCCACGCCACCTTCCGGGGCAGGCGGATGGCCCCCACGATGGTCGGGATGCCGATGGTCACCTCGGGCCACGAGAAGGTGGCCTGTTCGGAGGCCACCACGAAGTCACAGGACACCACGGCGGTCAGGCCGTAGCCCACGCACGCCCCGTTCACCGCGGCGATGGTCGGCTTGAACACCTCGAGGCCCGACTCGAAGGAGTTGACGGTCGGGATCTCCCAGAAGGTGCCGGCGAAGTCGCCGGTGGATCCGCCGGAGTCCCGCAGGTCGGCCCCGCCGCAGAAGTGCCGGTCACCGGCGCCGGTCAGGATGGCCACCCAGGCCTGTTCGTCGGCCATGAAGCGGTCCCAGGCGGCGTTGAGGTCGCGGCGCATGGCGCCGTTGACGGTGTTGGCCGCCTCGGGTCGGTCGTAGGTGATGGTGGCCACGTGGCCGTCCCGCTGGTAGGTGGCCGCCTCGCCGTGGGGCCCGTCGCTGGTGCCGTCCCGTTCCCGTCGGTTCATGGGATGAACGTAGTCGCGGGGTTCCGTGGAGCGCCGGGGGCCGTCGGCGGCTAGAATCTGACGGACCGTCAGAAACTTCGGATTGGATCGCCATGCCATCAGACGCCGTGCCCACCGAGATCCCGCCGATCATCAGCGTCGACGACCACATCGTCGAGCCTCCCCACCTCTGGCAGACCTGGCTGCCGGCCAAGTACCGCGACCGTGGTCCCCGGGTGGAACGCCGCCGCCTCGGCGACATGACGTGGGTCGGCGGAGCGAAGATGTACGAGTACGAACTGGATGCTCCCGACGCCCCGTGGTGCGACATCTGGTTCTACGAGGACCTGGTGCATCCCAACAAGCGCCACGTGGCCGCCGTCGGGTTCGACCGCGACGAGATGACCATGGCACCCATCACCTATGACGAGATGCGGCCCGGTTGCTACGACCCGAAGGCCCGGGTCGAGGACATGTCGGCCAACCACGTCGAGGCCTCGCTGTCGTTCCCGACCCTGCCCCGCTTCTGTGGCCAGACGTTCTACGAGGCGTCCGACCACGACCTCGGGCTGGCCTGCGTGCAGGCCTACAACGACTTCATGATCGAGGAATGGTGCGGCGATTCCGACGGCGCCCTCATCCCGCTCATCATCATTCCGTTGTGGGACGCCGACCTGGCCGCCGCCGAGGTTCGCCGCAATGCCGAGCGGGGCTGCCACGCCGTCTGCTTTTCGGAGATCGCCCCCAACCTGGGTCTGCCGTCCATCCACACCGGCTACTGGGACCCGTTCTTCGCGGCCTGTGAGGACACGCAGACCACGGTCAACATGCACATCGGCTCGTCGTCGAAGATGCCGGCCGCCTCGCCGGACGCCCCGCCGGCCGTGGCCGCCTCGCTGAGCTTCAACAACGCCATCGCCTCGATGAGCGACTTCCTGTTCTCCGGCGTGCTGGTGCGCTTCCCCGAACTGAAGCTGGCCTACAGCGAGGGCCAGATCGGCTGGATCCCGTACATCCTCGAGCGGGCCGACGACGTCTGGAAGGAACACCGGGCGTGGGGCGGGGTGGCCGACACCATTCCGGAGCCGCCGTCGACCTACTACTACCGCCAGATGTTCGGCTGCTTCTTCCGGGACAACCACGGGCTGCGGTCGCTCGACGAGGTCGGGGTGGACAACATCACCTTCGAGACCGACTACCCGCACACCGACACCACCTGGCCCCACACCAAGCAGGTGGCCACCGACATGATGGGCCACCTCCCGGCCGACGTGGTGT
>ERZ1049444.3084-NODE-3084-length-10324-cov-6.230694_pt1 | contig 10324 bp, 9 predicted proteins | sample MGYA00383101_ERZ1049444 | MGnify/ENA primary metagenome ERZ1049444 (study PRJEB29581, sample SAMEA5548371) | metagenome | biome: marine; feature: coastal; material: water | depth 50 m | study: Short-term variability in the microbial, nano- and picoplankton...
ATTGCTTGGATTCATTGAATTTCTTTCGGTTGTTCACTCTGAATTCCATTCAAAATTGCAAATAAAGAAGTCTGTTTCCAATGGAAATGAATTAAAAATATGCATACCGCTGGAAAAGTTGACTAACTGCCCACCCAAAATCAATCAATTTGGGACTATTCTGTTGAGTCAAATTTATTGAGCATGCCCATGTCACGCACAATCGCTTCTATCCAACCCAAAAGCAGTTCGTTAACGCCGTATAACACTTCTTGCGAAAAACTCCCAAAAAATGGACAGATTTGCGAAGTCAATTTTTACACAAATTTCGCATCATCTCTCAGCAGAAGTTTCGAGTCTTGGAGTAAGAGGAGTACATTAAATAATTTGACAGGTTAAAATTTGCAGCAAAAAATTAGCTGACCTGTCTCATGAACGCCTCCACCATGTCACGACTGGGCATTGAGGGGGCTGTTCCAGCTTTCGTCACAGAAATGCCTGCCGTAGTACAGCCATAGCGTACAGCCTCTAACGGGGATCGTTTTTCAGCTAAAGCTGCAGCAAAGCCACCGTTAAATGCGTCTCCTGCGCCTGTCGTCTCAATCACGGCACCGGCCGCTACAGCGGGAACAAGCCCGTGACCATATAAAAAAGCTCCTTGATCGCCCATAGTGATAATTGGAGTTCCAACGCCTAGATCCAGCAAAGCCTCACAGGCTTGTTTCGCTTGCGCCAATGTCTGCACCGCAATGCCGGTTAAAGCTTCACACTCGGTTTCGTTTGGGGTTATGTAATCGCATAAGGCCAGCATGTTATCCGGCAGGACTGCAGCTGGCGCAGGGTTGAGCACTGTGGTCACGCCGCCCGCCCGCGCAATTTCCAATCCCCGCATGGCGGCGGCCATTGGTTGTTCAAGTTGAGTGACAAAAGTATCTGCGTCCGCGATCAACGAGGCGTGCGCCTCGATATCAGCAATATCAATCAATGCCGCAGCCCCCGGCGCAACAATGATAGCGTTATCACCTGTGCTGTGTTCAATGAAAATGTGTGCAGCCCCTGTATAACTTTCACTGACTTGCTCTACGTGGGCGACAACCCCGGCCTGTTGCCACGTATCAAGCGCAAGTTTAGCAAAATCATCTTGACCTAACTTTGAAATCAAATGGGTTTCAGCCCCCAGACGGGCACAGGCAACAGCCTGATTTGAGCCTTTTCCACCGGGGCCTAGCGCAAAGGAGGTTCCCATGATGGTCTCTCCCATATTCGGCATCCGCGCGGCACGATAAGCGGTGTCCGCGACAAAGACCCCAAGGACGACGACCTTTCCCATGATTAGCCCTCATCCGGCGGTACAACGCCTTTGCGAAAGGCGAAGCAGCCATAGAAACGTCGCTCACCGGTTTGGATCACCGCATAGGCTTGCTTTGCACGATTATAAAAGGCAAAACGTTCAATGCCAATCAACTTAGGACCGCTGACTGCGCTTACTTGGGCTTGAACTTCTTTCATCACAGGCAGGATCTTATCCGGTTCACCAACCACTTCCATTCTTGCCGCCGAATCGTCAACAAATGTATCAATAGGGTAAAGCGAGAGCACAGCCCGAATAACTTCAGCCGCGCTGCGGTCTATCCGCAGCACCTCGCCCAGTACAGTTTCCCGTGCGACGCTGTCGGATGGAAAATTAGTATCAGCAATGATCAAGTCATCCCCATGTCCCATCGCGCGCAATGCGTACAGCACGTCAGCGTTCAAAATTGGATCAATTCCATTAAGCATTCAGGCCTCCTACCATTCTGCATTTAAAGTCGCGCACCAGTCTCTGTGTCAAACACATGAATGTGGTCTTGGTTAGGTTTGAGCTGGATCGTTTGACCATTTTCAAAAGTATGACGTCCTCGGAAGACAGCTGTGACGTCCTGACCTTCATAATGCAAGTAAACCATCGTTTCTGCCCCGGTTGGTTCAACCACTTTGATCTGCATGGGCAGGCCCCCTTCCTCAGTCAAAATCAGATGTTCTGGCCTGATACCCAGCTTAACATTACCTGTTCCAACTGGCCCAGCAAAAAGTTGATCACCAATTTTCACATGACAATCCGACAGTGTCCCACCAAGCAGGTTCATTGATGGTGCACCGATGAATGTTGCGACGAATTCGTTAGCTGGGTTATCATAAAGCTCAAGCGGGGTGCCAATTTGTTCGATATTACCCCGCTGCATTACTACGATCCGGTCTGCCAATGTCATGGCTTCTATCTGATCGTGTGTCACAAAGACCGTTGTGGTTTTCAGGCGTTGGTGCAATTCTTTAATTTCAGTGCGCATCTGTATGCGCAATTTTGCGTCAAGGTTAGAGAGCGGCTCATCAAACAAGAACACCAGAGGGTCACGAACAATGGCGCGCCCCATGGCAACACGCTGGCGCTGGCCACCGGACAAATGGCGCGGCTTACGATCTAGATACTCAGTCAGGCTGAGAATTTCAGCGGCTTCTTTTACCCGGCGATCAATCTCATTTTTACTGGTTTTTGAGACCTTAAGCGCAAAGCCCATATTTTCTGCCACGGTTTTATGCGGATATAAAGCATAGGTCTGAAAAACCATTGCAATGTCACGCTCAGAGGGGGGAAGATTATTCACAACGCGCTCTCCTATAGCGATGGTGCCGCTATCAATGGGCTCCAACCCGGCGATCATCCTTAGCAATGTGGATTTACCGCAGCCTGACGGGCCGACCAGTGCCACAAACTCACCATCCCCAATATCAATGTTAAGCCCGTGGATCACTTCCAAGGCACCATAGGATTTGCGAATTTCGTTTATTTTAACGTTTGCCATTGTGCGACGCCTCCCCAGCATATGATGCTAACCAAACCATTTCACCCTGTCCACGCCCAACCTCTGACTTTTGTTGACTTTAGATCATTTTGGATCATAATAAATTTCTTAACTTAAGAGACAGCTAGTGCGTAGTGTACTTAAATAACTACTTAAATTTAGCGCTCGTCCGTTTCTTACTTATAATAAATTAAGATGATTCTTGGGAGGATTCACATGAAAGTCGACCTTTATAATTACATTAAAGCCGCTCAAAAAATGAATCGGCGTCAGATGCTAAAAGGCTCCGCGGCACTTGGGGCCGCTGCAATGATACCCAAAACGGCATTGGCCGGTGGGCATGGTAATGTTCGGGCTGAGATCCTGAAAATTCCAGGAGTTGGTGCGGGATCGCCCACTGACAGCGATTGGCAAAAAGTTGGTGAAATGTGCCTTGGGGGAACTAAAGGTAACGTCAGTGAAGGTGAGTTTGAAGGGGTCGAGCTGACCTTTATGGGCCTGAACAACCAAAATCTGCACAACTTCCTATTCCGCGGATTCTTGAAGCCTTGGGAGGCGTACACAGGGGCGAAGATTAATTGGATCGATCTGGCGCAAGCTGATTATAATGCTCGTCTTCAACAATCAATCGCGACGGGCACAGCTGATTTTGACATCATCGAAATGGGAGCACCTTTCGAGGGGGATGTTCTTGGCAAGGGTATGGCTTCAGAAATGCCCGAGTGGGTCAAAGAACAAATCGACATGGATGACTATGTGGATTACCTGAAAGCACCGGTTGGTACATGGGGTGGAAAAACATACCGAGTTTCGATTGATGGCGATTGCCATACGTTTGCCTACCGCAAGGATTACTTTGGTGAGGGATCAATCACTGGGCGTGATGTTCCCACGACCTGGCAAGAGATTAACGAAGTCTCAAAGGACCTGATTGGTAAAGAAGACCCCCTTACTGGACTTCCAGCACATGGCTATCTTGATCCACTCAAAGGCTGGGGTGGCTTTGGCTTTTACTTTCTTGAAAACCGCGCGTCAGCCTATGCCAAGCACCCAAATAGCCCAGCATGGCTGTTTGAGCCGAATACAATGAAGCCGATGGTTAACAATCCAGCTTGGGTCCAAGCCATTCAAGACGTTATGGATTTGATTGATGCTGGCGCATACCCCACCGACCAGATAAACGCAGACCCCGGCACAACGGCGTTCCAACAGTTTCTTGCTGGTACCGGTTCTATGCTAATGTGGTGGGGCGATGTAGGCTCAAACGCAAGGACTTCTGATACGTCTGTTGTCGGTGATGTTGCAGGGTTTGGAATTAATCCCGCTTCAGAACGCGTCTACAACGCAAAAGCCGGCGCTTGGGAAGAGAGCAGAAATGAAGCACCAAACATGGCTTATATCGGCTGGGGTGTGTACGTTATGGCTACAGTCGAAGGTGATGATAAGAAGAAGAAAGCGGCATGGTCTGCTGCGGCCCATCTCGGCGGTAAAGACCTTTCGCTTTGGGCCTCTGCTTATCCATCAGGTTTCCAACCTTACCGAAATTCGCACTTCCAGTATGACGAGTGGGAAGAGGCAGGTTATGACCGCGCATATGTTGAGGACTATCTTGGCTCTAACGCAGACAGCTACAACCATCCAAATGCGGCGATCGAACCACGTATCCCCGGTATTTTCCAGTACTACTCTGTGGCGGAAGACGAATTAGCAAAGGGTTATGCCGGTCAATATGGCTCTGCGCAAGAAACTGCAGATGCGATTGCAGCGGCATGGGAAAAGATCACTGATCAGATTGGCCGTGACAGCCAGATTTCTGTATACAAAGCGTCGCTTGGAATGTGATTATGATGTAATAAAGTTTGAACAGGCGGTGCCAAAGCATGGCCTGTTTTTTAAAAGATAAATAGCATTGAGAGTTAAGTGCCCGAGTGAATTTAACAAAATCTCAACTTTCTAGAGACTCAATATGAATACAGATGGCGACCTTCTACATACGGTGACTACCGATAACATTTCAGACAGCCGAAAGCGTCTTGGCAAGTTGATGGTCTGGGGCACGGCATTATTTTGCGTGATGCTAGCCCTACAGCAGACCATCTATCAATCTGGGCGCGCTAGCATCGGCTTTGAAACCTGGCGACCAATTCTATACGCTTATATGCTTTGGGCAACTGCCCTTTGCGCCGCACAGGTCATTGTGAATGGAGAGAAAGGCAAGCGCACACTTTTTGTGCTGCCAGCCGCGCTCTTTGTAATAAGTCTTGTTGTCTTTCCACTTCTTTTTGCTCTTTATATTTCCTTCACCGATTGGAATCTTGCATCGCCAAAAGGTCCACAGCCCAATGGCTGGGACAATCTCGTCCAGATGTGGAACGACAGCTTCTACTGGAACGCATTGACGAACATGGTCTACTATGTGCTCGCCGTAAGCGTGGAATACGTGATTGCATTTGGTTTAGCGCTTTTGCTGAACGCGCAGATTAGTGCGCGTAAGTTTTTCCGCATCGTATTTCTACTGCCCCTAATGCTCAGCCCCGTGGCCGTATCATGGATGATTGGTAAGTCCATGCTGGAGGTTCGCTTTGGCCCAATCTCTCGCATTATTCGTGACCTTGGGGGGGAGCCAACGTTTTTTGGCAATCCAGAAATCGCGCGTTTTATGATCATGGCTATGGATGCCTGGACCTTTATTCCCTTTATGATGATTATGCTTTTGGCGGGCCTTCAAGCCTTGCCCAGTGAGGTTCTTGAAGCTTCAAAAGTTGATGGTGCATCTGGCTGGCAAAGCTTTAAGGAAATTATCTTCCCACTGATGTTGCCTGTTTCAGTCACGGCCGTAGTGATCCGCATTATTTTTAAGCTAAAACTAGCTGACATCATTATCAATGTGACATCCGGCGGTCCTGGTGGGGCGACCGATAGTGTTACTAGCTTTATCTTCCGCGAATACAGAGACCGCTCAAACGTGGGCTACGGTACATTGCTCGCAATGGTCTATCTGGTTCTCATTGTGATCTTTGTGACCCTGTTATTAAAGCTGGTAAGCCGGTGGATGGAGCGGCCGGCATGAATGCAATTTTCAAAGATCACGAAGTAAGCCTGCGCGTGCAAACCAAATGGTGGACTAACCGTATAGCAATATACGCAACACTTTTAATATGGGCAGCGATTTGCCTATTTCCAATTTTTTGGACCATTACAACATCATTCAAATTAGCCCCTGATGTCATGAAGGGTAACCTGATCCCGTGGTGGGATTTTACACCAAGATGGAAAGGTTGGGAATCTATTGGTCTGTCGCCTCGATTGATTGGAGAAGTCTCAACCGTCCGAGAGGAATTTTTTAAACGATTTTGGAATAGCACTGTGGTCTCAATCTCTGCTTCGCTGCTCGCCGTTATATTAGGATCACTTGCCGCTTACGGTCTGTCGCGTTTCAGTTACCGGTTTGGGTTCATGAAAAATTCAGACATCTCATTTTTCTTCCTCAGTCAAATGATCCTACCACCTGTGGTCCTGGCCTTGCCATTCCTTGTTTTGTACAAATCATTGGGCCTGCTCGACAGCCGTATTGGTTTGATCTTGCTTTATACTTTGATGGTTCTCCCAATTGTGATCTGGATTATGCGCGATCAATTTCAAGGCATCCCCATTGAGTTGGAAGAGGCCGCCCTTGTCGACGGTCTTGGTATTTGGGGGGCATTCCTGCAGATCGTGATGCCCATAGCCCTGCCCGGTATGGTGGCGGCTTTTATTTTGTCGCTGGTATTGTGCTGGAACGAATACTTCTTTGCAGCCCTGCTGACTTCTACCAATGCCACTACCCTCCCAGTCATGGTTGCGTCGCAAACTGGGTCGCAAGGGATCAACTGGTGGTCTATGGCGGCCCTGTCATCGGCTGCGATACTCCCTTTAGTGATCGTCGCGATCGTGCTGGAAAAGTACATTATTAAGGGCATGGCGGCAGGCGCAGTTAAGTAAGCTCTGCGGCAATGTCTTTGGTCTGTTCGTAAAGCCTGCGAAACAACCCATGTGCTTTGTCATAGACCGCGTTAGGCCGCGCAGTTATTGTCTTCACCACAGGGTTCCACTGCGCGATATCTGCGCGCTCGACCAATCCGACGGCCATAGCCGCTAAAAATGCATCTCCATAGCTAGCCCCAGTGGTTTTCTCACACACAATTTGATCAATGCCAGTGATATCTGATGTCGCTTGCAGCCAAAGAGCATTTTTAGTTCCCCCACCCACAGCAAGAAAACGTTTCGGGGCTTGATCCAACTCGGCAAAAGTATCGGTCACATGGCGTGTGCCGTGGGCAATCCCTTCAATCAAGGCGCGGTAAATGTCCTCACGTGTATGGGTCAGGTTGAACCCAAACATAGCACCCTTCGCGTTCACATCGTGAAGTGGCGTCCGTTCACCTGAAAAATAAGGCAGCATCAACAGACCGTTGGCGCCCGGTGGCGATTTGGTCGCTTCTTCTGCCAAGGTGGGGAAGGCATCCTGCACCGATTGATCGCGCGCGATTTGATCCCGAAACCAATGGGTCAACGTACCAGAAGTGGCAAGCCCTGCCATCGAGGCATGCTCACCCTCAAACAGCCAAGGCGCGTACCAAATGCGTGGATCAGTAACCTTAGAGTGCGCTTTTAAGATGATAAAAATGGTCGAACCATACATCAGCATCATATCGCCAGATTTATTGGTACCAACAGACAGTGCCTCTGCTGCAGCATCAATCGTGCCCACAGTCACAGGGGTGCCAAACGCAAGGCCAGTCATCTGTGCGGCTTCCTTGGTAATGTGGCCTGCAATCTCATCCGACCACATCAAGCGCGGCAGTTTTTCCAATGGCAAGATATCGTCAACCAGATCATCAACCCAGGACTGTGCCTCAACATCATAAAGCGGTGAGAAATTGGCTGCGGTATAATGATCAATCACCACTTCACCTGTGAGGCGCATTACAATGAAACTGGTTGAACTTAAAATATGGGATGTTCTCGAATATATCTCAGGGCGCTGCCGCTTAAGCCAGAGTATTTTGGGCCCAACAGATTGCGATGTCAGCGCATTCCCACAACGTGCTATTATTATCTCTTCACCAATGCGCGCGGTGAGTTCGCGAACTTCGGCTTCAGCACGTCCATCAACTCCATACAACACAGCGTTCATCAAAGGATTGCCGCTTGCATCCACCGGCAGCATACACGGACCAATCGCACTGCATGCGACAGCCTTGATATGAGATGCCTCCACGCCACTCTCATTTAAAAGCGTTTTGCAAATTAAGACAAAATCATCCCACCAATCTTGTTCAGGACGGTGCTCTGCCCAGCCAGGTTTGGGCACCAGCATTTTGTGGCCACGCGCGGCTTGAGCATGGACCACGCCAGTCTGGTCAACTAAAACGCCTTTCGTCTCATAGGTCCCGATATCAATCCCAAGTGTGTATGTCATTAAGTGTAATCATCCCGGTTCAAAGAAAACTTTGGCCCAATCTGACCGAGCGCGGCCAGCAGCAACTGAGCGAGCGAAACTAAGTCGCCCAAATCGCAAAGTTCACGTGCCGAATGCGAATAGCGCATCGGAAACCCCATATCTACCGAGGCCACACCTTCTCCAACTAGTTGCACATAAGACAGGTCTGTCAACACCCCCACCTGAGCACTGCGCTGCAAAGGAATATTTTCAGCAGTAGCCGCTCGCTCAAACAGATCAACCATCGCCGGATGCGGTATCACCCCGTTCAGTGTTCCTCGTCCATGGAAGGAGTACAGGCTCATCCCAGGGCCACCGCCCAACACCATTTCTCCACGCGCTTCCATATCTGGCGTATCCGTTGCAAGCATCAAATCCAGCTGGATCGCAATATCGGGCAGTAATTTTTGCGCCAATGGCAGGGCACCGCGAAGGTTGAACTCTTCAAGCACCGTGAAAGCTATATCAACCGGGGGACCACTTGTCCGGTTTTTTAACGAACGGGCGACCTCAAGCAAAACAGCACAGCCCGCACGGTCATCAACACTGGTCCCACAAATACGGTCATCGTTCAACGCGGCGGCCTGAGGAGCATAAACGACTGCAGCACCAATACGGATCCCTGCTGCCTCGACCTCGGCGGCGCACGACAGGCCGGTATCCACATAAAGCTCGGCATAGGGAGTGACCTGATATTTTTCCAAAGCTGTGGTTGCATGATGGCTTTTATTGGCAATCACACCAGACACGTCCCGACCTTCACCAACACAAATCAAAACGTCTTGAGCGGCCAATGCACGTTCCGGCACCCCCCCAAGGCGTTCCAAACGGATGAGGCCATCTACCTCAATCTTGCGCACGATAAATCCAAGCTGATCCATATGCGTGAACAGCATGACCCGCGGCCCATAGCCAGGAAAATGCGCTACCAGATTGCCCAAAGGGTCCGACCTGCTTTCAACGCCAATAATATCCAACCGGTCGCGCAAATCACGGCGCACGCGATCTTCATGCCCTGACAATCCTGGGACCTTCATCAGTTCCAACAAATCGCGCTTGATACGCTGTTTCATTTTCGTGCCGCGCGCGCGCGGTCCATGAAATCTAGAGCCCGTTCTGGGTCAATGCTATTCCAGGTGTCCCCGTCAATCTTTAGCGACGATCCAACAATGCAGCCGTCGGCTATTGCCAAAACGTCAGCTACAGTCTCATGCTTTACACCAGTATTTGCCATAACCGCCGTCTGAGGCAGCACAGCTTTTACCGCCTCTAAATCAGAGAGGGGTGCAGCCTCACCGGTAATCTGGCCTGACACTAAAATTGCATCAGGAATGGACGAAAAAACTGCGCTGCGTGCACGATCCGGCAAAGAGCGTTGATCAAGCGAATGTGCAAATTCGGCGCAAACATTATAGAGCATTGCCATATCAGAGCGACCCAATCGATTGCGATAGCGCATCGCTCGTCCAGCATCCGGTGTCCATGGCCCCATGTCAGACGCATAAGTACCCGTGAAAATTTCGCGCACAAAAGACGCTCCCGTCGCTACACCTAATGCAATGCTGGCAATGGGGTCCCAAAGCACATTCACACCGAATGGCACTGTAATTTCAGATTTAAGCTGGCCAATAATCGCCGCCATTGTCGCAGTTGAAGCGGTGTCGACATCAAATTCATAGGGGCGATCATTTTCATTGCCAAACATCACACCATCAAAGCCTGCTTTTTGCAAAGCTAAAAGATCAGCACGTGCACTTGCAACCAAATCCAAGGCCGGATCAAAAAGTGGGGACCCGGGTAACGCCCCAATATGGACCATAGCGATGACGGGTTTGATCTCACCAAAGACACTTTTAAAATTCGTGGTCATATTATTTCTCCCTTGTTCAAACGTTATAACCAGTGGTCTGTTCATGCAAAGAAAAATTGGCTAAGTTATTGTCACGACATAGGGGGATTGAGATGGGGTTGCAGACACGACACTGGGACAGACTTGGGAATGGCGGTCTTACATTCACTGAAT
>ERZ1049444.3090-NODE-3090-length-10313-cov-5.209300_pt1 | contig 10313 bp, 8 predicted proteins | sample MGYA00383101_ERZ1049444 | MGnify/ENA primary metagenome ERZ1049444 (study PRJEB29581, sample SAMEA5548371) | metagenome | biome: marine; feature: coastal; material: water | depth 50 m | study: Short-term variability in the microbial, nano- and picoplankton...
GGGTTACTGCGCCCAACCCCCACGCTCCAAGAGCCACGGCACACAGGCCAGCCCCTCCTTTTGGAGGGTGCACGGTCCACGGGCAGGGGCTTTAGAGTTGGGGTGGTGGGTTCATTTGAGGGTGGTTTTGTATGGGGTGCTCAAGCAGTGGATCGCTCGCCATGCTGCATGGCTAATACGTCACACACCACACTTCTGGTTTATTTGACCCAATCCTTATCAATTAGACTCTAAGGCTAGAAGGGAACCTTTGATCACGGGCCGTGCGCCTCAGAGCACAGGGCTTTAGTGTTGGTGTTTTAGGTTCATTGGAGCATGGTTTTGTTTTGATCCCGACACTATCTCTACCAGTGCACCAATTTCAAACTAAGCCGTGCCGCTGCTCTCGTCGAGTGGCGTTTATTATTGAGCGTATCGATTTAAGTTGTGCTAGCAATCTGATGCGAGTTCTCATTAGTTTGACAGCTGCGTTCCTGCTAATGTCGCCGAAACGCTCATTGGATCCCGTTATGAGATGCCAGATCCAAATCCCACCTTGCAGTGGCCTGTTTCAACAATCGAGATACGGACAAGGCGGGCGTTCACCGTTTTCGCAAAAATCGGCATTTCTTTCCGGGAATCATCATGTCGAACAGCTTTGTGAGATGGTATTCATGGTTCTACTATCGCGAACTTTGATGTAACGGCTATTGGACGTAACCGGCGGCCTCGAAATAGCGGCTGACGCATCTGTTGATGTGATTTTCCATCAGAGTTGCGGTATCCGTCGGAATTTCGCCGAACTCAAGGCCCATGAATGATTGAGACACCAGCGTTTCTGGCAGGGATTGCGCCGACAGGTTAGTGAGAAGTTTTGACAGGGCAGCCGACACGGCGTCATCGGCCCAGTAATAGCGGATACGGTCGCTGTAACTGTAGATCCGAAGGCGGGCAACTTCGGTTTGAGAACCGCTGTAATAGTTTTTCCAGTTGCCAGGTGCTTCGGTCATGCGCCCAGTCATGATTTCGCGGAAATTGGATGGATCATCGAAGTCCATCTGCGCCTCTATTTCGGCCAAAGCCCAAACAGCCTCGCGGAGGCGGAAGGTCAGTTCGGGGCCGACTTTGAGGAAAAAGAATTGGTTTTGCACCAGCGCCGACAGCGCATGTGTCGGTTGATAATCTGTCGAGTGGGCCTCAAAGGTCAGGCCGTCCATCTTGAGAATTGCGGCGCTTAATGGTGCGGCCTTTTTGGGTACGAAAGGATAAATGGAGGTATGCCCGAAATCGACGCCGGGCTGGGTCACGACCGACACAATTCGGGTCCATGCATCGTCCAGACCGCGCGCCTTGAACGCAGCGTGGTGGGTCTTAATAGTGTCGTGGAACCGGTCTACGGATGTGACATCCAAGGCGTCAGGTTCTTCGGTTTCGCCACCGGGAATTGGGACCTCGGTGCCAATGATGTAGATCAGCGCTGACGGATCAGGTGCGTATTTTTCGGCGATACCGCATAGATCGGCGGCACGTTCGGCGATCTGCTCGAACGTAGGATTTGGCTCGCCGCCGCAGGCCATGCTAGCATCGAGGTGGATTTTCTTGAACCCCGCCTGCACGTAGGTTTTGATTAACTCGCGGGCCTTTTCCATCGCCACATCGAGAGACTCTTGCTTCCAGACATTGGGACCAAGGTGATCGCCACCAAGGATCAGTTGATTCATCGGCACACCAGCTTCTTCCGCCATCCCGCACAGCCATGCCATGAAATCCGCCGCGGTCATTCCGGTATAGCCGCCGCCTTGGTTCACCTGATTGCAGGTTGCTTCGATGACAGTCGGAAAGCCGGTTTTTTTGGCAAACGACAGAATCGCGCGCAGTACCTGTTCGTTGGCGGTACAAAAGCAGGGCAGACCGATCGCCTCGCCGTTGCGGTTCCGTTTGATCAGGTCCTGAACCACACTCATTCTACGTGCTCACTCTGCTTCTTAAGGAAGGCCGCGATGTCGTCAGGGGTCGAATTCCCCTCCATCGGACCGCGTCTTGTGACGGCCAGTGCACCTGCTGCGTTGGCCTGTTCGCCCGCTTCACGCAAAGACACACCTTGGGCCAGCAGCCCGATAAATGTGCCGCCAAAGCAATCGCCCGCGCCGGTGGGGTCGACTTCGGCGACGACGTGGCCTTCAAAATCGTGCCGTACTCCGTCGCCGACAACCGTCGCGCCGCCTGCGCCGCGCTTGATCACGATGACTTCTGCCTTGGCGTTCAACAGGCGTTGGACGGCGGCATCTTCCGAAAGATCGGGGAACAGGAACGCGAGGTCGCTAATGCTAGGCATCAGACAGGTGCTGCGTTTCATCACTTCGCCAAGCGCGCCTTTGACGTCGCCGTCTCGCATCAATTCCGGGCGGGCATTGGGGTCGCAGCTGATGTTTCCCCCTGCGTCATTAATCGTTCGAACCATGTCCATGATCACACCCCGCATCGCGGCATTGCCAAGCGAAGCAGCAGAAACATGGAGGAACGTGTCGCTAGGGTCCAATAAATCCGTTGGTACGGTGAATTTGTCTGAAGCTGTGTTTTCTATATGAAAGATGAAATCGCGGTTGCCGTCATCGTAGTAAGACACAAACGCGACACCCGTGCTGAGGTTTGAGTTGACGGTGACGCCACGCGTGCCAACGTTGTTGGCTTTCAACCGATCAAGGACCGTATGACCGAAGCCATCAGCGCCGACACCGCCGATCATCTGTGTGGCGGCCCCCATGCGCGCGGCTTGGTCGAGGAAAATTGCTGGTGCGCCGCTGGGGTACGGACCGGAGTAATCGCCGATCTCGCGCAGACCACAATTCCTTTTGTGCGAAACGAACTCGACAAGTATCTCCCCGATAGTGGCGATGGTGGATTTCTGCAGCATGGGATTTCCTCATTATTAAAGGGAGAGTGTAGATATATTTTTTGCACGTGTCAAAAAAATATGACAAGGTGACACAACAGTTCCACTCATTAACGGACCAAACGAGGAAGTTGGTACATGAACAAACCAAAGATTAACACGATGAAGGAGTTGTCGAAGGCAATCGGTATATCCCGCCCCACATTGGCGCGCTTCTTTGAGGATGAGTCACGTGTGCTTCCGTCCACTTCGAAGAAGATCAAAGAACGGTTGGAGGGGGTGGACTACGTTTACAACTTTCTGGCCACCCGTCAGAATCGAAAATCCACAGGCCTCATTGGTGTTATTGTTCCGCGTTTCGAGGATTTGTTCTTTGCCAGTCTCTTGGACTCCATCGAGGCCGCTGCCCGCAGCGCAGGTTTTACGATGATCACGCAAAGTTCGCACGGAGAACATGAGTTTGAAGAGCGGGCAGTGCAGAAGTTGAGATCTATGAACGTGGACGGCGCGATCATCGCGCCGCTAGGATCCGAAGAGAGCCCCGACGCCTTCGGTTCGGCTGGAGATGACTTTCCAATCGTCTTTGCAGACTCGCATCCCTCTCGGACACTGCCGCACGCGGATTTTGTCGGCACAGATAACAATAAAAGTATTGGTGTTATGGTTGAATACTTGTGCCGTAGTGGTGCAGCGCCGATTTATTTAGCCATGCCGAAATTGAATTCGAACGCTGTGGAGCGCCGTGACGCTTACTTTGCCAAAATGCAGAATCTAGGCCATAGAGCAGATGTCATCCCAACGCCAGATGGCACTGAGTCTTGGGAGTTTGAACGCTACGGCTTCGAAGTGATGGACGCCCATTTTGGGCAGGGACGCTTTGTGGATGCGACTATTTTGTGTGCCAATGACCGCATCGCAATTGGTGCCGTTCGGGCAGCAAACACTCATGGGCTTTTTGCCGGTAGTGGCAGCGTTAATGGGGAGCTGCGGATCGCAGGGCACGACGACCATCCACTTAGTCGCTACATTTTTCCAGCTCTGACAACCGTGGCGCAACAGGTAGATGATATTGGGAAAGAGGCCGTAAGTCTTTTGGTTGATCGTGTGCGAAACGGCCAGGACGGAGGTGCTGTAACACGGCTTTTGGATGGCACACTGAAAATCCGCGAATCCGCCTGAATCGACCGCCTATGTTTTCAGCATATAAAAGTTCCATTTTTGCATGTGCTAAAAAACTATTGACTCATGCCTGCCCTCCTGCGTATTTTTTTCCATGTAAAAAGGGAGGACATCTATGTCTATCAAGAGAAAACTACTGACCACTGCGGTCAGCTTTGCATGCGCAGCGTCGCTTGCCTCTATGGCTTTGGCCGAAGAAATCACAATCGCGACAGTAAACAACGCTGACATGATCACTATGCAGGAGCTCGCCCCAAAGTGGGAAGAAGCAACAGGAAACACTATTAATTGGGTTGTTCTTGAAGAAAACGTTCTGCGCCAGCGCACAACGCAGGACATCGCAACAGGTGGCGGTTCTTTCGACATAATGTTCATCGGCGCTTATGAGACACCAATCTGGGGAGCAAATGGCTGGCTCACGCCACTGAATGACTTCGCAGATGATGCTGACTACGATTTGGAAGATGTGTTCCAGCTGGTGCGCAATGGTTTATCCGCAAACGATAACCTTTACGCGCTGCCGCTCTACTCCGAGACTTCTTTCACGTTCTACCGCAAAGACGTATTTGAGGCAGCTGGCGTAGAAATGCCACAAGAGCAGATCACCTATACAGAGTTTGCTGAACTTGCTGCTGCGGTCCACGACCCAGACAACGGCATGTACGGCACCTGCCAGCGCGGTAAGGCGGGATGGGGCGAGAATATGGCCTTCGTTGGCACAGTTGCGAACGCATTCGGTGCACGCTGGTTCGACGAAAACTGGGTACCACAGCTGGACAGCCCAGAGTGGAATGCAGCGGTCACATACTACGTTGATCTGATGCTTAACTCGGGCCCTCCCGGTGCATCCGCGAATGGCCACAATGAAAACCGTGCTTTGTTCAAAGATGGCAAGTGCGCAACATGGGTTGATGCGACATCCGCTGCTGGCGATGTGCGTAACCCCGCGACGTCAACTGTTGCCGACAAGACTGAGTTTGTCAAAGCTCCAATGCAGGCAACTGCAAAAGGCACAGGCTGGTTCTGGTCATGGGCACTTGCGATCCCAGCAAGCTCCAAGAAAGTTGACGCAGCTAAAAGCTTCCTGAAGTGGGGCACATCTAAAGAGTACTTTGAGATGGTTGGCGAATCCAAAGGCTGGGTTGCTGTTCCGTCAGGCACACGTCAATCTGTGGAAGAAGACTCGCGCCGCATCGCCGCAGCGCCATTTGCTCCATCAGTTGTTGATGCGATCCTGTCTGTAGACCCAGCGGACGCGACGCTTCTGCCAACGCCCTACACCGGAGTTCAGTTCGTCGCGATCCCTGAATTCCAAGGTATTGGAAACTACGTCGGTCAGCAGGTGGCAGCTGCTTTAGCCGGTCAGTCAACTGTTGAAAAAGCGCTAGCCAACAGCCAGACTTTTGCAACACGCGAAATGACCAAAGCCGGTTACATCAAGTAATCAATCTCCCTAAGTGGACCGGGCCCTCTTGCCTTGGTCCATTTTTCGATCTGATTTTTCAATAATTACCATTTTGGCAAAGGCCCGTTATTAGGCTTTTTCTTAATTGTTGAATTTCAACTTTGCTAATGGGGGACAAGCGCTTGTCCACGAAAGCATCTCAATCTACTGCACGGCTGATGCTGTCACCAGCGGTGCTTTTGCTGCTGGGCTGGATGCTCGTGCCGCTTTGCATGACTGTCTACTTTTCTTTCCTATACTACAACCTTTTGCAACCTGGCTCTGGATCATTTGCGGGATGGGATAACTATTATTGGTTTATCACGGACCCAAGCTTCAAGGACGCGATCTATAATACGCTGATGTTGGTTGGTGGGGTGTTGGTTATTACAACAATCGGCGGACTGGGTATGGCGATCCTACTCGACAAACCGATGTTTGGTCAGGGTCTAATCCGCATCATGGCCATCGCACCTTTTTTTGTGATGCCAACCGTGTCGGCTTTGGTGTGGAAGAATATGTTTATGAATCCGGTGAATGGGATCTTTGGACGGATCGTGACTGGTCTGGGCTTCCCGCCTATCGACTTCTTCGGTCAGTATCCTCTGGCGTCGATCATTTTTATTGTCTCTTGGATGTGGCTGCCCTTTGCAACTCTGATTTTATTGACCGCCCTGCAATCGCTTGATCAGGAACAAATGGAGGCCGCCGAAATGGACGGTGCTAATTGGAGCAACCGCTTCTTCTTTATCATGCTGCCTCATCTTGCGCGCTCGATCACAGTTGTGATCCTGATCCAGACAATTTTTCTCCTCTCGATTTTTGCTGAAATCCTTGTGACCACAAACGGTGGTCCTGGAACAGCAACTACGAATCTAACATATCTGATCTACGTCTCATCGTTGCTGCAGTTTGACGTCGGCATGGGGAGCGCCGGTGGCGTAATTGCTATCATTCTTGCTAATATTGTAGCTATCTTCCTTATGAGGATGATCGGCAAGAATCTCGACGCTTAGGGGGATTAAAGATGGCACGCGCAGTCAGTAAACGTACCAAAGTTCTCAATACCACTGTGGCGGGCGCGCTTGGGTTCTTACTATTTTTTCCGATCCTCTGGATTATCATCTTGTCGTTCAAGACGGAAGAGGACGCCATTAGGGCGCCTCTGGAGGTGCTGTTCGACTCGGGCTGGACAATGGATAGTTTTAGCGCGGTACAGGCTCGTTCGGACTACTTGAAGCACTTCACTAACTCGGTGATTATCTCGGTTGGCTCTACCTTGCTGGGCTTACTGATTGCGATCCCGGCGGCGTGGTCAATGGCCTTTGTGCCTTCTAAACAAACCAAGAACATTCTGATGTGGATGCTCTCAACCAAGATGTTGCCGCCCGTTGGCGTGTTGGTGCCAATCTATCTTCTTTTCCGTGACTTCAACCTGCTCGACACACGCATCGGCCTGACGATTGTGCTCACCTTAATCAACCTGCCGATAATCGTCTGGATGCTTTACACCTATTTCAAGGAAATCCCCAGTGAAATTTTGGAAGCCGCTCGTATGGACGGCGCAGCCCTGCGAGAGGAAATCATATATGTGCTGACACCGATGGCGATACCAGGCATGGCCTCTACCGCTTTACTAAATATTATTCTGGCGTGGAACGAGGCCTTCTGGACGATTAACCTCACGGCGGCCAACGCGGCACCACTGACGGCTTTTATCACCAGCTATTCCAGCCCGGAAGGTTTGTTCTATGCCAAACTGAGCGCCGCCTCAATCATGGCCATTGCGCCGATTTTGATCATGGGCTGGTTTAGCCAGAACCAACTTGTCCGGGGTCTGACCTTCGGCGCCGTTAAGTAGGAAATAGACGATGGGACGCATACAGCTTAAAAAAGTACAAAAAAAATTCGGTGATGTGGAGGTCATTCCCCCGCTAGACCTTGAGATCAACGACGGTGAGTTCGTAGTTTTTGTTGGGCCCTCGGGCTGCGGTAAATCTACGCTTCTGCGGTTGATTGCAGGATTGGAAGACACCACATCTGGCATGATTGAGATAAATGGCGCTGACGCGACAGATGCACCACCTGCCAAGCGTGGCCTTGCGATGGTATTCCAATCTTACGCTCTTTATCCACATATGTCTGTGCGCAATAATATCGCTTTCCCAATGCGCATGGCTAAGATGTCTAAAGAAGAACAAAATAAACGGATTGAGTCTGCTGCTATAGCGCTGAACCTCACCGATTACTTGGATCGTAAGCCGGGTCAATTGTCAGGCGGTCAGCGGCAACGTGTTGCTATTGGCCGTGCGATTGTTCGCGAACCTGCGGCGTTTTTGTTTGATGAACCGCTGTCCAACTTGGATGCAGCCCTGCGAGTCGGCATGCGGATGGAAATCTTAGAACTACATAAAAAACTCAATACCACGATGGTCTATGTGACCCACGATCAAGTCGAAGCCATGACCATGGCCGACAAGATTGTCGTCTTGCAGGCTGGCGTGATCGAGCAGGTTGGAAGCCCGTTGGAACTCTATCGCACGCCGCGCAACAATTTTGTTGCCGGCTTCATCGGTAGTCCGAAGATGAATTTCCTCGATGGGACTGAAGCCAGCAAACACGGAGCAGAGACCATTGGGATCAGATCTGAACATATCGAGGTATCGACAACTGATGGCCTTTGGCAGGGTACGGTCGGCGTGGCTGAGCATCTTGGCTCTGATACGTTCATTCATGTTCATGGCATTTCGGGCTGTGAGCCGATGACTGTTCGTACAAGTGGTGACGTAGCGGTCAGGCACGGGGATAATGTTTTCCTGACGCCAAATGACGCGATGATTCATAAGTTCAACAAGGAAGGTCTGCGTATCTAATGAAACGCCTAGAGGGAAAATCAGCACTGATTACGGGTGCGGCACGGGGAATTGGCCGCGGCTTTGCAGAGGCTTTCGTCGCTGAAGGGGCCACAGTTGCAATTTCAGACATTAACCTTGACGCTGCCAGTGAGACCGCTGCTTGTATTGGCGATGCGGCGTACCCCGTGCAAATCGATGTGGGCGACCAAGGCAGTATTGATGCTGCGATCGCTTGCGTTGTTTCAAATGCGGGTAAACTGGACATCCTAGTCAATAATGCTGCCTTGTTCGATGCGGCGGAAACCGTCGACATCACGCGTGCTAGCTACGACAAGCTATACACCGTCAATGTTGCCGGCACCCTATTCACCATGCAGGCCGCAGCACAACAGATGATCAAACAAGGACATGGGGGCAAAATCATCAATATGGCAAGTCAGGCCGGTCGGCGCGGCGAAGCTTTAGTACTGGTATATTGCTCGACCAAGGCCGCTGTCATTTCCATGACGCAATCGGCGGGATTGAACCTGATCAAGCATGGTATCAACGTGAACGCAATCGCACCTGGCGTCGTGAACGGTGACCATTGGCTCCATGTGGACGAAATGTTCGCTAAACTCGAAAAGAAAGCACCCGGTCAGAAGAAAGCAGAAGTTGAAGCGTGCGTTCCGGCAGGCCGGTTTGCAGTTCCAAAAGACCTTGCCCCGATGGCTGTCTTTCTTGCGTCAGCTGACTCCGACTATGTCGTTTCGCAAACTTACAACGTTGATGGCGGCCAATGGTTGAGCTGATGCAGCTTGACCTCCAGGCATTGGACGCACTGCCCGACACCGTTCGTGGGCCCAAATACGCACGCGCAAACTTGTCTGCTGGAATTGTCCATATCGGTTTGGGTAATTTCCACCGCGCCCATCAGGCGTGGTATTTGCACTGCCTGATGGACGTTGGGCTTGCCCTTGACTGGGCCATTCTGGGTGCTGGCGTTCGTGAGGCAGATGTCGCGCAACGAACCAAGCTATTGGCACAGGATTGTCTGACAACATTGATTGAGCTTGACCCATCGGGCAAATCTGTGGAGGTCATCGGATCGATGGTCGGCTATATTCCTTTGGCTGAAAACAATGCCCCTTTGATCGCTCATATGGCCGAGTCACACATCCGCATCGTGTCACTGACCGTGACCGAAGGTGGCTATTATCAGACGGTTTCAGGAGAACTGGATCGCGAGCACGCTGACATTCAGCATGATGCTGCAAATTACGATATGCCCATCACCGCGTTTGGAGCAATTGTTGCCGCGTTGAAGCTACGCCGAGATGCGAGCACTGGCCCGTTTACCTGCCAAAGCTGTGACAACCTAAAAGGCAACGGCGATATCCTGCGCAATACCGTCATTACCTTGGCAGCGATGTCTGACCCTGATCTTGCTGGATGGATCAGCGACCATGTGACATTTCCGAACTCGATGGTGGATTGCATTGTGCCCGCGACGGGCGCGACCGAACTGGCGCTCGTGCGTAGTTTTGGCATTGACGACAACGTGCCCGTCACCCATGAAAATTTCCGCCAGTGGGTGATTGAGGACAAGTTCTGCGCTGGTCGCCCTGATTGGGACAGGGTCGGAGCGACCTTCACAGATGACGTTCACGCATTTGAGGCACAAAAACTCCGCCTTTTGAACGCAGGCCATCAGATCATTGCTACCGCCGGTGAAATGCTATCGATTGAAACAATTTCCGGCTGTATGGCGCACCCGCTGATCGCGGGCCTATTTCGTAAGATCGAAGTTGAAGAGATCGTACCGCATGTGGCTGCTGTCCCCTCAATGACACCGCTAGGGTATGTCGACCTCGTTGAACGCCGGTTTTGTAACGCTGAGATTTTTGACACCACGCGTCGCGTTGCCTTCGACGGATCATCCCGTCACGCTGGTTTTCTGCATCCAATTATCCGGGACGCCCTT
>ERZ1049444.3091-NODE-3091-length-10312-cov-3.701667_pt1 | contig 10312 bp, 7 predicted proteins | sample MGYA00383101_ERZ1049444 | MGnify/ENA primary metagenome ERZ1049444 (study PRJEB29581, sample SAMEA5548371) | metagenome | biome: marine; feature: coastal; material: water | depth 50 m | study: Short-term variability in the microbial, nano- and picoplankton...
GCTGAGCAAAGTATTATTGATAAAACTCAAGCACTGGCAAATGAGTCGGGCGCAAAATTAACTATCACCTGTGATATTAATGCTATCGGCGCACAAGATGTCATCTATACTGATACTTGGATTTCAATGGGTGATGAAGATGCCAGTAAGAAAGCTGAAATTTTAGCGCATTTTGCCCCGTATCAAGTTAACCATGACTTAATGAAAACAGCAGATGCGAGTGTTGTGATGCATTGCCAACCAGCACATTTGGAAGAGGAGATCACCACAGAGTTATTTGATAGCGACATGGCCGTGGTATTTCAACAAGCAGAAAACAGAATGTGGGCACAAAATGCCGTTTTAGTATCGTTACTTAACTCAATTTAGGCGTCAAAAGTACTCATTGACTAGCGTCAACTCCGTGCTTTTTCCATTTAATTGAGCTAACTAACTTCCCCTAAAAAGAAAATATTATATTAAATGGGTGATTTAATTCACCAAATAACCAAACAGATTAATGAGAACAAAATCATGAGTATTCAAAAGAAGCAAATTAAAAAAGTAGTATTAGCGTATTCAGGCGGCTTAGACACCTCGGCCATTATTCCGTGGTTAAAAGAAAACTACGACAACTGTGAAGTTGTTGCCTTTTGTGCCGATGTTGGTCAAGGGGAAGAAGAGCTTGAAGGTATTAAAGAAAAAGCCATTGCTTCAGGTGCTAGCGAATGTTACGTAGCGGATCTTAAAGAAGAATATGTTAAAGAATATATTTACCCAATTTTAAAAACCGGTGCAGTATACGAAGGACAATACTTATTAGGTACGTCAATGGCACGTCCAATTATTGCCAAAGCACATGTTGAAGTAGCCTTAAAAGTGGGTGCCGATGCGGTATGTCATGGTTGTACCGGTAAGGGTAATGACCAAGTTCGTTTCGAGTCTTGTTTTGCTGCTTTAGCGCCAGAGCTTACTGTTATTGCGCCATGGCGTGAGTGGGACATGGTTTCTCGTGAAGACTTACTTGATTATTTAGCAGAGCGTAATATTCCTTGTGCTGCCTCACTGACTAAAATTTATAGCCGTGACGCAAATGCATGGCACATTTCTCACGAAGGTGGCGAATTAGAAGACCCATGGTGTGAGCCAAGTAAAGAAGTTTGGACTATGACGGTTGATCCAATGGATGCACCTGATGAAGCCGGTAAAGTGACATTAAGTTTCGATAAAGGTGAATTAGTCGCCGTTGATGGTAAAGACTTTAGCACAAATGGTGCAGGCGCTTATGAAGCATTAATGTACCTAAATGATAAGGCGGCAGCCCATGGTGTTGGTCGTATCGATATCGTAGAAAACCGTTTAGTGGGCATGTAGTCTCGTGGTTGTTATGAAACCCCAGGTGGCACAGTATTAATGGCGGCTTATAAAGGGTTAGAAACATTAATTTTAGATAAAGAATCGCTGAAATTTCGTGAATCAGTTGGTCTTGAGTTTTCACACGTTATATATGATGGTCGTTGGTTTACCCCGCTTGCTAAGTCACAACTTGCAGCGGCGGCATCTTTTGCGGAACAAGTAACGGGTGATGTTGTAGTTAAAATGTATAAAGGTCAAGCAACAGTTACTCAACGCCGTTCTCCAAACAGCCTTTATTCGGAAGAATTTGCGACCTTTGGCGCAGATGATGTTTACGACCAAAAACATGCTGAAGGCTTTATTCGTTTATTTAGTTTATCTAGTCGTATTACAGCACTAAGCCAAAAAGAGCAGGAGAAGTAATTATGGCTTTATGGGGCGGACGTTTTAAAGAAAAGGCGAGTGTTCAATTTAAAAAATTCAACGACTCGTTGCCTGTTGATTACCGCATGGCGGTGCAGGATATTGTCGGTTCAATCGCTTGGGCTCAGGCGATACATGAAGTGGGCGTGATAAATGATGATGAGTTAACACGCTTAACTGCTGCGCTAAACGAGCTAAAAGCTTCGGTAGAAGAAAACCCAAAACAAATTTTGCTTTCTGATGCTGAAGATATTCACAGCTGGGTTGAAATTGCACTGATTGAAAAAACGGGTGATTTAGGTAAGAAGCTCCATACTGGCCGTAGTCGTAATGACCAAGTCGCCACTGATTTAAAGCTTTGGTGTAAAGAAACCGGTGGTGATTTGTTATTTGCTCTAGTGAATTTACAACAAGCCATGATGAATTTAGCTGAGCGCGAAAAAGATACTGTGCTACCGGGTTATACTCATTTACAACGCGCACAACCGGTAACTTTTGGTCACTGGTGTTTAGCCTATGTAGAAATGTTTAACCGTGATATTGGTCGTTTAAAAGATGCTTTATATCGTTTAGATGTTTCGCCTCTAGGCTCTGGCGCTTTAGCAGGTACGGCTTACCCTATTGACAGAAATGCTCTAGCGAATCGTTTAGGTTTTAGAACGGCAACCATGAACAGCTTAGATGCGGTATCTGATAGAGATCACGTGATTGAGTTATTGGCCAGTGCCAGTATCTCAATGATGCATTTATCACGCTTTGCTGAAGATTTAATTTTTTACAACTCAGGCGAAGCTGGTTTCGTTGAAATGAGTGATTTAGTGAGCTCAGGCTCGTCACTGATGCCACAAAAGAAAAACCCTGATGCCTGTGAATTAATTCGCGGTAAAGCAGGGCGTGTTTTTGGCTCATTAACAGGCATGTTAACCACCATGAAAGCACTTGCCCTTGCCTATAATAAAGATATGCAAGAAGACAAAGAAGGCTTATTTGACGCCCTTGATACTTGGCAAGAGTGTATGGAAATGGCGGTGTTGGTTGCTGATGGTTTGAAAGTCAACAGAAGCCGTACATTAGCGGCTGCCCAACAAGGTTATGCTAATGCTACTGAACTTGCTGATTATTTAGTGGGTAAAAATATTCCATTTCGTGAAGCACATCATATTGTCGGCGAAGTTGTGTTAGCGGCCATTGCAGAAGCTTGTCCGTTAGAAGACTTAACCTTAGCGAAACTACAAGAGTTCAGTGATCAAATTGAACAAGATGTCTATCAACACTTATCGATAGAATCTACTTTAGATAAACGTGAAGCACTCGGTGGCACCTCTCGTGCGCAAGTGGAAAAAGCCATTGCTAATATCCAATCAGGTAACGAAGAAATATTGAATGAACAAGTAGTGGGCGCGCCGGGTAAACAACAAACTCAAATAGCTTTAAAACAAGTGAAACAACGTTTGAATGCACAGCGCGCTGCTGCCATGTCGGTACGTAGAGCGCGTATGTCTGATGTTGAAAAAATACATCAGCTAGTCAATATTCAAGCAGATAAAGGTGAAATATTACTTCGTACACTCGACAACATTATTCATGACGTGCAAAATTTTGTTGTTGCAGAGCTTGATGGCGAAGTGGTTGGTTGTGCATCACTTTATATTTACCAAACGGGTCTTGCTGAAATTCGCTCAGTAGTGGTTGATGACGCAGCTCAAAACCAAGGGCAAGGTGAAGCCTTGGTACAATACTTACTTGAATTTGCTCATCAAATGGAATTAGAGCAAATTATTGTTTTAACCTATATTCCAGAGTACTTCACTAAGCTAGGATTTAGCCATATTGATAAAGAATCTTTAGCGGAAAATATCATTGAAGACAGTGAACCAAGTCCACATAAAGATCCTGCGGATGAAGTGGCAATGGAATACATAGTTGGGCAAAGTAAATAGTTGGCTAAGGTAAATAAATTTTAAGAATGGAAAACATGAATAATAGCGATCAAAATTACGTTAAATGGTTTAGAAACGCCGCGCCTTATATCAATGCTCATCGTGGTAAAACTGTGGTATTAATGTTTGGTGGTGAAGCGGTTCTACACCCCAATTTTGCCAATATTATTCATGATATCTCTTTGTTACGTAGTTTAGGGGTCAAGTTGGTGGTAGTGCATGGTGCACGGCCACAAATAGAAGATCGTATAGCGCAACGGGGCATTAATGGCAAAGTTGAGGGTAATATTCGTGTTACCGATGCTGACACATTAGGCGCCGTTAAAGATGCCACGGGTTCTTTACGTTTGCACATTGAAGCCTTATTAACCATGGGTTTAGCTAACTCCCCCATGCATGGCTCACAAATTAGAGTGAGCACAGGCAATTTTGTTATTGCTAAGCCTATGGGCGTGCGTGATGGTGTTGATTTTAAACATACTGGCATGGTACGTAGAATAGACTCTGATGGCATAAACATGCAGTTAGATTATGGCTCTATTGTACTTTTATCTCCAATTGGTTATTCGCCAACAGGTGAAGTGTTTAACTTAGCTTTAGAAGATGTAGCTGCGCAAACCGCTATTGCTTTAAAAGCGGATAAGCTTATCACTTTAACGGAAGCGGAAGGACTTCTTGATGAAACTTCCGCGCTCATTAAAAGCTGTAGTGTTCGCCGAGTGAAAACCTTGCTTGATGAAAAAGACTGTCATGTTCGCCAACTCTTGCTGCGTGCAATTATTCAAAGTGGCGAGAATGGTGTTGAGCGTTGTCATTGTGTCAGCTATCAAAGCGAAACTGCCTTATTGCAAGAGTTATTTACGCGTGATGGTTGTGGAACACTGATTGCTAAAGATCATAAAGAGCAGTTATCGACGGCAACGATTGATGATGTCGCGGGAATTATAGAGTTATTGGCGCCGCTTGAAGCGGAAGGCGTTTTGGTTAAACGCTCACGTGAATTACTTGAAGTAGAAATAGACCAATTTATCGTGCTTAAAAAAGAAGATGTTATTATTGCCTGTGCTGCACTTTACCCTTATTCAGATGCACAAACGGGCGAAGTGGCCTGTGTTGCCATTCATCCTGATTATCGTAAAGGCAATCGCGGTGGGCGTTTAATCGCAGCTTTAGAAAATGAAGCGAAGCAGCAGCAACTTGCGTCGATATTTGTGTTAACTACTGTTAGTGGCCACTGGTTCCAAGATCAAGGTTTTATTGAACAACCCATGGATAAATTACCTGAAGGTAAGCAGAAAATGTATAATTTTCAGCGCAAATCTAAGGTTTTTGTTAAAGAAATTTAGTTAATGTCTTTTGCTTTTGATGAGTCTGTAGCTATAAGGATATTGTTCAGGAAAGCAATGCAATAGATAAAATGCTAGTGGAATTAAAAAACAAAATGCACTTAGTAGCGGTACTTGCATGTAACACTTAAGTGAACAAAAGCAGTTGCTTTTTGTTCACTTCGTTCACTATTACTGCCAACAATAATTAGTTCATTAATGAGCTGCGTGTTTCTTGGTACTTCATGTCAATTGAAGTTAAGTCTAATATTAGTTGTTATAAATATAAAATCTCGTGGAGTCCCTATGCTATGGAGCAATCATCTGGTTTGAATATAGATTTACGTCAAATGGTGATTGCCATAGAATGCAGCAGTTTCTCTTGTGGGTATGAATGACACAAATCATGGTAAAAGAGTAGGGGATATTGCTAGCCAGATAGGAAATCAGCTCGGTTTAAATGACTTAGATATACAATACGCATTTGAGCTAGGACTACTTCATGATTGTGGCGTTTCAACGGAGCAGATGCATTCCAGTTTGGTGAATCATTTTGATTGGAATGATGCTCATGTTCATTGCTATATTGGTCACCAGCTTCTTAAGTCATTCGAGCCATTATCAAAGTTCTCAGTCCCAATCCTTCATCACCACACTCCCTGGGTTGAATTATCAAATAAGGATATCAGTGTTTATGATGCACTCATGGCCAATTTGATATTCATATCTGACCGAATTGATGTGATGTCAGCTACTCACTACGAAACAGATATTCTTTTGGCGAAGGAACAAATTGTTGAGGCTATTACTGGCTATTCTGGAGCCTATTTTGATCCCGAGTTGGTAAAAGCTTTTCAGAAAATAGAGCGCTCAGAAGCATTTTGGATTACATTGGAAGATCGGCACATAACACGCTATACATGTGATATGGGTAAGCTCTCTAGTAACTATCCTTTGACACTTGAACAAATAAAGCACCTTTCACTCATCATGTCATATATCGTGGATCAGAAAAGTCCTTTTACAGCTCAGCATTAGGTTAGGGTTAGGGGTGCTGACGTTGCAAGGTTCATAGCTGTCTCTTATGGGTTGGCAGAGATACAATGTCAAAAGGTAGAAATAGCCGGATTGTTGCATGATCTTGGAAAACTACATACACCTGATAATATTCTCGAAAAGCTAGGTCCTTTAAATGATACTGAGCGTTCGATAATGAATCAGCACAGTTATGAGACATACGAAATATTGCGTCACATTGAAGGTTTAGGAGAAGTCGCTCGTTGGGCAGTATTTCACCATGAAGGTATTAACGGCGCGGACTACCCCTTTCACCCAAAAGAGCGTGATTTGAGTACTGAGGCAAAAATTATTGCCATTGCTGATGTATTTCAGGCTCTTGTTCAAGATAGGCCGTATAGGGAGGAGATGGATCTCGATAAGGTGTTTGACATTCTTAATGAACTATCTGATTCAGGAAAGCTAGATAAGAAACTTGTGAAGCATGTTATGAGTATAGCTGATCAGCGTTACGAAATAGCAAAGGGCACCGATCCAAATAATAATCAAGCTTACTTAAATGTATTTTCTTCGAATCGAGCGTGATATTTCGCATAATAAAAGCACTAGGCTATTTAACTACCTTTCCTCTTTTGAACATTACCACGCTAGTGCTTTAGTAACTCAGCTAACTTGGGCTCTTTTGACAATAAAGCTTTAGCACCAAATGCCAGTCTGTGGGTGCCGTGACATCGAGCGCAGGCTAGTACTGCCAGTGTACCAAGATCTCTTCCTTGTTCTTTAAGTGTGCCAGTTTTCAAGCTATTCTCTAGACTCAATAATGTTTCGTTCATCTGCTTGCTCGGGTAAGGTTTTTTGTCCTTTTTATGACAATCGGTACATACTTGACCAAGTTTACCCATATCTTGTTTTAGGTCGGTTAAAGATGACAGGGCTAGATCAGGCATGCCATCTTGGGATGCTATCTTAATCTGATTTACTTGCTTGGTTAATGTTTGCATATGCGAGTTAAATGGCAGCGAAGGGGCAATTTCTATGGTAGAAAAATCGGGTGCACGGTACGTTAACGCTGTAATCGCCTGATAGTCGCTGTGGCAAGAGTCACAATTTTTTTGCAAAGTGTTTACCGTAGCTAAAGCGGCGCTATAGTCCTGATTAACCACATGGTTTTGTAAGCTAGACAGTGTCCTTGTATCGAGTTTTTTATTCCAACTAGGTACCATTTCACCTATTTTAAGGTAATGTTTATTTAATGTTAAAGCCCACTCTTTAAGATGTTTATGATCTTTTCTTTCAGCATAAAACTGAACTGCCTGCATTTCGCGGCGCAGCTTAAACATGTTGTGCAGCCACACCTGACGCTTGTTTTCAGGTTTATACCATTGAGCTAGCGATTTTGGCGGTGTCTTAATAATGGTCGCCTTGTCACTGTGTTTATAGACAATGCCTGCGACCATTAGAACAAGGATAAATTGTAGTGCGATAAAGTAAATCCATCTCATAGTTTTTCTACTCCCGACGCTAAGTATAATTAAGTGCAATTTACGGCAGATTGTATACCAACACAGCAAATTATCAGTTGATTAGACGCAAAAAAATAGTAATTAAACAAGGACTTTTATTGCTTAAGCAACTTGGTAAAAAACCTTGTTTAATAAAAAATGAAGCTTGATTTAGAAGAATTAAAACAGCTCATCTTCTTCATTTTCAGCGCCATCCTCACTTTGAAAGATATCAATACTATTATCTTGGCTAACATACTCTGTGGGGGCAGTATTTACTTGGAAATACTCAAATAAACTACTTTTATCTGTGTTTGAACTTAGCTTGCCAGAAGCTTTATCAATGCGCACAGAGAGTATTTTAGTAGGGGGCTCAAACGGCTCAACAGGTAGGTCAGTTAATGCCACTTTCATAAAATCTATCCAAGCCGGTTGAGCTGATTTTGCGCCAGCTTCGGTACCTGTTATTTGATTTTTTCCTAGGTTGTTGTTGTAAACTGATTTGCCTAGGTTACGGCTAGGATCATCAAAGCCAATCCATGAAGTCGTCACTAAACGGCGACTAAAGCCAGAAAACCATGCATCCTTACCTTCATTGGTCGTACCCGTTTTACCGGCAATATCACGGCGCTTTAATGCTCTGCCACGCCAACCTGTGCCTTGCCAACTGTTTTCAGCTGACCAGTCTGCTCCCCAAATAGCACTATTAAGTGCCTGAGTAATCAAAAATGCATTTTGCTCCGAAATTACTCTAGGCGCTGAATTTATTTGCGGTGCAGGAGGTATATCATCTGAAGAATTTGACGGTGCTATTTCTGCACTTTCCCCCACATGGTGGCTTATAGTGTCGACTGGTTTACAAGGGGCACAGGCTAAACTAGGGTTAGCTTGATAAATAATATCGCCTTCAGTATTTTCAATACGCTCAATTAAGTAGGGATCTATTAAAAAACCGCCATTGGCAAAGGTGGAGAAGCCAGTAACTACCTCTAATGGTGTTAAAGAGGCAGAACCTAATGCTAACGATTCATTGTGTGGCAATTCATCTGGTGCAAAGCCAAAGTTTGATAAATAATCAACAGCCTTAGCCAGCCCTATACTTTTTAATAGCCTTACCGCAATAACATTTTTAGATTGTGCTAATGCCAAGCGTACCCTGATTGGTCCCACATAGGTAGGCGGAGAATTTTTTGGTCGCCAAACTTGCCCAGAGCTTTTGTCCCACTGGTTAATAGGCGCGTCATTCACCAATGATGCCAAGGTAAAGCCATTTTCTAAAGCGGCGGAATAAATGAAAGGTTTGATATTTGAGCCAACTTGACGCTTTGCTTGAGTAACACGGTTAAATTGACTTTGCTTAAAGCTAAAGCCACCAACGGCGGCTTTGATAGCACCATTATCAGGAGAGACAGATATCATAGCGGCGCTGGCTAGTGGTAGCTGACTAAGTCTAAAATTGCCGTCATTTTCTTGGCTCACCAAAATTACATCACCAACTTTTAAAATCTCATTGGCAAGTTTAGGTGCTGGTCCTTGTTTTCTATCGTTAATGTAAGCACGCGCCCAAGCTAAACCTGACCAAGGTATGACGGCTTGTTTGTTTTCTTTAAGTGTTATATTCACTGAGCGTTCATCAACTTGCGTTACCACAGCGGGTTGGAGCATTTGATAGTAGTTCACACTCGTTAAGGCATTAGTTATTTCTGCTTCCGTTAAGGGTAAAATCTTAGTGGATGTAATACTTGTGCTATTAGCTAAGCTGCTAGCGGTTTCATCATTTATTATACTTTGCTCAGGACGTAAATTTAACTCAGCACCACGGTAGCCGTGACGTTGATCATAGCGAAGTAAATTGCCCGTTACCGCGTGATATGCTGAATTTTGTAACTTGCTACTTACCGTGGTGAACACTTTAAAACCACTAGTATAAGCTTTTTCTTTCCCATACATTTCAATCATTTTTTGATGAGTCATTTCGGCGACGTAAGGGGCATCTAAGGCTATTTTTGCTCCATGACGTTTGCCGGTAATAGGCGCGTTTTTAGCGGTTTTATAATCTTGTTCAGTGATGTAACCACTCACTAACATACGCTGTAATACTGTTGAACGACGAATTTTTGCCCGATCAGGTCTGCTAATTGGATTGTAAGTAGAAGGCGCTTTAGGTAAACCGGCTAATACTGCAATTTGTGCAAGGTTAAGCTCATTTATATTCTTACCGTAATAGACTTGTGCAGCAGCGCCAAAACCAAAAGATCTGTGTCCAAGGGGAATTTTATTGACATAGAGTGTTAAAATTTCATCTTTAGTTAATAAGCTTTCAATATGAAAAGATAAAAAAATCTCCCTAATTTTTCTAATATAGGTTTGCTCTCTTGTCAAAAAGAAGTTACGAGCCACCTGCATAGTAATGGTGCTCGCACCACCTCGACTATTGCCTGAAATTTGTCCTAAAACAGCTCTTGCCATTCCTATGGGGTCAACGCCAAAATGAAAGTAAAATCGATCATCCTCAGTTGCTAATAGCGCCTCAATCAACTGTTGGGGAATTTCATTAAAGGAGAGTGGAATTCGCTTCTTTTCACCAAATTGAGAAATCAACAAACCATCATTACTATAGACTTGCATAGGGGTTTGCCACTTAACGTCTTGCAAAGACTCAATGTTTGGCAGTTCGTTACGTAAATTTAGATATAATACAAAGGTACCCAAAAGGACTAAAAAAAGCACAGTTAGGGCAAATTTGAAAATTTTTTTGACTGAAAACACA
>ERZ1049444.3100-NODE-3100-length-10280-cov-4.863765_pt1 | contig 10280 bp, 9 predicted proteins | sample MGYA00383101_ERZ1049444 | MGnify/ENA primary metagenome ERZ1049444 (study PRJEB29581, sample SAMEA5548371) | metagenome | biome: marine; feature: coastal; material: water | depth 50 m | study: Short-term variability in the microbial, nano- and picoplankton...
TCTTCACCGGCGAGAAGTCGGGCGTGCTGATGACCCGGATGACCAGCGACATCGAGGCCCTCACCACCCTGCTCCAGGAGGGCCTGGTCAGCTTCGTAGTTCAGGGCATGACGTTGATCGTCATCACTGCCTACCTGTTGGTGCTCCACCCCGGCCTGGCCCTCGTCTGCCTGCTCACCGTCGTTCCGATCAACGTGGTGCTCACCTTGTGGTTCCGACGGGTATCTCACGTCGGTTACCTCCGGGTGAGGGACCGCATCGCCGACGTCTTGTCCAACCTGGCCGAAAGCCTGGCCGGCATCCGCGTCATCACGGCCTTCGGGCGCCGCGACCACGACGTGGCTCGCCACCAGCGAATCATCGACGCCCATCTGGACGCCAACCTCTACATGGGCCGGGCCCAAGCCCTGTTCGGACCGGGCACCGAGTCCATCGGGATCATCGCCCAGGCCGTGGTCCTTCTCGTCGGTGGACGCATGGCGCTCCGGGGCGAGGTGACGATCGGCGAACTGACCGCCTTCCTCCTGTTCCTCACCTCCTTCTTTGCTCCGGTCCAGACTCTGGTGCAGCTCTACAACCAGTACCAGCAGGGCAATGCCGCGGTGCTCAAGTTGCGTGACCTCCTCAGCACCGAGCCGACCGTGGTCGAAATGGTTGACGCCGTCGACCTTCCCCCCATCAACGGGCGGATCCATTTCGACGCGGTGACCTTCGGGTACGACACCGACCACTTGGTGCTACGCGACGTCAATCTGGTCCTCGAACCGGGTGAGGTCCTGGCCGTGGTCGGGCCGACCGGGGCCGGCAAGTCAACCATCGCCAAGCTGGTGACCCGATTCCACGACCCGACGTTCGGCCACATCACCATCGACGGACACGACCTCCGCAGCGTCGGTATCACCTCACTGCGGCGTCAGCTGGGCGTGGTCCCCCAGGAAGCGTTTCTGTTCAACGGAACAATCGCCGACAATGTGTCGTTCGCCCGACCCGATGCCCCCCACGACGAAGTAGTCGAGGCGTGTCGGGCAGTCGGTCTGGGGCCGCTGCTCGATCGGATGCCCGACGGAATCCACACCCCCATCCACGAGCGGGGGGCCTCGCTGTCGGCCGGCGAGCGCCAGTTGGTCGCTCTGGCCCGGGCGTTCCTGGCTCGCCCCCGAGTGCTGGTACTCGACGAGGCCACCTCCAACCTCGACCTGCAGTCCGAGTCGGTCATCGAACGGGCGTTGGATCAGGTGCTCGAGGGGCGCACGGCCATCCTCATCGCCCACCGTCTAGCCACCGCCATGCGAGCCGACCGGGTGGCTGTCGTCGATGACGGACGGATCGTGGAGCACGGAACCCATGCCGAGTTGACAGCCCTCGGCGGGCAGTATGCGGCCATGGTCGAAACATGGCAGAGGCATGCCTCAGGCAGTCCGATCGGCGACAGGTACAGCGACGGAGGGAGCCTCCGTTGAGCACGCTCGAGTTCGTGCTCGGTCTGCTCGTGTTCACCGTCGGTTGCACCATTCAGGGTGTGCTGGGCTTCGGCGCCGGTCTGTTCGCCGTGCCCATCCTCGCCCTCATCGCCCCGGACTTCGTGCCCGGCCCGGTACTAATGGCCAACCCGTTGCTCTGTGCCCTCTTCGCCTGGCGCGAGCACGGCGCCATTGATCGGGCGGGCCTCCGGTGGGCCCTCATCGGACGGGTCCCCGGTGTGCTGTTCGGCGCCTGGGCGCTGACCGCGGTATCCGAGGACGGGCTCGGCCTGCTTTTCGGCACCCTGTTGCTGATCGGCGTGGGTCTCAAGGTCTCCGGAGTGCACGCCGCCAGGACCCCGTGGACGCTCATGGGGGCCGGCGGCCTGAGCGGATTCATGGGCACTTCGGTGGCCGTCGGTGGCCCTCCGATCGCCCTGGTGCTGGACGGTTCCTCGGGCCCGGAGTTACGGGCCACCCTCAACGCCTTCTTCTTCGTGGGGACGACCATCTCGTTGGTCGTTTTGACCCTGGCCGGCGAGTTCGGTGCGTCGGACCTCCTCCTGGCACTCTCCCTCCTCCCCTCGGTGCTGATCGGCGTGGCACTCAGTAGCCGTCTCCGCCCCCTACTCGATCACGGGTGGCTGGCCCCAGCGGTGTACGTCCTGTCCGGTTCCTTCGCCGTGCTCCTCCTGCTCCGTTCACTGTCCTGACCAACGCCCGTCGCAACGGGTAGACCTAGGGTCATCAGCGTGTTGGAGCCAGCCACGGACCCCATACTCGAACTGGCCGATGTGAGCCGCCGGACCGAGGGAACCCAACTGCTGGAGAGCATCGACTGGCAGGTCAGGGCCGGCCAGCATTGGGTGGTCCTGGGGCCCAACGGGTCAGGCAAGAGCACCCTGCTTCGTATCGCCGCCCTCAAACTACATCCGACCACCGGGACGGTTTCCGTGCTGGGCCGGACGCTGGGACGAACCGATGTGCGGTTGCTGCGACGCCAGATCGGTTACGCCTCGGCGACTCTGGCCGACGCCTTCCGACCCGACCTGGCAGCCACCGACGTGGTGATGACCGCCCGGCACGGTGCGCTGGAACCCTGGTGGCACGACTACGACGACGAGGACCGCGACCGGGCCCGCGACCTTTTGAAGAGGATCGGCTGTGGCCACCGGGCCGACCACCGGTTCGGCACATTGTCGTCCGGTGAGCGCCAGCGGGTGCTCCTGGCCAGGACCCTGATGGTCGACCCCGACCTCCTGCTGTTGGATGAGCCGACAGCCGGTCTGGACCTCGGCGGCAGGGAGGAACTGGTGTCGACGCTGGCCGACCTGGCGACCGACCCAGCGATGCCGCCCATGGTCCAGGTAACCCACCACGTTGAGGAGATCCCGCCCGGGTTCACCCACGGACTACTCATGGAGGGCGGCCGGATCGTGGCGGGTGGACCGCTGGCTGACGCCCTGACTGCCCGAGCCCTCTCGGACTGCTACGGGCTCAACCTGTCGCTCACGTGTCAGGAAGGCCGCTGGACAGTCCGGGTCAACGGGTCGGGCCGGTGACCATCGACCCATCTAATGCCCGGTCCGCAGGTGGGCACGCACTGATCGTGACTGGCGGTCCGCTCCCCCGGAGACTGGGACCGCTACCGGACGCCGATCTGGTGATCGCCGCCGACGAGGGCATCGATAACGCTCGCCGACTCGGCCTGACCGTCGACCTGCTCGTCGGTGACATGGATTCGGCCAGCGATGGCGCCGAAGTGAGCGCCCGGGTCGTGCAACGCCACCCGGTCGACAAGGACGAGACCGACCTCGAGTTGGCCCTGGCAGCGGCGCTGCGTGCTGGGGCGACGTCGGTGACGGTGGTGGTCACCGCTGGCGGCCGGGCCGATCACGCCCTCGGAAATCTGCTGATCCTGGCTGGCGATCGGTGGTCGGCTCTCCGGGTCGACGTCCGGATAGACGAGGCGCGAGCCTGGGTGGTCTGGGACCAGGTCCGGATCGACGGCAGCACCGATGACCTGGTCAGCCTGGTGGCCGTCGGGAGTGCGGCCACCGGCGTGACGACGACCGGATTGGCCTGGTCGCTGGACGAAGCGACGCTCGAACCCGGCGTTGGCCTGGGTCTCTCGAATCGGATGACCGGCGAAGCGGCCGAGGTAACCGTCGGATCTGGTGCCGTCGTCGTCATCGCCCCGGGCGGGAGCACCGACTGATTTGACCCGGCGTCAGCGGCTGCCGGACAGTACGCGGTGCGGACAAATATTCGACGACCTTCCACATTGAGTACAAAACCCAACCAAGCAACCGCACCCTTCAACAAGGTGCTGTAGAAATGCACGAGGTTGACGTGGACGGGAGGGGAACCACCGGTGATTAAGGGGGTACTGGGGGCACTTGTCCCACTTCTCGCCGCCCTGGCCGCCTTCGCCTTTGGAGCGATGATGCTGGTGACCCTCGGGGCCAGCCCTCTCGCCGGCCTGGACGCCATGCTGGACGGTGCGTTCGGAAGCGGCTCCCGCATCGCTGCGACGGCTGTCAAGGCGACGCCCCTGATCCTGGTCGGGGCTGGAATCACCATTGCCTTCCGGACCAGCGTCATCAACATCGGCGGAGAGGGTCAGATCATCGCCGGAGCACTCCTGTCGACCGTGGTAGCGCTCAGCTTCCCCAACCTGCCAGCTTTCATTCTGGTTCCCCTGGTCCTGCTCTCAGGAGCAGTTGGTGGTGGCATCCTGGGCGCCGTTCCCGGAGCGCTCAAGGCCTACGCCTCGGTCAACGAGATCCTCTCAACCATCATGCTCAACCTGGTGATGGTCCAGTTCATGAACTTTCTCCTCAGGGGCCCTCTAATCGACCCCTTCGAACTGGAGGCAGGAACCCGCATCCCACAGACCCAGCGGCTATCAGACAACGCCACCCTGCCCACCCTGCTGGACGGAACGAGGCTCCACATAGGGGTACCCGTCGCGATATGCGCGGCGGTTGGCGCCTACCTGATCCTCTGGCGCACACCCACCGGCTTTCGCCTCCGGGCCGTTGGGTATTCCCCCGAGGCCGCCAGGGCCGCCGGCATCAGCGTAAAGCGAAACATCACCCTGGCCATGACGCTGTCCGGCTCCCTTGGCGGAATCGCCGGGGCAATACTGGTCTTCGGTAGCGAAGGCCAGCGCATGGTCACTGACGGTTCGGCTGCGGGCTTCACGGGCAGTGCGGGCTTCAACGGGATCGTCGCTGCACTCTTCGGTGGGCTCCACCCCCTATGGACCATTCCATCGGCGATGCTCTTCGGGGCTCTTCTCACCGGTGCCACACAGCTCCAGCGAGTGCTCCAGGTTCCGGCCGCCCTGGCCGTCGCGCTCAACGGCATCATCGTGATCTTCGTAATAAGCAGTACACCAGTCCGGGGCTGGCTGCAACGCTCCCTTGCCGACTCGGGCCTGTTCAACCGATCCTCTGACACGGCCGGGATGGACTGAGCATGGGCGAGTTCTTCACCCTCAGCGTGCTGGTCGCGACGGCCGCATCTGCCATCCGGTTGGCCACGCCGTACCTGCTGGCCTCGCTTGGCGAGACGGTCGGGCAGCGCAGCGGGGTGCTCAACCTGGGTGTCGACGGGGTGATGCTGCTGAGCGCCTTCTTTTCCTACTGGACAGTCCTGGAGACGGGAAACCTGTGGCTTGCCGTGCTCGTGGGCCTTGTCGTGGGCCTCGTGATGGGGCTCCTCTACGGGGTCATCACGGTGTTCCTCAACGCCACCCAGGGAATCAGCGGCATAGGCATCTTCATCTTCGGCCTGGGTCTAAGCGATCTGCTGTTTCGCCAGCTAGTAGGGACACCCAAGCCGGTGAGGCGCCTCCCGAACGTGGACATTCCCCTTCTCTCCGACATTCCCCACCTGGGCGAAGCACTATTCCAGCGCAATCTCCTGACCTACCTAGCATTCCTACTGGTACCGGTAACGGCGCTGTTGTTGACTCGGACCACGTTTGGCCTCAACATCCGCTCCGTTGGAGACAACCCCAGGCGGCTGACAGCCTCGGTGTGTCGGTCGAACGGACCAGGTTCGTGGCCATACTCATCGGCAACTCCATGGCGGGCCTGGCGGGAGCGGCCCTCGTGCTCCAGTTGGGGATCTTCCAGCCCAACCTCACACAGGGGCTCGGGTTCATCGCCGTCGCCCTCGTCTACTTCGGCGCATGGCGACCCATCGGCGTCATGGGAGGTGCACTCCTCTACGGCTTCGTGAACGCCACGGTCCTGCAGTGGAAAGCTCTCGGCATCATCCCGGTGAGCGGGTCCGACCTTGCCAACATGGCTCCAGCCGTGCTCACGATCCTGGCGCTGATCGTCGTAGCCCGCCGGGTGCATGCCCCGTCAGCACTGACCAAACCGTTCACGAGACACTGATCCGACAAAACACCATGGTGGGGACACCCCCCCGAGGAAGGAAAGGAACAGAGATGAAAAGACAATGGAGGCTCGGTCCTGCCGTGCTAGTGATCCTGGGAGCGCTCGCTCTCGTCGGCACCGCCTGTGGTGACGATGACGCGCCTGCGTCAGGTAGTGGAGAAGGAGGTGCCCTGAGGGTTGCGATTGTTGCGCCTAGTGCGTCTGATGACCTTGCGTTCAGCCAGAGCATGGTTGATTCAGTCCACGCCATCGAGCGCGATGTGGAACTGTCGGTAACCGATGGAACTTTCATCATCGAGGATGCCGCTGCGGCAATCCGTGGTTACGCCGAGGACGGCAACGACGTGGTCATCGCACACGGCACCCAGTTCGGTGCCTCACTCATTGAGATCGCCCCCGCCTTCCCGGACGTGACGTTCATGTGGGGAACGGCTTCTGACACCCAGGGTCTCGCCAACGTGTTTGCCTACTCTCCGGCTGCCGACGAGGGCGGTTACGTGAACGGTTCCATCGCCGCCGCCCTGACCAAAACCGGTGTGATAGGTGTGGTCGGTCCGATCGAGGCCGGCGACGCCGTCGCCTACATCAACGGCTTCAAGGCCGGTGCCCTGGCTGGTGGTGCTTCAGAGGTGAACGTCACCTACACGGGTTCGTTCGGCGATGTCGCTCTGGCTGCCGAGGCGGCTGAGGCGCACCTGGCCAACGACGTGGACGTGTTGACGGGAACAGCCCAGATGGTCGTGGGTGCTGTCGGTGTGGCAGCGGACGCCGGGGTGCCCTGGTTCGGCACGCAGGCCAACCAGACGTCGCTGGCTCCGAGCCTCGTAGTGGCTTCGCAGGTGTACCACTGGGAGGTCGTGCTCGAGGAGATGCTGACGCTTCGGGACAGCGGCGTACTCGGAGGCCAGGCCTTTGAGGTCAACCTTGCCAACGGTGGCCTCGTCATCGAGTTCAACGACGCCTACGAGCTGCCCGCAGGTGTGCGAGACGCAGCCGACGCGATGATCGAAGGCATCACCAACGGCACGGTGAGCACTGGATAGCAGTGCACACGGGAGGCGACCACCTCCAGCAATGAAGGTTCCCGTTCCCTGCCGGTGCTCCACCGGCGTTGCCAGCAGGGAACGGGCTCTTCAAACGAACAGAACAGATGGACACAATGGGATCTGACGAGAACATCCTGGAAATGAGGGGGATCACCAAGGTGTTTCCCGGCGTCGTCGCCAACGACAACGTCGACCTCGACGTCCGCTATGGAGAGGTCCACTCCCTCTTGGGTGAGAACGGTGCCGGCAAGAGCACCCTCGTGAAGATCCTCTTCGGCCTCTGCCAGCCCGATGAGGGCAGCATCCACCTGCGCGGCGAGCCCATCGCCGTCGAGTCGCCGGCCGAGGCCATCGCCTCCAGGATCGGAATGATCCACCAGCACTTCATGCTGGTTCCGACTCTGACGGTCGCCGAAAACGTCGCTCTCGGTACGCAGTCGACCAGGCGGCCGTTCACCGACCTGGACGTGGTCTCCAGACGTGTTTCTGAGATCTCCGAGAAGCACGGTCTAGCGGTCGACCCATCGGTAGAGGTACGTCGACTAGCCGTCGGTGAACGCCAGAGGGTCGAGATCATCAAGGCCCTCTACAGGGACGCTGAACTGCTGGTCCTTGATGAACCGACGGCCGTGTTGACACCAGGCGAGGTCGACGACCTGTTCGTGATCCTGCGACGCATGGCCAACGATGGTCGGGGGCTGATCTTCATTTCCCACAAGCTTCGGGAGGTACTGACCCTCAGCGACCGGATCACGGTTCTGCGAAACGGAAAGGTTGTCGGCACCACCGCACCCGCTGAGACGAGCAGGGAGGAGTTGGCTCAAATGATGGTCGGGCGGGCGGTTCGCCTCACCCCGGACAAGCCCCTGATGGACGCCAGTGCCGCCCAGCTGAAGGTTGAGGGCCTGACAATCCGCGGAGACCGTGAGACCGTCGCCGTCGACGACATCTCCTTTGAGGTGCGGTCAGGTGAAATCCTCGGTGTCGCTGGAGTGTCCGGCAACGGCCAGCGCGAGTTGGCTGAGGCGATCGCCGGCCTCAGGGCGGGCGAACCGGGTGGCTCAATCAGGATCGCCGGTGTCGATGTCACAGGCGATGACACACGTTCAAGGCGCGACAGGGGCCTCGGCTTCATTCCAGAGGAACGGATGCGCGATGGAGCGATAGCAGAATTCACCGTGAGCGAGAATCTGGTTCTCGTGGACCACGGGGCAGCGGAGTTCACCAGCCGTGGAATGCTCGACTTTGGTTCGATCCGGGAACACAGCCAGAAGTTGGTCGATGACTTCGCTGTAAAGACTCCCGGCATCGATACCCCCACCTCCAGCCTCTCGGGAGGCAACATTCAGAAGGTGATCCTGGCGCGTGAGCTCTCAGCCTCACCGACGGTCCTGTTGGCGTGTCAGCCAACGCGTGGAGTCGACATCGGTGCCGCCGAATACATCCACACGCGACTCATCCAACAGCGCAGCCTGGGAACGGCCACCATCCTGATATCTGAGGATCTGGACGAGGTCATGGGTCTGGCAGACAGGATCGCCGTCATGTACGAGGGAGAGATCGTCGCCATAGTCCCGTCTGAGGAGGCCACGAGGGACAGGATCGGGCTCCTGATGGCCGGCGTGGTGGAGGCTCCAGACCAGTCCAGCGTCTAGCCGAGGGGCTTGCCGAGGCTGTCGCCGTCATCGCCCCGGGCGGGAGCACCGACTGATCCGACCCGCCGCCAGCACCACGACCGGCAACTGAATGCCCGACGCCGACAGGCCCTTCTTCATCTCCCTCGTCGGTCGCCCTCCCCTAGGGGTGGGCGACAACGAACCTCAGGTGTAGATACGCGCAGGCAGGAGACCTTGAGGCCCTGCACTCGATCTCATTTTGAAATAGCACCTGCGCGAGATGAACGGATAGCGAAGAGGAATCCCCAAAAGCCGCCACCGATGGCACCACCAAGCATCTGCTGAAGGACATTGGCCCCTCCCATGCCGATTCCCAATAGCGGAATGGCGAGTGTGAGATAGGCGACGCCCGTCAGCCTTGTAGCAAAGCGACGTCGGCGTAGCCCGATGGAAACAAGAAGTGCCGCAAGCAGGGGAAGCGGAACGAAGGTGGCTAAAGCCTCGGTTCCGCCGAGTACTCCGTCCCTCGAGAAGAACTCCTCGGCCAAGGCAACGAACAAGCCCGTGAAGAGGCCAGTGAGTACCGCTGCCAAAAAGACCCATCGATTGATTCGCACCGACACCGACTCAGTCTGTCATCGACCCGCAAGGGAGTGGGGGGCGACATCGGAGCCCCAGGTGTAGATACGTGCAGCCATCTCTTCTCTTCCGGTTCCGATAGCGGTGCTTCTCGACTTGATGACATGATCACCACATGGACGAGACGCCAGAGGACGACGATCTGGACCCGACTGACAGTGGCGGGTTCCTAAGACGTCTCTTAGATGCGATAGGGACCATCTGGAAAATGGGTGACCGACCCGTGAAGGGGCGCAGCCAAGGCCCGTGGGTCGGCTAGATCAGGTCGGCGCGAGCCCCCCGCCCAGAGGGGGCGGCGGCGCCAGGAGTCCTAGGTGTAGATGCACGAAACGGTGCCCTGTTTCGGCGGTCCGGTTCGAATCTCATGCACTCCCCGCGATGATCCCCCAACGGATCCGCGCCCAATAGCGTTCGTGGAAGAAATAGAGCACCAACTTCGTAATGACCTCGAATCCACCGATCGATATGGCTGTCGCCAGATTGCCGGTGAAGACGAACCCGAGCACCATCGTGTCGGCGCTCGCCAACACCCGCCATGTCGCCGTCTTGGTAGCCGAGCGCCGTCGCCCCTCCCGGTAGTGACCCTCTTCGTCCACGGTGCGGTCCCATTGCAACCGCGACCAGAGTCGCTCATGCAGGTAGTAGAGCGTCATCTTGGTTGCCACTTCAGTCAAAGCAATTAAGGCGGCGGTTCTTATCTTGTCAGCACCGCTTGCCTCCTCAAGGCCCAAGAGAGGGCCTAGAAAACTTAGGATGACGAAGGACAAGATCAGGGTGTCGAGTGTTCCCACTACCCGCCAAGAGATCGCCTTGACGATCGAACGAACCGGTTGGATCTCCGGAGGGTTCGGGGGATCTAAGCGCGGGTCCTCAGGACCAAAGATCGGACTTTCAGGATGCTCCCTCATCGCAGGTGGAGTCTGTCACTTCTCCCCTGAGGTGAGAAGTTCGATAACACACAGAAATTGGACTTCTGAGGGGTCGGGGGGTGTCTCTGACGCCCTACGTGTAGATACGTACGGGCTTCTCACAGGTCGGTTTCACCGTCTAGGGAAGAGCGATGACCACGATTCGCCAGCCCACCTGTTCGGTCGCCTCCACCGT
>ERZ1049444.3101-NODE-3101-length-10279-cov-4.589691_pt1 | contig 10279 bp, 6 predicted proteins | sample MGYA00383101_ERZ1049444 | MGnify/ENA primary metagenome ERZ1049444 (study PRJEB29581, sample SAMEA5548371) | metagenome | biome: marine; feature: coastal; material: water | depth 50 m | study: Short-term variability in the microbial, nano- and picoplankton...
ATTAGCTTAAATGGCGCTGAGGTGGACCTGCTTCAATATGGATTGCTCTATTTTGGCTTTGTCATTTTGCTTGCCTGCTCGGTCGGCGGATTCATCTGGTTTGGCGGCAAGCTCAGAACGCACGTCAGTCACGACATCCGTAAAGACGGCTTTCACAATCTGCAGCAACTGTCTTTCGCCTACTACGATTTCAGACCCGTTGGTTGGCTGATGGCAAGAATGACATCCGATTGCGAGCGCCTCTCAAACATCCTCGCCTGGGGACTACTTGACCTCATCTGGGGCTCCACCATGATGTTAGGTATTGCAATTGCCATGTTCTACATGGATATGAGTCTCGCGCTGATCGTGCTATCGGTATTGCCGGTACTTGCTTGGATGAGCATCAACTTCCAGCGAAGGATTCTCAAGAGTGCTCGTCGCGTTCGAAAAACCAACTCGCGCATCACCGGATCATTTAACGAAAGTATTATGGGCGTTAGAACCAGCAAAGCCTTTGTAAAGGAAGCTGAAAACCTGAACGCCTTCGGCAAACTCACTGACGAAATGTTCGAAGCCTCGGTGCTCAATCAGGTGCAAGCCGCGTTGTATCTTCCCCTGGTACTTACTCTCGGCTCGCTGGCGACAGGTCTCGCACTGGTTTTTGGCGGCGTTGAGGTCATTGTCGGCGGCGTAACAACGGGCACCCTCATTGCTTTTCTCACGTATACCAGACACTTCTTTGAACCTATCGAGGAACTGGCTCACTGGTTCGCGGAGATGCAAATGGCACAGGCTTCCGCAGAGCGTATCATCAGCCTGATTGAAGCAGAGTCCGATATTCAAGATTCCGCAGCGGTGAAAGAAAAAATGGCAGTGCCCCACGGCATGGGTTTCGCTCCGGACGGACATGCCGACGATATCCAGCGAGTGGAGCTGGAAAACGTACGCTTTTCCTACGCCGTTGGTGGCGAAGTGCTTAAAGGTATTAATCTTTCGATCGCCAAAGGCGAAAACATCGCCATCGTCGGCTCGACCGGCAGTGGCAAGACTTCACTGGTCAATCTGCTCTGTCGATTTTACGAACCCACCGGGGGCAGGATTCTGATTGATGGCATCGACTATCGGGAGCGGAGTCTGAAATGGCTACAGTCGAATTTGGGGATTGTTTTACAATCGTCTCACATATTCGGCGGTAGCATTGCTGATAACATCTCTTATGGAAAACGCGACGCAAAACGCGAAGATATTATTGCAGCCGCTAAAAAATCGGGCGCACACAGTTTCATTTCTCAGATCGACGGTGGTTATGACTCGCAGGTCGGTAAGGCCGGCGCACGTTTATCCGCAGGGGAAAAGCAACTGATATCCTTTGCAAGGGCCATTCTCGCTGATCCAGCAATATTGGTGATGGACGAGGCGACGTCGTCTGTCGACACGGTAACAGAGCAGGAAATCCAACGTGGTCTTAGCGAACTGCTACAGGGTCGAATTAGTCTGGTCATCGCCCATCGATTGTCAACGATTAGGCAAGCGGATCGAATACTCGTGTTGGAACACGGGGAGGTTATCGAAAGCGGAAACCATGCCGCACTTATGGCAAAGCGCGGCCGATATTACTTCCTGTATTCTCAACAGCGTTTGGATGAGTTTTCAGGAGAGCAGTCGAGTTGGTCACAGGAGGAAATCATCACTCCATAGATCAGCAACAACAACGGCGATCTAAAGCGGATGGTCGGGCAAATTGAACCTAGAAATCGACCAGCTGTAAAACAAAAAAAAGGCACAAAAAGTGTCAAGAATACCAAGGGGTCAATATGCGGTTCGTTCGAATACTGATGCCGGCCAGGCACAGCGTTTTGCACTCGTTTTTGGCTTTTGTTTTTGCCCTCACTGGCTCTTTTTCGGTTCAGGCGATACCGAACGCGACGATTAATTCTGGTGCCAACTCTTTGAACCTTGGCCCTAGCGTCGAGTACTACGTTGACGTATCTCGGTCGATGAAAGTCGCCGAAATACGCAAACTAGATAATGCGCTCTGGCAGAAAAGTAGCAATACCAACATCGGATTCGGTTTTACCGATGCTGTGTACTGGTTTCGAGTCCGCGTCATCAACAACTCTGTGGATAGCGAATTTCTGTTACATGCCGGACATCCAAAATTTAACTACGTCGATACCTACCAGTATATGGGTGAAAAAGTCATTCACCACAAAGTGGGCGTGGGAGTGCCCAAGTCAGAAAAACAAATCAACCACAGGGAACATCTTGCCCCCTTTGAAATAAGGCCAGGTGGCGAGGCAATATTTTTGATTCGTGCCGAAACCACCGGCACATTTCTGCTACCACTGCGGCTCTGGCTTACAATACCTTTCTTTGAAAATGCGGCATTTAAAAACCTTTGGTCCGGCGTGCTTTTAGGCAGCTGGCTACTCGTGATGGTCTTCCTTGTCATTGTATTCTCGGCCTATAAACACATCTCTGTCATCAGCTTTTTGAGCTTTACTTTCTTTTTCGGCATCTACCAATTTTCTGCTATTGGTCTTGGCAGACAATTCTGGGGTCAGAGCATTGCTCACTACGATGCAATTTTTGTCCTCAGCATCGGTGCCGCAACTATTTCCATGTACCCGTTTCTCTCCAACTTGCTGAAACTTAGGCAAACGAGTCATACGAGTGAAATGGCACTTCGAATAACTGCGATCGCCATTTTCACCCTCATGGTTGCGTACCTTTTCATCGATTACGCAATGGTGATTCCCTACTTGGCCTCACTCACGATCGTCATGGCGACATTAATCGTGACTGTGGGCGGTTATGCGGCGATTCAGGGCATTCGGCTCGCGTTATATTCGACCGTAGCCTGCGCGATATTGAGTGCCGGCGTCATTATTCAGGCATTAATTAGCCTACAATTGATCCAATCGACGCTAGTCACTGATCAAGTCGGTGCAATTTCTTTTATAATCATGATTATCACCATTAGTTTTGTGATGTCAGCAGAGCTGCGTCGGCAAAGGCAAATGCAAGGCGAACACATACTGGACAAGTATCGGATTGAGCGAAAACAGCAGATTGCTCAGACTAAAGACCTTTAGGAGCGGGTACATGAGCGGACGCTGGAGCTTGAAACAGCATTACAGGAACTGTCATCGGCGCACGAAACTCTGAAAGAACTCAACACTGTCGATGTCATGACGGGGATAAAAAATCGCTCTTACTTTGACGCAACTTTTGAACAGGAATGGCGGCGCGCAATCCGACAGCAGTATCCGCTTTCGCTGATGTTGCTGGATATTGACCACTTCAAAAACGTCAATGATACGCATGGTCACCTGATCGGTGATGAATGTTTGAGAGCGATCGTGCTCGTTATCAGATCAGTGCTGCGACGCCCTGCGGACGTACTGGCAAGATACGGCGGCGAGGAGTTCGTCATCCTGCTTCCTTATGTTGAAATCGACAATGCCCTGTTCCTCGCGGAACAGATACGTGCCAAAATCGAGCTTTCCGACTTGAAGATGGACTCAGTTGTTCTCAAGGCAACTGTATCGGTTGGTGTCGGATCCAAACCACCGACAGAGGGTGAGGACCGCAAAGACTTTATTGCCGCTGTCGATGCCGCACTGTATCGGGCGAAAGGTGCGGGACGTAATAACGTCCAAAGTGCCCGGGAGATTATTCAACATTGAAAAAAACAATGACATGGGCTTGCCCCTACCCCTCGAACCGCTCACCTGTCTTTGGCAGCAATATGGTTGCCACGTCTCAGCCGCTTGCAACCTATGCTGGCCTGCGGATGCTCGAGCAAGGTGGCAATGCCGTAGATGCGGCACTCGCAGCGGCAATTACACTTACTGTTGTTGAACCCAACAACAACGGCATCGGCAGCGATGCTTTCGCTATTTTGTGGGACGGAAGCACCCTACACGGTCTTAACGCTTCTGGAAGATCACCAAAAGCTTGGAGTCCGGAACGATTCGAGTCACATCAGTCAATGCCCACTCTGGGTTGGGATGCCATCACAGTTCCGGGTGCTGTAAGCGCCTGGGTTGAGCTTTCAAGCAAATTTGGCAAGCTACCCTTTCATCAGCTGTTCGAATCTGCGATGCATTATGCAAATAACGGGTATCAGGTCGGTCCAAAAACCGGGTATTACTGGCAATTTGCAGCAAAACAGTTCAAGGCGTATGGCTCGTTTATGTCGACTTTCTGTCCCGATGGTCGCGCCCCGGATATTGGCTCAACCATCAGACTACCGGACCATGCGAACAGTCTCAGAATGATCGCCGAAACTAATGGCGAGGCTTTCTACCGCGGCGCTCTGGCTGACAAAATGATAGACCATGCCGCCGAGTGTGGCGGCGCAATGACCCACGAGGATCTCGCATCGCATCAATGTGATTGGGTGGGTACGTTATCACTCGAACTCGCCGGAACAGATGTTTCACTCCACGAGATTCCACCTAATGGGCAAGGACTCCTTGCGTTGATTGCTATGGGTATCGCGAATCATCTCGAATTGCCGAGTTTTTCCGTCGATTCAGCGGATTCGGTACACCTTCAGATTGAAGCTACCCGCATAGCTTATGCCGAGGTAGAACGACATTTAGCTGACATCGAGCATATGAAGGTTCCGCCGGAAACACTGCTTGACCCGAGTTATCTGGCGCAAAGGGCATCGGAAATCGACATCGTGACAGCGAATGAGAGCCCAACAGCACTTGGTAGCAGCGCAGACACGGTTTACCTAAGTGCGGCTGATCAGTCAGGCATGATGGTTTCATTAATACAGTCTAACTATCGCGGCTTCGGGTCAGGCATCGTTGTGCCAGGCACGGGTATCAGCATGCAAAACCGCGGTTCCGGGTTTACAACTGAAAAAGGTCACCCGAATCAGGTAGCGGGCGGTAAGCGTCCGTATCAGACGATTATTCCGGGATTTGCCACTCACCTTGGCAAACCAGTGATGAGTTTTGGTGTGATGGGTGGCCACATGCAGGCACAGGGTCATCTGCAGATGATGATCCGTATATTTCTCCATCAGCAAAACCCGCAGGCTGCATCAGATGCACCACGCTGGCACCTGCGGGAAGACGGTGTCGTGTGTCTTGAAAACGGCTTTGACCCGTCAGTCGTACAAGAACTCGCGAATCGCGGACATCGGATCGAGCTCAACGAGCCGGAGCACGTTTTTGGTGGCGCCCAGCTAATTTACAAAATGGACTCAGGCTATGTTGGCGGTTCAGATCATCGCAAGGAGGGCTACGTAGGCGTTTGCTAATCACGCACCTTGTTTCTTCCAGCAGCTTTCGCCTCGTACATTGCAGCGTCTGCCTCTGCAATCAACTGTCTCGGGCAACTGCAATTATCAGGCACCGTCGTTGCAACACCGATGCTCACCGTGACGTTGATTAAACTGCTATCTGCCGAGAATGAAGTTTCACCAATCGTAGCACGGACTCTCTCCGCGAACTCAAGCGCACGCTCGTGCTCCATGTAGGGCATGATCGCAACAAACTCCTCACCACCGAACCGCGCTAAAACATCTGAAGGTCGTTTAAACAGCTCAGCCATACAACGCGCAACACCCTCCAGACAGATATCACCTGCCAAATGACCATAGGTATCATTGACCTTCTTAAAGTGATCAATATCGAGCATTAGCAACGCAATCGGATACTTCTGACGTTCCGCCCTACGCCATTCCTGCTGCAAGGTGTCGTCGAAAAATCGCCTATTCCTTAAACCGGTTACGGCATCGATTGTCGTCAGATCTTTCATCACAACATGAGCCTCTGACAGCTTAAACAACGCGTTTCGAAGCTCTTCTGTGCGTTCATCAACCTCACGTTCAAGTTGGCGCTTGAGCATCGCCTGCTCGTCCAGCAAACGGCGATATTCGATCGCAACGGCAGCCTGCGAGGCCATTGCCTCGCTAAGAGGCCGAGCATTTTCGGAAAATTCAACGACATTGCCATGCAAGTCCGTGGCGTTGAGCAATTGCAGTACCCCGATACTCTCCATATGAACGTTTTTGAGCGGTACTGTGAGGAATGAGCGGGAACAATAACCCGTCATCTTGTCAAAGACCCTGCGCTCCTGAAGCTCATCTTCGGGGGTTTCATACACATCAGCAAAGTAAATTGTTGCACCGAGGTGTAGCGATCTGGTCGCGACACTCGCCATGTTTTTAGCGCCGTCTCTGTGCCTTAACGGTAACTCTGGAAATGTGATGGGGTCTCCCTCAGTACCGCCTTGATATAAACCAAGACTATCATTTAGCACGATGGCGAACGCCAGCGTATCGCGATCTGTCTTGATATAGAGGCTGCCTGCATCGGCACGAGTAATATTTTTTGCCTCTCGAAGAATACGCTCGAGCAAACGCTCTAAATTACTTTCCGCCGAAAGCGCACGACCGATATCGATCAAACGCTGATATGATTCAATTTCAGGATTCACGCAGGTTACCTATCACTTAATCGCAATCTGGGTTCCCACGACCCAGACCACTGCAGGTAATGCTAGTTTCATGCCAAGTCTGGCATTCAATGTGGCGATCAGCTTATTTTCATCACTTTTACCGCTGCTATTTCTTGAAACCGAAAAAATTGCAGAAAGAATCCGATAACTACTGGTTGGTCAAGAGCAGCGGGTTTTGAGGATTCATCATCGCGCAGATCTCGGCGCTGACTCGCGGAGATGCAGCACAAGACACGCATCGAACGGCAAAATGCCAGTGAACAACCCTACCTGTCGAGAAATACTAGGCTGACTTCTGGCACATAGGTGATGACAATCAGCGCAAACAATAAAACCAACATAAAGGGAATCGTAGCGCGATACAGCTCGGTGATTGAGCGATTAAATCGATAGCTCGCGATGAACAGATTCATCCCAATCGGCGGTGTAAAATACCCTATTTGCATATTGGCGAGAAAGATAATGCCGAGGTGAACCGGGTCGATGCCAAAACGCAACGCAACCGGCACGATCAATGGAATCATAATGACCAGCGCAGAAAAAATATCTAGCAACGCGCCTAAAATCAGCAGCACAATATTTAACAAAATCAAAAATGTGATTTTGTCGCTAACATAAGTGCTAATCCAGTCGAAAAGAAGTTGGGGAATTTCCGCATCAATCAGATAGTTTGTGAAAGCCAGTGAGACACCGAGAATCAGCAGTATGCCGCCCACCATCGTCATCGCATTCCGAATAACACCCGGCAATGCGCGCATTGAGACCTCGCGGTGGATAAACACCTCAACAACGAGCACATAAAATGCGGTGACTGCTGCCGCTTCAGAGACGGCAAAATAGCCCGAATATATGCCTCCCAGCACAATAAAGGGCATCGGAATCTCCCAGCGCGCATCCTTGATCGCACTGATAGCATCCGCTTTGCTAAATTCACCCTTGACGATTTCCGCATCGCGATTGCTCCAGAGACTATAAAATGTCAATAAAACAATCATCAGCAACGCCGGCAAAATGCCAGCCAGAAATAACTCCTGAATTGTAAAAGGATTAGGGACGTCCATCTGTTGGACAATGACGCCGTAAAGAATCAGCGGCAACGAAGGCGCTAACAGCAAACCCAAACTGCCCGACGTCGTGACGAGACCGAGGCTAAATTTTTCTTTATACCCGGCCTCGACCAGCGCCGGAAACAACAGTGCGCCGACCGCAACAATCGTCACTCCTGAGGCACCCGTGAAAGCCGTGAAAAAAGCGCAAGTGACAAAGGATACAACAGCAAGTCCGCCAGGCATCCAGCCAAGAAACACCTGAGTCAGTCTCACTAGTCTCGATGACAACTGACTTTCAGCCAACAAATAACCGGCAAACGTGAACAGCGGCAACGCTAATAATAGCGGCGTGTCTATTAATCGGTAAATCTCGATAGCGATGACCATCAGCGGAATATCAGCCAAATAGAAACCCAGCATCGCCGCGGCCAGAATGACGATAAACAAAGGAGTACCCAACAGGGCGAACACACCAATAACAATTGAACCGATTGAACTCATCTTAGGATCTTATTTGCTGAATACACTGGAGAATAAACCGTAGGCTAATCACACCAAAGCCAAAGGGTATGATTGCCTGGCATAGCCAATTAGGCACGGACGCAAACGCAATTGTTGCATCCTCATATTCAAATCGCACAAATTCGTAACAGTAGTAAGCGGCCGTGCCACAAATAGCCGCGGACCCAAGATAAGTGACCATACGGGTAATTTTCAGCGTCAGCGGTGGCAGATAACGGGAGAGAACGTCGATATTGATGTGATTTTGCTCGCGCGTTGCAACCATTGCGCCCAGCATCGCTAACCATAGCACTAGCACTCTCGAAAAAGTTTCAGCCCACAGCACGCCGGAATCAAAAAAGTTTCGAAGTACGATCTGCATAAGCGCGATCAAAAGCATCGTGATCAGCGCACCAATGAGTGCAAAATCTTCACACCTATGTATTAACTTAAGCATCAATGCATTCCGCGCGGACGGTCCTGTAGGCTTTTAGTGGTATGACGCATTCATTCGCCGACACTGGCTTCACTTAGCTTATTGAGGTTTGTATTGTTAGTTGGCCCAGTCTTACCCGCCATACTTTGTCGATATTCGTCCAAGTATTGTTGAAGCAATGAGAGACTTTCATTGCTAATACCGCCAGATTCAACGAGAGATTCGATAGAAGCTTCTGCCTGAACACGCCATGCCTCGAGCTGTTCATCTGTTGGCGCGACTTCTTCAATCCCCTGCGAGATCAGCGCGTCATAGGCCTTTAAGTTATCCACCCTGTTCTCTCGATCAACCTCAAGAAAAACCCTGTTCATCACCTCTTTTACAATTGCCTGATCAGCGGTAGAAATGGATGCAAATGCTTTCTTGTCCAACGAAAGCATTGAGTAGATGTACACCAACGGAATATCAGTGACGTATTTCACCTGATTGTGCCACTGCAGCGCGAGCGCTACCAACGGAGGTACGGCAACACCGTTAACTAAACCGGTCTGAAGTCCGGCAAGGACGTCAGGCAGCGTCAGCGGAATCGGGCTAATGCCGAAAGATTGAATTAATTGCGCTGAAATTGGATCACCATCAGGCACCCAGGCTTTGATTTTCTTGAGATCCTGGATCGATTTAACTGGCTCTTTGGTGAGCATATAAGCAAATCCCGTTTCCGTCAGATTGAACGTCACGATGCCCGCATCCTCAAGCCCCGAGACGATGCGATCGTCCATTCGCTGACGCACGTAATCCACCTCAGCTCCATCTCTGAAGACAAGCGGCAAATTATAAACTTGTAAATCTGGATAGAACCTCGTCAGCGTGCTCGCGGCAACGACACCACCATGCAGCTGCCCTATTCTCATTTTTCGCAGTACGGTGTAATCATCACCCTGCACGCCACCCGGATATATTTTGAACTTGACCCTGTTATCCGTTCGCTTGGCGATTTCTTTTGCACCGCTTCGCAGTTTTTTCATCCAGGACAGGCCATCGGGCGAAATCGTGGCAATTTTAAAGGTTTTCGCAACACTGACTGAGGGCATCAGTATCAGGCAAACCAGCAGCGCTACGATAGAGCTGGTGAGGGTACGAGTGTTTTTCATCAAAATTTCTTCCTTAAAATCTGTAAGCAGAACCCGCGCATTGCGCTAAGGTTCAAAAATAATCATCCGAGTCAGCCAGTAAAGCCTTTGCCTGCTTTTGAGCAACGGTATTCGTTAGCGTCATCCCTTCAGCCACTGGATTCGCCGCGATGACTTCCCGAAGCAATTGATCGTGCAGCGCTTTGTCAAACACAAGCTTCGCGTAATTCTCGGCGAACACCACTTTTGTCATCAAAAACCGCCCCTCACCCAGCGCTATGGCTCTTTCAAAGTGCGCTCTACCAACTTCCGGATTCCCGCCCATTGACGCAGGCAACACGGTTTCAAGCCCTCCCATGTAAAGATGAGGTCCGCCATTGTCCCATGTTTCGTCGAGTTCGATGATACGATTCATCAAATACTTCACTTTTGATAGCTGGGCAATCACGTTCCAGTCATCGCTATTTGCCTGCATCCACGATGTCCATGCCACCGCGAGCGTGTAGGCAAACTGAACATCCTCTGCTTCAAGTTGATCAACATCGATTTTAAAGTCTTCGAATTTTGCGTCATTCAGCCCACACATAGCCGGTTTGCTGACACAGGCTGCCCTCGCCGCATAGTCAAACGACTTGGTTGTAAGTAACTTGGATCTCTCTTCGTCTGTGAATATCGCAAATGCGCCGTTTAAACTCGAT
>ERZ1049444.3104-NODE-3104-length-10276-cov-7.059388_pt1 | contig 10276 bp, 7 predicted proteins | sample MGYA00383101_ERZ1049444 | MGnify/ENA primary metagenome ERZ1049444 (study PRJEB29581, sample SAMEA5548371) | metagenome | biome: marine; feature: coastal; material: water | depth 50 m | study: Short-term variability in the microbial, nano- and picoplankton...
TTGGTCTGAATTGAACCGCTTGGACGCTTGACTGCGGTGTTAAGTTGCCACACCTTGCCAACCGCTTGCCACATCGATTCGTGCATGAGCAAGGCCAGTTCTTCCACCTCACCACTGGCTCCCTTGCCTTCGTGGACCACGAGCCCACCTTCGGGCACGGCATCGGATACGCTGATCCCCTTGCGAAGAAGTTCAGCCACATCGCCGACCGTATCGATGTCATTCTGTTCACACATCGAAGCCACTCGCTCTTCCATCCAAGAGGGGAACATGTTGCCTTCACCTGCATTTTGTGATTCATAGGTTTGCTGGCCGTTGGATTCAGACGGCACAATGCACACCTCGAACCCGTGATCGTGCAACATTCGAGCCACAGCCGAGCCAACAATGCCATCGCCGACGACCACATAGGGGCCTTCATTTTGACCTGGATTGCGGTTGATGTGTGCTTCGTAGGCATGCATGTCAAGGCGAGTTTCGTGCGTAACAACGTCCCGCTTGCGAACAACACCCATCACCGGCATTGAGGGGAAGAAGGGTCGGTCAAACAGCCCGTGGCACCATTGAACGCCAACCACAGAAGAGGGGTCGCGCCCGTCAAGTGCGTACTTGTCGTTGAGCGTTTGGCCGATGTACAACGAGTGTTCCAAAGACTCTGTCCAAAGGGGCACTGCTTTGCCCCACGTCATGCGCAGGTTGTTGTGCAATTCACCATGGCGAAGCAACGAGTGTTGGCAAAGATTCCACAGCGTCAACGGCGATGCTGCGTATTCCATTTGGTGGTCTTTGAGTCGAACCACACGCGGGTCGTCGGATGTCTCGCGCCATGACTGAAGGGCCCACTCGGGCAAGTTTGACGCATCGAATGGATCGGTCGCTGCGAAGATGTGGTGCCAAGGGTGTTCGCGGAAAATGAGCAACTCATCGAGGTACTTTTCCGCCGACTTGGTGCCAACAGCCGCCGCCTCTCTGGCAACCCTCATCGGCGAAAGAAAACCATAGTGGAAGGCTGCGGACAAACGAGAGACTCCAGTCGGATCGGCAGCGTTGTTTCGCCGGCGAGCATAGCCGTTCAATCCCTTATCGTAGAACCGCTGCCACTTGCTCAGTGCTTCTTTTTCACCGCCTCGCTCGTGCCAAACCGGGAGCACTGAAGGGTCGATTGAGCACTTGCTCAGGAGTTCAAACCGCTTTGATAGATTTTTGATGCCTTCACTCACATTGATTGGCTCGAAGGGCAAGGGTCCAGTGTAGGGTTCTGGCCGCACATCAATGGTGGGCCAATTGGCTTGCAACCTCTTTTTCCGCATCTTCTTGGTCGCATCTCTAAACTTGTATGGCCGGTCAACTGATTTACCAAACAAGGGCATTGGAATCACACAATGGCAATCAACATCAAACACAGGGCACGCCGCTGAAGCAGCAATTGAATCGACCCAATTGGTCCAAGGTGGAAGCGGGAACAGGTCGGTGATGATGCAACTTGCTGATTGGCTGAACGCCTTCATCACCGAGGGCCTGTGACCGTCTCGAGCCACATGAAGCACGTAGCGAAGCCCTGCTTTTCTGCACCCTTCATCCATGTCAACAGCTGCATCGAGCAACATGGTGTGATGGCGCAACGAAGCATGAGGGTAGCGCTCATCGATGCCGTGGTAGATCAGCAACGGCAGGTTGCGCTCAGCCGCAATGTGCCGGCCAAGGTCAATCGCCGGATTCTCATGAAGCCTGAACGAGGATTTCAGCCATACGACCACCGGGCCGGAGCCATGCGGTGCAGGGACGCTGTTGCGATGGCGGGTTCGCTCTGCCAAATGCGAGGGGAAGCCTTCCATCATGGCTCACGGTTCGTTCAATTGGCTATATACCGCTGTTTCGTTACAGCCGGAAGCAAGTCGCAACGGACGTGAACCACAAGCGAATCAACCATAATGACGGCTGAGGAATAATAACCACCTGGCCGTAGACAACAACGGAGGCGATGGAGTGAGGGTCTGCTACGGATTGGTTGGCATGACACGCGGTCATGCTGCTCGAGCACTGGCCATAGGCCAGGAACTCGTCGACCGAGGCCATGAAGTGCTGTTCTGCACCGAAGGGGATGCCGAAGAGTTGCTCGGTGCGCGGTTTGGCCAAGAACGGCTGTACAAGATGACAACACCACGCTACTACCAAATCCGCGGAAGGCTCTCAATCACCAAAACCGGGATTATGAATTCGAGGTTCTTGTTGAGACGTGGAGCAATGGCAAAGCCACTGATTGAGCATCTCAGGCAATGGAAACCCGATGTAGCCATCTCAGATTACGAGCCGTTGATGTGGAAGGTCGCGAAAAAACTCAAAATTCCTTTCGTTGCAGTGAACAGTCAAGAATTTCTAGTTTCAAGTCCGCTTCCAAAAGGCCTCTCTCTCAGCCATCGCATTCAAGCCAAAGCCGGCGGGATGATCGTACGTCGATTCGCTCCAAGCGCTGACTTACGATTGGTTGGAAAAATCTTGGTACGAAAGAAACCCAAAAGCCCTGCAACATTTGTTGGAGCGATTTTACGCAAAGAATTCGATCAACTAAAGTGGCAACCGAAAGGCACGCACTTTCTGGTCTACACCTGCCCAATGCTCCATGGTTCGCTCAAGGCCATCAATGAGTTAGCGATCAGAGAGCAACGGCGAGCAAAGGTGTTCGGTGTTCCAAAGGAGACGCTCGAAGGCCTCGACTGGCTGGACCACCAACCGACTTCAGAAGCTGGCTTCATTGAAACACTGTGCCATGCAGATTTCGCAGTCGCAACACCTGGCAACCAGTTCTTAGCCGAAGCCCTGCATCTAGGTGTGCCGGTCTTGATGACGCCCACTCCGAACCAATTTGAGCAGGAGATCACCGCCCTTATTCAAGAACAAGAGCGCCCGCAGCAATACCGAATGTTCACCCCGCAACAAGCCGTGCCTGATGCTGCATTCATCGATCCGATTGATGCGGAAACTTCTGGGCGCTCAAAAACAGTTGACCTCATCGAGGCCCTCCTGAATGGAGACGACATCGCAAACTGACATGTGTCAGAAGGCGTGTCTTGATGCGTCAAGCCATGGCCAGGTGGCGAAGCAGGACCGGAAAACTTGCCGGGTATTTCGATCTTCAAGCGGGATGCAGACGGTCAAGTGTATCACACATATTCGGTGTTCGGCTCTGCATTGCTCGAGTTCGTGCAGTACAACTTCATGTTCGATTTGACGCCCGAGGGCCGCCCCGAAGGTGCACCCGAGATGTCGTTTCTCAAGCACAAGGACGCCTATCAGTTCCCCGGTGGAATCTATTAAATCGTGAAACTCTTCTTGTACTCTAGACGACTAGAGACCTCGTGAGCGATGCAATGAAATCTCGCTTGGAGCAGCATTTCGAGATGATGGTGGCAAATGAAATCACATTTACCGTAGGCATCTCTGAGTTCTACAAGGGCAACGGTGGCAAAGACAAAGTTTGGAAACATCTTGGGATAAAATCCAACTGGACTTGGGCTAAAAGGCTTGAATACCTCTATCCTAGCCAGTTTACGTTAAGACAAGACAGATTGTATCTCACCAACGACGTTCCACTCATCACGACCAAGAATAAAATAAAGAAGTCTAAAACGAACAAGAGGGCCCGTTCTCAAGACCTCGGAACTCATATTGAGACCTGGATCGAACGAGTCGAACATTTCAACGGCACTGCCAAAAAAAGAAGCACACCATCAAGCGTCAAGAAAAATGCTCACGGAAAAGCATGCCCAACTTGCCAACAGCAAATGGTGGACAAAAAAAGCAACCCTCATAATATCTCAGCTGAACACATCATCCCACTCAGTTTGGGGGGGGACAACACCGTATCTGGAAGTTTTCCCCAAGTCGTGGCAATGTGCCACGCATGCAACACAGCACGTAATCAGTTGGTATTGGCTGTAAAGGATAGCAACAGAGCACCCATGGTTGAGTTCTTGATTCGCCAAGTGTATGACCCTAAGATCGGGAGCCTTAATGCGGAATATTTTTCAATTTTCAAAAGGTTCTATTTCTCAATTACTGGAATGGAAATTAGACTCAAGGCAGCTCGTAATGAATTACTGATTCTGGGCGGTTTCATCAGTAACCAACCCTCTTCTTTAATGCACATTGCAATGAACCATCTCGAAGATATACCAAGAAAGATTGTGCTGTTTATAGAACAAAAAGATTCCAATCGAATAAACCTCGATCTCTGGTCTAAATTTGCCGATGAAATTCGGCTCGTTCCCAACGGAAAGGAAAATGTTCAGTGCAGTGTTATTGTTGAATCAAGCAAGTATGAGCAAAATTCGGTTGTGTGTTTGATGGAACCAGCGCAATCCAAAGGGGTTTTTGAGACCCTTCTTGGCCAAAACCAAATCAAATTACTTGATGCTTCGGCCATTATACGGAAACCTGTCACGCATTCTAAGTCCAGGCTGTCTAAGTTTTTGCCTTGGAATTGGTTTGCGAGGAATCCTAAGCAAGCCAAATCGGAACCTCAAGTCGAAGAGGGTCCAAGAATCAAACATGAAATCACCGAATACAAAGTTGACAATGTCGCCAGCCATCCATCCGACGCAGAACAAAAATCACCCCCGCCAACCAAAGATGAGTCTGAACGCCTTCTGTCAGAAGATAAAGGAGGGACTCACCCTTCGCCTGAATTAGAATCTTACGTCCACCAGCCACTCGAATGGGCAACTGTTGAACAACTAAAAATCATAACAGATATTAGAGATAATTTGGTTTCAGCAATTTCACAAGCAAACCTACAAGGGAGAGAATTCCGAGTGAATGGAATGGCTCCGATTTATTATTCCTACGGGGGAAGTGCTGCTGTGAAGGATCTATTAGGATTGCCAAAGAACACGAAAATGAAAGATATGTTTTGGAAACTCTACGGGGATAAGTTTGTATTTTCTGGAGAAGCACCTCTGTGGGTGGTCAACACTTCACTTCAACCGAGGAAAAACGACCATGATGAAAATGAAAGAAACAATGAGAAAAGAAGCATCATTGATCAATATCTCGAGGAGCAGAAACTCGAACAAGGCGTACATCCTGTTGAAGTCCTCAGAAACGTGATGATTGGCATGGTACACCAAGCAGGAAATAGGCATACTACGGAGGATATTAAAGAAATTTCTCATTCAATTAAAACGTATTTCGGATTCTCGTGGAATAAATTTTTCTCTGAATTCGGACTTGAATACCCACTTGGCGGCACTGAGGCTTGGACTCAAAACTTTTCTAAAATGTTCGAGATGAGTGGTGTCGAATACGATACAGAAATTGACGATAATGGGACGACATATGTTATTTCAACGAAGATTGAACCCCTCCCAACAATTGAATCTACCGCAACCCCTCCTAGAATTTTGGAATTAGTGTACGCTGATCCGTCTACTTGGGCTGATTCTGAACAACTTAGAATCATTTTAGAGATGGGTGAGTACCTAAAATCGAAGATCATGGAACTCAACCAAAACGGAGAGGTCTTTCAGGCAAAACATCTACAAGAATTATACAAGCCATACGGCGGCAGTTTAGCGCTGAAAGCAAAATTAGGTTTCACAAGGGTGACGAAGCTCAAAGATATGTTCTTCAAGCTCTTCGGAACTGAATTCACCTTCACGGGAGAGACGACAGAATGGACGCTCTCCCATTCACCTGATGAGAATGAACAAACGAGTGATGAGTAACTTTCGAATGCTGTGTCTATCTTAACCGTGTTACAACTCTTTGTTGAAATGGATAACACTCAGCGACGGAATTAGAGTCCCCGCTCCCATGAGAGAGGATACGACTGGAAACGCTCAACCTCTCGATAGAGCGTGGACCACGCCAAAGCGACGCGTTGCCAATGTGGTCCCCGCTCCCATGAGAGAGGACACAACAGGAAACAATCAACCTCTCGATTTAGCGGGGAACACGATGCAATCTGATGCCTACGGAAGTGGTCCCCGCTCCCAGACTTGAACTGGGGACACCCTGATGTCTGCTGAGACGTTTGTTTTTACACAACTACAGTCAGGTGCTCTACCAACTGAGCTAAGCGAGGTATTCTGTCGCACTTGCCTCCACTACTTAACCCTCATCAATCGTAAGAACGGTGGCGTTGGTGAAAATCATGCGAAATTCGCCGTTTTTCCACGGTTGAATGCGTACCTTATCAAGGGTTGAGGGGCGAGGGCAAGACAGGTGCTTGGTGTGCGAATTCCACTTACAAAATCGACCTCTCAAACCTCACGGGTATGGTCGCGGTTAAGTAGGGAAAGAGTAGGCTGTGGAAATCAGGATGTGTAGGGATGGGACCCACAAGTGCGCCAAGTTCAGGAGCTGAGAATCGAGCCCTCGCCGATATGGTCAGTCAAATGGCCAAGGAAGCGGTGAATCGCGGTGCTACGGCTTTGATGGACGATGAAGTCGGAACCCTTGGCGTCCCGAATCCACGAATCCTCATTGTTGGTTGCGGTGGCTCAGGAAACAACACCCTCAACAGAATCACTCACCTTGGCGTTGAAGGCGCTGTCACCGTTGCGATCAACACAGATAAGCAACACCTCGATCACACCCGTGCGCTCCAGAAACTCCTGGTCGGGCGGCACATCACCCGAGGTCTCGGTGCTGGAGGCGACCCATCCACCGGTCGACGCTGTGCTGAGGCCGGGCGTGAAATGATTCGACGCATCGTGACTGGTGCCGATTTAGTGTTCATTGCAAGTGGACTTGGTGGCGGTTCTGGAACTGGCATCTGCCCAATTGTTGCTGAAGAAGCAAAGGCCGCTGGTGCATTGGTGGTCGGTATTGTCACCACCCCATTCCATGTCGAGCGCCGTCAACGAATGGCACGAGCGCTCGAAGGATTGGAGTCGCTTCGACGAACTGCAGACGCTGTGTTGGTGCTTGACAACAACCGTTTGTTGCATTATGTGCCACACCTCCCTCTCGACGAAGCGTTCTCAATCATGGACCAACTCGTTGCTGAAATCGTCAAAGGCATCGTGGAAACCATCACCTTGCCATCGCTCATCAACCTCGATTTCGCTGACGTTCGTGCCATCATGGCCAACGGTGGCGTCACCATGATGCTCTACGGTGAATCAGACCGTGGCCCACAAGAAGTGGTCCATGAAGCCCTGAACCACCCGCTGCTCGATGTCGACATCTCTGGCGCAACTGGCGTCTTAATTCACGTGACGGGTGGTCGCTACATGACGCTTGAAACTGCATCTCAAGTCGTTGATTTACTCACCAGCAAGGTCAGTGAAGAGGCCAATGTGATTTGGGGTGCTCGTCAAGACGCTGGCTTTGGTGACACCATCAAGGTCATGGCCATCATCACGGGTGTTGGCGGTACAGATCTGCGTTCGCCGCAAATGACGCCTGACGTGCTCGGGGATGCGTTGCGCCTGACCCAGAATAGGAACCCACAAAACGGTCCTCTTGGCTTCCAGCGCTTCGATTGAAGCCTTATTTGGCCCATGATATTGATTGGGTCTTCCCTTCGTAAGCGTCAAATGGGGGTAGCATCCCATCTCAACCATGCGAGGCAAAGCCTTTCTCTGCTTACTTGTGGTTGCACTGCTCATGACGCCTGTTCAGGCCGGCGATGTCAGCGCTATGCAGCAACAACCAGCTGAGGATCCAAAGCAACCGAACGCCAACAACACCACGATGTACATCTGGTCAAACGGAATGTCATCCTATTGGACCCACTTCAACAACAACGACACGGAGTCGGTTGCCGAGAACGAATTGACGGAAGATAAGGACAACGGTGTGATCACCATCAAGTATCGATTTACCATGGACCCAACCCTCGACAAGCGCCTTCAAATGACGGAAGGCGGCGAAATTCGCGGGAACTTCCAAGTGTACTTCGAAGGCGACCAAACAAACGGCGACAACAACGGGCCGTGCCAATCTGATTGCGATTTCCTCAACATCACCGTTTTCCGAGGTGCAAGTGAAGTTTACCAGCACACAGAACAACCATGGCCAGCAGGGAACTGGAAGAACATCGTGTTCTCCCACACCCTCACTGAAGAAGATGGAAACTTGCTATGGGATGGGACCAATGACAACCCAATCATCGAAGTCACCATGAAGGTCAAGGGCGACCGACAAGGAGGAATTCTCCCCGGTACAGTACAAGGAACTCCAGCAGCGTTTGGCATTAAACTCGGAGAAGAAGCACAACTCGAACTCCCAATCGATGAATCGAGTTGGGAAGAAGCCTTCCAAGCCGGCGACGACGACATGATGGACAGCGAAGACACACCAGGATTCACCCTCGTTGTGGCCTCCGCTGCAATCGGAATGGCGATGTTCATCAATGCCTCAAAGGACGAGGACGAAGAGCCTGAAGCGTGATTCAGCGCATGGCTTGAATCGCTGAAGCAATGGCTTCAGTGGTCAGGCGAACCGCCTGTTGTTCACCACTGCTCAATGATTTCACCATGGCTTGGCCGGCTTCCAAATCCTTTGGACCAACCACAACGGTGAACGATGCACCTGAGGAATTGGCCCACTTCATCGCTTTGCCAATCTTCCTTCCACGCAGTTCGAGATCAACCCGTTCACCAGCGTTTCGAAGGCCTGCCACGATTGGAAGCACGTGGTTGACATCAATGCCAAATGGAATCAACGCGATGGTGCCGAGTGGATCGAGTTCACCAGGAACGACTTCGGCTCGGCCTGCTGCTTCTGCTTGAGCTTCAAGCGCCAACAACACACGGTCGAACCCAAGACCAAACCCACACGATGGGTCGAGGTCAGGCAGACCAAACAGGTGCAGCAATTTGTAGGAACCACCGCCAAGCACCTGCCCTTCGCCGCCCATTGCTGGTACCTTGACTTCGAACACCATGCCGGTGTAGTAGTCCAACCCCCGAGCGACCGTCAAATCAACAGCGAGTGAAGGTGGTGTGGGTGCCAAGTGAGTTACGGCATCCAACGTCGTTTGGAGTTCATCCAATGCTTCGAGGGAGACGCCGGTAAGGGAGGCAAGGATTTCACGCGCCGGCCCAAGCGTTTCTGCCCCGCCTTCCAAATCAGCGAGCGCACGCAGTGGCGCAGTGTGAGCAGGGTCGATGCCGTTTGCTTCGAACAGGGCTGACAAACCAGCGTCATCGCCCTTGTCAAGCAAGCGCATGGCACCTGCTACAGGTGGTTCACTGGCGCCTTCTGGCGTTTCTGAAGAAAGACCGAGCCCAGTGAGCGCTCCTTTGAGAATCCCCACGTGACCAATTCGAATTTCCCAATCGGTGAGCCCGCAAGCATCGAGCATGTCGATGGCCAAAGCGATGACTTCGGCTTCAGCAAGCGGTCCTGAAGCACCGATCAGTTCCACGCCGTATTGGAAGAATTCACGGTAGCGACCTTTCTTGAATTCCTCATAGCGGTAGCACTGGCCGTAATAGGACAGGCGCAAAGGTTTGGTGTCGTTGCGCATTTCTTCAGCGATCATTCGCATGACAGGCGCAGTAAGTTCTGGTCGGAGCGTGAGCGGGCGGCCTCCTTTGTCTTCAAAGGCGTACAATTGGCTGATGACGCCGGGTCCGGATTTGGCTGTGAACAAATCCAGCGACTCGAAGACAGGGGTTTGCACCCGCTTGAAGCCGTGACGGCGGGAGCGCTCTTCCAAGAGTTGCTCAAACGCAAGGCGGCGCGCCATCACCTGCGGGGTGAAGTCGCGAGTACCACGTGGGCGTTGCACCATGCCTCATCCCACTCGCTAACCGTTCATCACCCCTTCGCCTTGAATGCAGGGGAAAAGGCGTGTTCATTCCTCTTCGTCAGGAATGGAGGTCCACTCAACATCCCATTCATTGGGATCGGCTTCTTGCTGTTCGTGTTCCCATTGAATCACATCCTCTTGTTCAGCCGCAGGTGGCGTAATGCCGGCCTCAAGGGCTGCTAAGTCCGGAGCTTCTGGAAGGCCTGCAGTCGCCAGAGCGCCAAGGTCGGGTGCTTCGGGTAATTCGGGATGTGGCGTCTCTTCAACATCGTCTGCCTTAGCGAGTTGGTCGAGTTTTTCCACCAGTGTCCAATCTGGTTCACTCACTTCGGTTGCGGGCGCAGGAACAACGCCAACGTCTTGACGCACTTCGACCGGGGCCGATGCTAACAGGAGATCTCGGTCGTCTTCGACATCGAGGTCTGCCTCGTCAAGATGAGTTGCCTCTTTTGGCGCTTCCACGCTGCCTTCGAAGGATACATGGCTTGTTTCTGTGGTGGTTCCTGCCGTGGT